>Ga0114946_10000034_pt1 | contig 59159 bp, 41 predicted proteins | sample WalLakDeSediment_FD_88676 | JGI IMG/M metagenome (GOLD analysis project Ga0114946, IMG submission 88676) | Lake sediment microbial communities from Walker lake, Nevada to study Microbial Dark Matter (Phase II) - Walker Lake 11/02/13 Deep Sediment | ecosystem: Environmental > Aquatic >... | reverse complement strand
TGGCTTCGCGTAGGAAAGAGCCGACTCCCATTTGGACCAGACCTTGGACATCCAGACCCAGAAGATTCTATCTCTCTTCGTCAGCTTGGGGCGGGGATTCGTCCTGCACAACGAGGCAACCTGTTGCCTCAGACACAGATTCTCCGCGGGCATGTCTTTCTTGCTCTTCAAAAAGGCCCGGAGTATATTGAAAACGATGGAGAAAAGGGACATGAAGGGCTCCTCCAAGGGGGCAGATGACCAGGAAGGTGATCAGAGGAGATTATGCTTAAGTGCGCTGGTTGGTCAAGATCCGCAGGTGCGGATAGAATTTACGATAGGGACAGCCAACAGGAAATGCGGAACCCAGGCTCAGGTCGAGGAGGCTCTTCGTTTTGCCTTCGAACACATCAAAGAGACCGATGTGGTTTGTCTTGGCATGTGGCAGAAAACCATGGACCAGGTGGGCCTTAATACGGCCATGGCCCGCAGGATTTTGGCTCGCTGAAGATTCACAAGCAGAAGGGAGGAGGATCATGATCCCTGTGCGTTTCTCCGTGCCTTGGTTCCTTTTAGGCTGCGCTTCCTGGGCAGGACTGCCGGCTCATGCCCATGTGTTTCTCGAAGGGGAGCCTGTCACGATTTCCTTCGCCTTGCCTCAACAGATCCAAGCTTCAGCATGGCGGGTCATGGATGAGGAAGGACAGCTCGTGGGGGAGGAAGGCCCAAATAGGGTCCCGGGACAAGCCGAGATCGATCTGGGAGTCCTGCCTGTGGGTTACTACAGAATGGAATTTCTGGATGAGCAAGGACGGCTCCTGGAGTGGACCAGCCTGGCTGTGATGGCGCCCTGGGAGGGAGAGATCTCCCTGGATTCCCCCATCTGCGCCGATGCCGCGATCGCCTGGTTTGCCAGAAATGACCAGGAGAAACAGGCGCGATTTGCCTACCTGGCCCGGCTGGCCGGGATGAACTGGGTGAGGGACCGCATGAGCTGGGGGGATGTGGAGAAGGAGAGGGGACGCTTCGAGGACAACACCACCTACGACACCTCGGCTCAGGCTCAAGCGGGGCAAGGACTGCGGGTGCTTCAGGTCTTTCATAGCACCCCGGATTGGGCTTGGAACCAGGACTTGGATGGAGAGAGCCCCTGGAAGCGATTTCCGAGGGATCTCAGACATATCCATGATTTTTGCGAGGTCATGGCTTCCCGATACCAGGGCCAGGTCCAGGCCTGGGAACCTTGGAACGAAGCCAACATCGAGGCCTTTGGAGGACACCTGATCGATGAGATGTGCTCCCTGCAAAAAGCCGCTTTTTTCGGGCTAAAAAAGGGCAATCCGGATCTCCTGGTTTGCTGGAACGTCTATGCAGGATCAGGGACCCCGCTTCACACCGAAGGGGTATTGCGAAACCAGGCCTGGCCTTATTTCGAAACCTATAATATTCATTCCTATGATCCGGTGGAATCCTATGGACATCAATTTGAGACCAGCCGGCAGGCCGCGTCAGGCAAGCCGATCTGGATCACGGAATGTGGTATTCCGCTCCCGGTGGCCACGGAGAAGCCCTGGGCAGAGCTTTCCCAGGAAGATGAGCGGCTACAAGCCATGTTTTTGGCCAAATCCTACGCCGAGAGCCTGTGGGCCGGGGTGGACAAGCATTTCTTCTTCATCCTGGGCAATTACGAGGAGAGAGGGATACAGTTTGGCCTGTTGCGTCATGACCTGACGCCGCGTCCCGGCTATCTGGCCCTGGCCGCGGTGGGACGTCTCTTGCATGGGGGCGTCTGCCTGGGCAAGCTCACAGGAGACGATCCCCCGGGTCTCACCTGCATCGCTTTCGAAGCCCTTCCTTTCTGGAAGCCCGCTGATGTGCTTGTGGTTTGGGCGAAGGAGCAAGGATCCTGGGAATTGCCTGGTGAGATGGATGTACAGGAGATCTATAATCATTTGGGCAGAAAACTGGCCCCACAGGATTCCCAAAAGATCCCTGTGGGCAAGGCTCCCTGTTTCCTTGTGCTTGAGAGGGGATCGGCTTCCACACTTTCTCTGGATCCCAGAAAATCGGTTTCACCACCCAGGGAGGGACATCCCTGTCCTGTGGTGATGCAGACCCTGTTCCCTGAATCCGTGAAGCGTCTCAACAATCAGGCCTATCGGGTAAAAAGGGAGGGCGAAATGGAACTCGCGCTCTACCATTTTGGAGAGGAAGAGGTGAAAGGATCGATCACGGTCAAGGAGATTCCTGACGGCTGGTCCATGGAGATCCAGAACCCCAACGTGAGGCTTCGGCCCAGGGATCGTCTGGGGGTGACATGTTCCTTTGTGTTGCCAGCATCGGATCGCAAGGCGGTGTTCGGGGACTGGATCGAGTTGGAGGGGGACTTCAAAGAGGCGGGAATCGCTCGCCTGGCTTTCAGGCTCTGTTTGCAAGAGGAGGATGTGCGAGCCTCCCAAGCTTGGGATCTTCCCCAGGCCAACGAACCGCATCGATGGAGGGATAACATCGTGGCCGGGTCTTCGATGTCCCACGCGGCCTGTCCGGAGGGAAGCGTGCTCTTTGACATGATGTTCGAGCAGGGAGATCTCTGGGCGTATCCCATCCTGGATTTGAGTCAGGACGAGCGGCCCGGCGAGGGGGTGGACGGGATCCGTTTCACGGTTCAAGTGCTGGAGGGAAAGGGGACGGTGCGAGTCCAATTCGTGGAAGAAGGGGGGGCTCACTATGTGGCGGATACCACGATTCAGAGCGAAAACAGACAGTCCCAAACCGTCACGGTCTTGTTGAAGGATGCCGTATGGGGGTCCTTTTCCAAGCCGGACGAGAGCCAACGCCTGGAAGCATCCTCGATCCGCTCCTTCATGATTGGAATCAACCCGAAGGAAAGCGGACACGTGCGTATGGCTGTAAAGGACTTGTCTTGGGTGAGGTACTGAACGAGAGGCGATGGATATGGCTCGAAAACCCAATCTACTGTTTCTATTCACGGATGAGCAGCGTTTCGACACCTTGGGCGCTTATGGGAATCGACTCATCGAGACGCCTTTTCTGAACCGGTTGGCCGAGACCAGCACGGTGTTCGAAAAGGCCTATGTGACGCAGCCCGTGTGTACACCCTCCCGTTCCTCGATCCTCACTGGACAGACCCCCCATGAATGCGGATGCACGGAGAACAATATTGCTTTGCGGCAGGATACCCTTTGCCTGCCGGAGATGGTCTCTCCAGATACCTATGCCACCGCGTACCATGGGAAGTGGCATCTGGGGGACGAGATCTTTGCTCAGCACGGGTTCCAGGAGTGGAGAAGCATTGAAGACGGATATTGGAAGCATTACAGCGCTGGGCGTTCCACGGAAGAGCGATCCACCTATCACCATTGGCTTCTGAAAAAGGGATGTAGTCCTCAGGATGGACAGCGCTTTGGTCGCGGCGAGGTGGCCAGGTATCCTGAGGCCCTGAGCAAGCCTGCCTATCTGGGCGAGGAAGCCTCCAGGTTCATTCGGGAGAATCAGGACCGTCCTTTCATTCTCTACGTGAACTTCCTGGAGCCTCACATGCCTTTCTATGGTCCCAGGGACGATCAATACGAGCCCAGAAATATCCCTTTGCCCGGCAACTTCGACCATGATCTGAATGAAGATACCCCGCTCAAGGCCAGACTCTTTCGGGAGCACTATTATCACAAGGGACATAGCGGACTTGCACTCAAGACTCGGGAGGATTGGCAGAGGATGATCGCCAATTACTGGGGATTGTGCAGCCAGGTCGATACCCATGCGGGACGTATCCTGAAGACCTTGGAAGACTGCGGCCTGATGGGAGAGACCATCATCGTGTATACCTCGGATCATGGGGACATGATGGGGAGCCATCGCTTGCTCGCCAAGTGTCTGCAATTCGAGGAGGCGGTTCGTGTGCCCCTGATGATTCGTTGTCCCCAAGGGGCGATGAGGAAACGTGTGGAGGCGCCTGTAAGTCAGATCGATTTGGTGCCCACCTTGCTCGACATGATGGGAGAAAAAATGCCCTCATCCCTTCACGGCAAGAGCTTGCGTCCGTTGATGGAGGTTCGCGGAAAGAGCCAGGCGGATCCGGTTTTCATCGAGTGGAACGGTCCGAACAGCGGCATTGCCAGTGATGTGGTGGGAAGCGCCCAACTGGACGAGCTTCCCGAATATCTCAGGGCTTTCGGAGATCCAGCGAGTTTGGAAGCGACCTTGAGAGACCCTGTTCGAACCATTGTGACCCAGGACGGATGGAAGCTCAATTGGAGTTTCCTGGGGAATCATGAACTCTATGACCTCAAGGCCGACCCTTTGGAGACGCGAAATGTGGCGAACGATCCGAATCAGGCTGGCCGAATCGATGAGATGAGGGACAGGATTAGGAACTGGCAGGAGAGGACCTCGGATATCGCGCCCACAGTTTCGTGAACAAAGTGGCACAGAGAGGAGCGTTTCATCATGTTGCATGCGTGTTTGTGTCTGGTGATCCTGGGTGCCGGAATTGAGGACCCCATGCCTCATGCCCGTTTGCGTTCCGTTCCCGGTACGCGGGTGACCCTTCAGGATTCCTTTTGGTCCCCTCGACTGGAAACCAACCGTGTCTCCAGTCTTCCCCATGTGATTCAGGAATGCGAGAATACGGGACGGATCAGGAACTTTGCACAAACCGCAGGCAAAGAAGATTCCCCATTTCAGGGACATATCTTCCATGACTCGGACGTGTACAAAACCATGGAGGGAATGGCCTGGAGCTTGCTGATGAGGCCGGATCCGATACTGGAGGCAAAGTTGGAGGCATGGGTGGACCTGGTGAAGGGCTCTCAACAGCCGGACGGATACCTGAATACCTACTTCACCATGAAGGCCCCGGACAAACGGTGGACGAATCTGCCGCATGACCATGAGCTCTATTGCGCTGGCCATTTGATGGAGGCTGCGGTGGCCCATCATCGTGCTACTGGAAGAAGGACCCTGCTGGATGTGGCTTGCAGGTTGGCGGACCATATCGACACGGTTTTTGGCCCTGGAAAACGTCACGCGGTAGCTGGGCATCCGGAGATCGAGTTGGCGCTTATCAAGCTATGGGATTCGACCGGGGAGGAACGATATCTCGACTTGGCGCGGTTTTTCGTGAAAGAACACGGTCGATCCGAGACCCATGAACTCTTTGGCACATTTTGTCAGGACCATATGCCTGTAGAGGAACAGCGGGAGGCGGTGGGACACGCTGTGCGATGGGGCTATCTGTTCAGCGCGGTCGCGGATTTGGCGGCCATCGATGGAAATCCAGGTTATGTGGAAGCCATGGATGCCCTTTGGAAGGACATCGTGGAGGGCAAGATGTATTGTACCGGCGGGGTGGGGGTGCAGGGACATGGTGAAGGATTCTCCGAGGCCTATGATCTTCCCAACCTGGGAGCCTACTGTGAGACCTGTGCCTCGATTGCCATGATATTTTGGAACCACAGGATGACTCTGCTTCATGGACAGGCTCGTTTCGCGGACCTGGTCGAGACCCTTCTCTACAACGCGCTTCTTTCCGGGATAGCCTTGGATGGAAAGACCTTTTTCTATGTCAATCCGCTGGAGAGCCTGGGAAACCATCATCGTAAATCCTTCTATGGCTGTGCTTGTTGTCCTACCAATGTGGTTCGGTTCTTGCCGTTGTTGGGACAATACCTCTATGCGACGGCACGCGAGGACAATGCCCTCTATGTCCTGCAGTACGTGGCAGGGACGGCTTCGGTGCACGTGGGTGAGATGGATGTGGTGGTGGAACAGAGAACGAATTATCCCTGGGAAGAGGTGGTGGAGATTCGGGTATCTCCTCCAAGCCCTGTAGCATTCGATCTATGTCTCAGGGTGCCATCCTGGTGCGAAAAGCCTTCGCTCTTCTTGAACGGGGAAGCCGTGGAATTTCTGGAAAGGGATGGCTTCACGAGGATTCAGAGAACCTGGAGGGAAGGGGATAGAATGACCTTGCGCTTGCCCATGCCTGTTCGCCGTATAGAGGCGCACCCTAGGGTCCGGGACCAAGCAGGCAAGACGGCCTTTGCAAAGGGACCTGTCATCTATTGCTGGGAAGATTGTGATCAAGAGGGCAAGGTGTGCAACATGGCTGTCGCTTCGGACGAGGTCCTGAAGATTGAAACACGGCAGGATCTCTTGGGTGGAGTGGATGTGCTCAAGGGACAGGGACATTTCCATCATATGGTTCAGGATCCGAAAGGGGAGTTGGCCTACGAGACGCGATACCTGGACGTGATGGCTGTTCCCTATTTCGCGTGGGATAACAGGGACCCGGGTGGCATGGTCGTTTGGGTGAGCACATCGTTGCCGGGTCCGCCCTCCTTGGACGCGTTGACCTTGGCTGTTTTGGCTACTTCCTCTGCGTCCCATTGCAATGAAAGCGATACGGTGAGAGCCCTTCAGGACGCGATTCTTCCCAAGAGTTCCATGGATCACGATATACCTCGTTTTACCTGGTGGGATCACAAAGGAACAGAAGAATGGGTGATGTATACCTTCGAACATCCAGTGATCCTTTCCAGGTCCGAGGTGTATTGGTTCGATGACACAGGCAAGGGGTCCTGTCGCGTGCCACAATCCTGGAATCTATATCTGTGCGACGACCAAGGCAGGTGGCGTCCGGTCAACACAAAAGACATCTTTGGCACGGAGAAAAACACCTTCAATGTAGTTTCCTTCAAGTCTGTCACTACCACAGGGATTCGCCTCAAGGCTAGGCTTCAGCCAGAGTATTCCGGGGGAATTCTGGAATGGCGTGTCGTCGGGCCTTGAAAGATTCTAAAAAAAATATTCTTGCAATTTCTGCCAGGATGTGATGAAATAGCTATTGGGGTAAATAAAATTAAGGGGTATGTGAATGACGACTCAGGCTGTCGGCCCGGGTCGTTTTTTTATGTATCAACACACATTGAGAAGAAATGCGGCGGGTCGGGAGAAGGGAGATATCGGTCATGTTGAATCTACAGACACCTAAGGACGTGGTTTCTTTCATCAAGAAGGAAGGCATCCGAGTCGTGGACCTTCGGTTTATGGACTTCCCTGGCCTGTGGCAACATTTTTCGGTGCCGGCTCATGAAATGGATGAAGGAGCGTTTGAGGCTGGACTCGGGTTCGATGGGTCGAGCATTCGCGGATGGCAGGCGATCAACGAGTCCGATATGTTGGTCAAGCCTGTACCGGAGACAGCCTTTGTCGATCCATTCTTTCAGGAGAAAACCTTGGTTTTGATCTGTAATATCTGCGATCCGTTGACCGGAGAGGACTACACCAGGGATCCTCGAAACATTGCCCGTAAGGCTGCCGCCTATCTGAGAAGTTCTGGTATCGGGGATGTCGCTTATTTCGGCCCGGAAGCAGAATTTTTTATCTTCAATGACATTCGTTTCAATCAGAACGAGCATGAAGGCTATTATCACATCGATTCGGTGGAGGGTCGTTGGAATACAGGCAGGTGCGAGAACCCCAACCTGGGATACAAGCCACGGTACAAGGAAGGCTACTTTCCAGTGCCACCCACGGACAGTCAACAGGATATTCGAAGCGAGATGATGTTGACCTTGGATGCCATGGGCGTGCCCATCGAATGCCAACACCACGAAGTGGCAACCGGGGGCCAGGCCGAGATCGACATGCGCTTCGGTCCCTTGGTGGAGATGGGGGACAATGTACTCAAGTTCAAGTATGTCATCAAGAACGTGGCCAAGAAACACGGTTTGACAGCGACATTCATGCCCAAGCCCTTGTTCAATGACAATGGAACCGGCATGCATACCCACATCTCTATTTGGAAAGGGGATCAGAACCTCTTTGCAGGAGATGGATACGCGGGGCTTTCCGAACAGGCCTGTTTGCCATAGGGGGTCTTCTCAAGCACGCGCCGTCCTTGTTGGCTTTCACGAATCCCACGACGAATAGCTATAAGAGATTGGTGCCCGGCTTCGAGGCCCCGGTCAACCTGGCCTATTCGAGAAGAAACCGAAGCGCGTGTATCCGAATCCCAATGTATTCGCCTTCGGCAAAGGCCAAGCGCGTCGAGTTTCGATGTCCTGATCCCAGTTGCAACCCGTATCTTGCCATGTCGGCCATGCTCATGGCGGTCATTGACGGGATTCAAAACAAGATTGATCCGGGCGAGCCTTTGGATAAGGACATCTATGATCTGCCGGCAGAGGAAATGGCTAAGGTTCAACAGGCCCCAGGTTCGCTACGAGAAGCGCTTCAAAAGCTGGCGGCGGACCATGAATATCTGCTCAAGGGCGACGTGTTCACCCAGGATGTGATTGACACGTGGATTTCCTACAAGATGTCGTATGAGGTGCAGGCCATAGATCTGCGGCCTCATCCCTGGGAATTTGCCTTGTATTATGACATCTAGATCTTGAGGTTTTAGCCATCCTGGGGTGGGTTGAGTGGGTCCGAATCCGCCACGCGAAGAATGCGCCGAGGATTCGGACCTGGCCCGCCTTGAAATGCAACGAAACGGGGTGATATGAGCGTGAAATCCGTCCAGGGGCTCTATAATCCGCGTTACGAACATGATGCTTGCGGTGTGGGATTTCTTGCCAATCTTCATGGGGAACCCAGTCACGCGTTGATCGAACAGGGGATCGAGGTCCTCAAGAATCTCTCGCATCGCGGAGCGATTGGCGCGGACATGAATACAGGGGATGGAGCTGGACTTCTCTTTCAGGTGCCGCACAGGTTTTTTACGTCGCAATCGGATTCCTTGGGCTTTCAATTGCCTCCTGCTGGACGCTACGGCGTGGGGATGATCTTCTTGCCTCAGGCCAGCGAGGCGCGAAGGCGTTGTATGGAGATCCTGGAAGGGACAGCGAAAGAGGAGGGCTTGTCCTTCCTGGGATGGCGCGAGGTCCCGGTGGACAGCGGAGTTCTCGGAAGCCAGGCCCAAAGAGAACAGCCCATCATTCTGCAGCCTTTTATCTCGGCCGCGGAAGGCATGACCCAGGACATGTTGGAGCGGAAACTGTATGTCGTGCGCAAGCTGACGGAGAAGCGGACGGACCGAATTCGGGAACAAGGTGACATCTTCTATGTGGCTAGTTTGTCCTCGCGGACTATCGTGTATAAGGGACTTCTTACGGCCAGCCAGGTGCCTGGGTTTTATTTGGACCTGGCGGATTCGGAGATCCAGAGCGCGTTAATGGTTGTCCATCAAAGATATAGCACCAATACCTTTCCTTCCTGGTCTCTGGCTCAGCCCTTTCGCTATCTGGCCCATAATGGGGAGATTAATACCCTGCGTGGCAATATCAACGGAATGCGTTCCAGAGAGAGGAACATGGAATCAGAGCTCTTCGGGCTGGACATTCACAAACTTCTTCCCATCCTGGAAGAGGGCGCAAGCGATTCTGCGTGTCTGGACAATGCCTTGGAGTTGTTGGTCTCTGCCGGACGGACCCTGGATCATTCCATGATCATGCTTGTTCCTCAGGCGTGGGGGAGCAAGTATCCCATGGGACCAGATCTCAGGGGCTTTTTCGAGTACCACGCCGGTCTGATGGAGCCTTGGGACGGTCCTGCCGCTGTGGCTTTCACCGATGGTCTTCGAGTGGGCGCGCTGTTGGATCGTAATGGATTGAGACCCGCTAGATACACCGTCACAACCGAGGGTTTCATTGTGTTCGCGTCTGAGGTGGGCGTCCTGGATCTTCCCCAAGATAAGGTGGAGGAGCGGGGCGCGCTGCGGCCCGGACAGATGATTCTTGTGGATCTGGAGCGCCATCACTTGATGCGGGATTTCGAGATCAAGACGCGCCTGGCCAGGCGAAAGCCCTATCGCCGATGGGTGGAAGAGAACAGGATCTCCATTCATGGATTTTTCAACGCGATGGCCCCGGTGGAACCTGTCCTTGAAACCCTGATATTACGTCAACGTCTCTTCGGATATACCAGAGAGGATCTTCGCATGATCCTGTCTCCCATGGCTTCCAGTGGCAGGGAACCCACAGGGTCCATGGGTTCCGATCAACCCCTGGCGGTCCTGTCCGAGAAACCTCAGCTTCTCTACTGGTATTTCAAACAGATGTTCGCTCAGGTGACCAATCCGGCCATCGATCCCATTCGAGAGGAATTGGTCATGTCTCTCATGACGTTCCTGGGCACCCCGGACAAGATTCTCTCCGAGGTGCCATCCCACGCACGTCTTCTGAAACTGAGGCATCCTCTTCTGAGCAACGAGGATCTTCAGCGAATCCGTGATCTAAAGCTGGAGGATTTTCGTTGCAAGAATCTGGTCATGGGATTTCCCGCTCATGGAAGTGGAAGGGACCTCGAAGACACCTTGGACCGGCTTTGCAGGAGAGCCGAGGCCGCGGTGATCCAAAACCACCGTTTCCTGGTTCTTACCGACAAAGATTTGCCGGAACATCTGACGCCCATTCCCGCTCTCCTGGCGGTTTCCGCGGTGCATCAACATCTGATCAGGAAAGGTCTTCGAACTCGTATCAGCATGTTACTGGAGTCGGGCGAGGCCAGAGAGGTGATGCATATCGCGCTTCTTCTGGGATTTGGGGCCTCCGCGATCAACCCCTATCTGGCCTTTGAAACCGTGGCCCATTTGGCTTTAAAGGGGGAATTGGAGGTTCCCATGGGAGTGGCCAGAGCCATGGAGAATTACGTCAAAGCGGTATGTCAGGGACTTCTCAAGGTGATGTCCAAGATGGGGATTTCCACCTTGAGAAGTTATCGTAGCGCCCAGGTTTTCGAGGCCGTGGGATTGAACAGCGATGTGGTGAGTCGATATTTCCCAGGCACAGCCTCCAGGATCGAAGGGATAGGATTGGAAGAGATCGCGCGGGAGGCCAATTGTAGGTACGATGACGCGCGTGACGAATCGAACCGAGGATCCACGATCCTTCCTTGCGGTGGACAATACAAGCTGCGGCAAGACGGAGAAAGGCATCTGTGGACCCCTAAGACCATCAGTCTGTTGCAAAGGGCCACTCGGGAAGGGGACAGGACTCTCTATAGGGAATACACTCGGTGGATTGATGATCAGTCGAGAAAACAGTTCACATTGAGAGGACTATTTCGCTTCAAGAAGACGGCCCGGATTCCTTTGGAGGATGTGGAGCCGGTATCCAGTATCGTGAAGAGATTTGTTACAGGAGCGATGTCTTTTGGCTCCATCAGCCGAGAAGCCCATGAGACGATCGCGATTGCCATGAACCGATTGGGAGGCATGAGTAACAGTGGCGAGGGAGGAGAGGACCCGGAACGATATCTCCCTCTTCCCAACGGTGACTCTCGATGCAGCGCGATCAAGCAGGTGGCCAGCGGACGTTTTGGGGTGACGGCAGAATATCTGGTTCACGCGAAGGAACTCCAGATCAAGATCGCCCAGGGGGCCAAACCAGGAGAAGGGGGACAGCTTCCGGGTCATAAGGTCAATGCGGAGATCGCCAGGGTGCGTAACGCGACCCCGGGAGTCACGCTCATTTCACCCCCTCCACACCATGACATTTATTCCATCGAAGACATCGCTCAGCTCATCTATGACTTGAAGAATACCAATCCGAAGGCTCGAGTATCCGTGAAACTGGTTTCACAAGTCGGGGTGGGCACGGTGGCGGCCGGCGTGGCCAAGGGACACGCTGATATGATTCTGATCAGTGGCTACGACGGAGGGACCGGCGCATCGCCCTTGTCTTCCATCAAACATGCCGGGGTTCCCTGGGAGTTGGGATTGTCCGAGACACAGCAAACCATGGTTCTCAACAAACTGAGAAGCCGGGTCAGGCTACAAACGGACGGACAACTCAAGACAGGAAGGGATGTGGCGATTGCCTGTCTTTTGGGCGCCGAGGAGTTTGGGTTTGCCACCACGGTTTTGGTGGTATGTGGATGCGTGATGATGCGTAAATGCCACAAGAATACCTGTCCTGTGGGTGTGGCTACCCAGGATCCCACATTGAGGAAACGCTTCTCGGGAAAGCCAGAGTATGTGGAGAATTTCTTTGTCATGTTGGCAGAGGAAGTCCGTACATACATGGCGGAACTGGGGTTCAGGACCCTGGATGAGATGGTGGGACGTTCCGATCTTCTGGAGATGAACGATGCCATCGAATTCTGGAAGGTGAGAGGACTGGATTTTAGGCGTATTTTTTATTTTGATGAAATGGCCCAGGATTCCAGGAGAAACACCACGAACCAAAAGCATGGACTGGAACACGCGTTGGATCACGAGATCCTGAAACGCGTTCAGGGGTCCATTGATACGGGGAACAAGGTCATGGTGGAAATGCCAATCAGAAACATACACCGAACGGTAGGAGCCTTGGTGTCCAGCCGAATCGCGGAGAAATATGGACACAAGGGCTTGCCCGAAGACACCATCACTTTGCGTTTCCGAGGGGCCGCGGGACAGAGCTTCGCCGCCTTTGCCTCCAAAGGCATGACCCTTTATTTAGAGGGGGAAACCAATGATTACCTGGGAAAGGGTCTGTCTGGGGGCAAGATCATTGTTAGCCCGTATAGGCAATCCAGATGTGATCCATCCGAGAACATGATTGCCGGCAATGTCTTGCTCTACGGAGCTACCTGTGGGGAGGTTTATATTCAGGGTCGGGTCGGGGAACGCTTTGCTATTCGAAACAGTGGCGCTCAGGCCGTGGTGGAGGGCGTGGGCGATCATGGTTGTGAATATATGACCGGGGGCAGAGTCGTGATTTTGGGATCTACCGGGGTTAATTTTGGAGCGGGAATGTCCGGGGGCATTGCCTATGTCTATGATGAAACAGGGATCTTTGACAATCAATGTAATCTGGACATGATCGATCTGGAATGGGTAAGCGAAAAGGCAGATCAGATCGAGCTCAGGCAGATGATCGAACGGCACGAGGGCTATACCGGGAGTCCGAAAGCCGGTAAGATCCTTGCCCATTGGGTGGATGAACTACCGAGATTCGTGAAGGTCTTTCCCATGGAGTATAAAAAGGTCTTGGGACAGATGACTCGGGAAGACGAAGCGACTCGGCGAGAAGAGATGGTGAATGACTGAAGATAGAAGGATCATGGGGAAAGAGACAGGTTTTCTAGAGTACAAGAGAAAGGATCCTGGATATCGTCCGAAAGAGGATCGTCTCAAGGATTTCCATCCAGTGGAACTTCGACTGACCGAGAGCGAGATTCTTGAGCAGGCAGCGCGTTGCATGGACTGTGGGGTGCCTTTTTGTCACGGATGCGGATGTCCCTTGTCCAACGTTGTTCCGGAACTCAACGAGGCGGTGTATCAGGGACGTTGGAGGGAGGCGTTGGATCTGCTTTTGCAGACCCATCCTTTCCCTGAATTCACAGCCAGGATTTGTCCAGCCCTTTGCGAAGGTTCCTGTGTTCTGGGCATTCATGATCAACCCGTCAGTATCAGGCAGATCGAACTGGCCATCATTGAAAAGGGGTTTGAGCAGGGGTGGATCCACGCCCATCCTCCTATCTGTCGACGGAAGGATCGGGTGGCTGTGGTGGGGTCAGGACCTGCCGGACTGGCAGCTGCTCATACATTGAACCAAAAAGGATTCCAGGTGGTTGTCTATGAGAATGCCAGCAAACCTGGGGGAATCCTTCGTTATGGTATTCCAGCATTCAAATTGGAAAAACGCATCGTGGATCGAAGGATTGCGCTCATGAAAGAGGAGGGCGTGGTTTTCGAGACAGGAGTGGAGATCGGAAGGGATTTGTCGACGCGATACCTGATGGGGCGTTTTGACTCGGTTGTTTTGACAGGCGGAGCTCGGCAACCTCGGGATCTTTCGGTCCCCGGAAGAGAACAGAGAGGGATTCATTTCGCCATGGACTACCTGGTTCAGCAGAACAGGATATTGGAAGGCGAAGAGATTCCAAAAGGGGCAAGGATCGATGCCCACGGGAAGATCGTGGTGATCCTCGGAGGAGGAGACACAGGGTCGGATTGTTTGGGCACAGCTATGCGACAAGGAGCAAAACAGGTGCTTCAATTTGAGATCCTTCCTGAACCTCCTCTCACCCGGTCACCGAGTACTCCATGGCCGGAATGGCCTTTGCTACGTCGGGACTCCAGCAGTCACAAAGAAGGGGGCGAGCGAAGATGGTGTATCATGACGGAATCGTTTGTGGGCAAGGATGGGTCCTTGGAGGAGGTTCATTGCGCGAAGGTAGAGTGGGTCTCGACTGGGAAGGGCCTTGGATCGAGTCCCCGTAAGATCCCGGGCAGTGAATTCGTGGTCCCTGCGCAGATCGCGCTGTTGGCCATGGGATTCGTTGGGCCAGGCAGGAACCTCCTGGTGGAGGCATTGGGAATTGAACTGGACTCCCGAGGTTATATGCGCAGGGATGAGCGAGGGATGACGAGCCAGACAGGTATCTTTGTGGCCGGAGACATGTCAACCGGAGCCTCGCTCGTGGTACGAGCCATAAAAGATGGTCTCGATGTAGCGGCCGGGGTAAAGGATTATCTGGACGAATAGACCAGGGATGTTTGCAGAGGATAGGCGCAAGTGCATCCTGAACTGCTTTCTGGAAGAAGCAACAATCCCCCGGCCGAAATGATGTTGATCCAGCAACCGGGGCGTGTCACCCGATTGATAGGTACCAGTTCTCTTGAAGTCACATCGAAAAGCTGGGGATTGTTTCCTCTGAAGTAGAGATGGTTTGCACAGGCTGTCACCGTGCCGCAGCCGTGTCCGCCTCGTCCGAACTCGAACCCGTCTACCTTCTGTCCCGTCTCGAGATGAATGGCGAACGGCATGAGGTAGAGCATGTCCCGAATGATGCTTGGATGTTGCCATTGTTCCCCGTGAGTGCCACCGATCTTATGTCCTGTCTGATATGAACTCGTCCATGCTTCTGAGCCGTCCAGCACATGAAAAGCATAAAAGCCGTATTCCACATTCTCTCCTGCGTTGTAGGAACCGGTAGCGATCAAAAGGTCCTTGTAGACGCTCAAAAAGAATACGTTTTCAAAGGGGAGAAGGATGCTGCGCTCCCAAACCTCTTGTCCCGACACAGCGTGTAGCGCAACCAGACGAATGGGTTCTTTGCAATAATCCCGAGTGCTGATCCTGCCATCCTCGTCTTCCAGGAGGTCTCTTGAGTTGGTTTCCGTGAAGAAAAGAAGGCCTTGATCCAGGGCTATGGCAGAGTTTTGGATTAACCCCTTCTGTCTCGACCATAGGGGCTCTCCCGTACGCCTGTCCAGGGCGAAGAGTCCATCGCTTGTGGCCTGGAGTCGAAAATCCCCTTCGATTTGTCCCACAGTCGAATTGCCCCAGCCGAAGTCTTGGAAGCTGGCCGTGGGGCGTTGTGTACTGCCCATAAGAAGATCCTCTGTGGCCGCGATATACCCCCAATGTCTTGCAGATGGAGTCTGCTGGGTATGTACTGGATATGGGATCAGATCCTCCCCTGTGAACAGATCCAAAACGCGGCAAGAGGAACCGGCGGCCAGGTAGATCCTTCCTCCTTGAATGCACGCGTTTCCAGTATCGTTCATCAAACCCAAACGCAAGAACCCAGGGATCTCCTTGTCCCAGAGAAAGGTTCCATTGTACGCATCGACTGCTGTGAGGAATTCATTGCCGCAGATCACCAGGACGCCTTGATCGAACAGAGGGGACATGGCTCGATGATGTCTGTCCACCATTCTTCTGGGTCCTGGGGCTCCAAACCACTGCAGAGAAAGATCCTGGGACAAACCGGGTTCGCCGCTACATGCTGTGTTGGCCGTATTGCCGTAGAGATGGGACCATGTTCCGGCCCGGCCGGGAGATCCCTTGATCAGATACGACATGGTTTCCGTGGTCTGTTCGCGCGACCATGTCCAGTCGTTGGGCAACACCCATTCCTTTGAAAGCGGCTCAGTGATATCCAACAGAACCGCCATGCCGCCGTAAGGCCGCAACAGTTTCAAAAGCTCCATATCGATTCTGGAGCCTCGAGTCAGTATCATCAAGTTGAAGATGCCGTAAGGAAGAAGGTTCTCCCTTCCCGCTCCTGGCAACACGGTGACTCGACCCGCGGTATCCCTCGCGTTGAGGATGGATCTGGCTTCCATGGCTTCGTTCTCTTCGACGCAGTCCATGACGATCTGAAACCGGGATAGGGTGCCCAATACGCTGGCCCAAGGCAGGGCATCCTCTCCTGAAATCAGCGCGTATCCCCTGTCCGAATCGAGCCGTTCGAGCAGATGTTGAGCCGATCCTTGTATATGTTCGGAGATCTCCGCCTTTTCCTGGAATTTGGCCTCGCTCGAATGCGCTCGGTCCTGGGTTGCCCTGGAAGATTGTCCGAAACAGTGGATGACACCCTTGTCTGTACTCACATAAAGCTTGTTATTCCAAACAGCGAGTCCATAAGCGTTTCCCTCAACAGTCTCTTCCCAGAGGGTTTCCCCTGTACGTTTATCCAAAGCGACTACACGACCTTCCCCTCCGGCCAGCAAGCAGTTTTTCATGCAAATCAAGGAGTGAGGGAGATTGCACGATTTCTCCCAGAGCGTGCATGCTTGGATCTTTTCGCGCAACGAGGCGATCTCTCTGTCCAGCTCCACCATGCTCTTGTGAAGCTCCTGGATTTTTTTCGAATCCTTGTTCAGTTTCATCTGGTTCCTGATCATCTCTTTCTGCTTTTCCACTTGACTCTGTTTTCTGGAAAGCTCGGTGAACCGTGTCCTCAGGATCCCGGTGATGCTGTCCTTTTTGACCAGGTAGGATCGATCCCCATCCACCACAACGCGCAATCCATCAAACAGAGCGATGCGTTCCCGTGTGTTCGAGTCCACCATCCCGACCTGTCCTTCGCGACGTCCAGGAGCATTGAATAGGACGTCTTCAGCCAGAATGGCGAACGCGCCACCCGGCGTATCCACAGCGCCTATCTTTTTGCCTGTCTCTTTGGAATAGATTTGGGGAGAGGTTCGGCCGGTAGGCACGAAGAGATGGTTGTTGGATGTCAAAAGATACCCTTGAGGCGAGACATCCAGGGATTCTTTCCACATCGTCTCTCCGGTCCTCGCGTCCAGCGCGGCGAGCCATGTTTCTTGTCTTGGAAAGAGTCCCGCAGCGCAGTAGAGGGTGTCATCCATTACCAGAAGTCCTGTACGCACCGGACACAAAGAGATCAATCGGTTGTTTCCAGGGATCCAGTATTTCTTCTCCCCGATGGGCCGTTTCCAGATCTGTTCTCCGTCCGTCTGGGAGAGACAATATATACATCCATCGTCCGAACCAAAGTACACCTTGCCTTTGGATAAAACAGGCGAAAAACGAATTGGGGCCCCGGCGAAAAAGACCCAACCGGGTTCACCCGTGTTAGGGTCCAGGCAGGTCAAACTATCATCCCCAGAGGAACCAAAAAAGAGACCTTGGGAAGAGATCGCAACCTGGAAAGCTCTATCGAACACCACAGCCGGATGAAGCTCTCGCACGTTGTGCCACCAGTCCTGTGCCGCAGGCAAAGGCCAGGATGGAGCAGGGGGGCGTTCAGGGGTATAGGTCCACAAAAGCGCGAGATTCAACGAAAGGGTTTGCCTCGAGATTCCGGTTCGGGATGGATCTCCCATGTACATGGGCCAATCCTGGATCTTGGCGGCTTCGCAGGGAAAGAAACCTTGTAAAAGCAGAGATAGAGCTAGCCATCCCCAAAACGGGGAAGAGGTCAAACGAGACATCTTGAGGTCTCCTTTTCCTTGAAATGGAGGGAATGATACAGAAATAAATCTTTGGTTGTTTCTCCGAAGGACATGCTCCTATCCTATCATTTTCTGGAAGGCTGGTTGTTTGGGCATCCCTCCATTGACCAAGAATGTGGATCGAGGGACAATAGACCGTTTTATGAAATGTATGTGGAGCAGATCGAAGGAAAGAATCATGAATGAGAAGAAAAGAAAAACGGGATGGAATCGAAGGCAGTTTTTGCTGGGTACCGTAGGCGCGCTCGGAGCAGGCTTGAGTCAGGCATGTTCCCGAGGCGTGATGGTGGTACAACCGGAGGTCCTAGGCGGGCCGGACCACGTGGCTCCCAGCGAGAAGATCAACTACGCGGCCATTGGCTGTGGGGGCAAGGGACAAGGCGACATCAACGGGATCCTTGCGACAGGGATGGTCAATCTGGTCGGTCTTTGCGATATCGATTGGCGGAACGCCGCGGTTCATAGCATCGTGAAAGAACATCCGAATGTGCCACGATATTTCGATTACAGGGTAATGCTTGATGAGCTCGGGGACAAAATCGATGCGTTGAGCATCTCCACCCCTGATCATACCCATGCAGTGGCGACCATGGCTGCGCTAAAAAGAGACATACATGTCTTCTGCCAAAAACCCTTGACCCACAATCTCCTGGAAGCTCGCAAGGTCACCGAGGAAGCCAGGAAAAGAAAGATTGCCACGCAAATGGGAATCCAGGGTCATGCCTCCGAAGGGATTCGTTTGGTGCGGGAATGGATCGAACAGGGTGCCATTGGCCAGGTTCGAGAGATCCACATATGGACCAACAGACCGATCTGGCCGCAAGGGATGGAGCGTCCAGAAGGCGAGGATCCGGTTCCCGCGGATCTTTCCTGGCAGGATTGGCTGGGACCGGCGACGTTCCGTCCCTACAAGATGGGGATATATCATCGTTTCAATTGGCGTGGTTGGTACGATTTCGGATGCGGCGCGATCGGCGATATCGCTTGTCACTCCCTGGATGCCGCTTTCTGGGCTCTCAAGCTGGGATATCCCAGTTCCGTGATGGCCGAGAGCGAGGATCTTAATCCGGAATCTTTTCCTCGATGGTCCAAGATTACGTTCGAATTCCCGGCGCGAGGAGATCTGGCTCCGGTCAAACTTGTTTGGTTTGACGGGAAAAGGATTGTGGACGGCGAAGAGGTTCAAAACATGCCTCCGCGACCGGAGTGTCTGGAAGAGGGGAGAACCCTGGAGAACAATGGACAGATCTACTATGGTGACGATGGCGTACTCAAGTGCGGCATGTATGCGGACAGTCCCCGCCTGATCCCTGAAACGAAGATGAGAGATTTTCTTGCCAGCGATCCGAAGAAGTATCTGGACCGATCCCCTGGACATTATCTGGAGTTCGTGAAGGCTTGCAAGGGAGAAGGAGAAGCCGGAGCTCATTTCGGGTATGCGGGACCTCTGACGGAACTTGGACATTTAGGCAATATCGCTCTTCGATCCCAAAACAGGATCGAGTTCGATCCTGTTGCGATCAAGGTTACCCAGGGCGGGGACGCGAATCGATTTCTCAGCAGAGAGTACAGGGATGGTTGGAGCCTTTAATGGCCTTGAAGCCACACCTGGGAGACTCACCATGAAGAAACTACATTTGCTCTGTAACGCACACTTGGATCCAGTTTGGCTCTGGGAATGGCAGGAAGGGGCCGCTGAAGCCCTTTCGACCTTTCGTATCGCGGCGGAACTCTGCGAATCGTGCGATTCTTTCGTGTTCAACCACAACGAGGTGATTCTATACCGATGGGTTGAGGAATATGAACCAGAACTGTTCGCTCGAATCCAAGGACTGGTTTCTCAAGGACGATGGCATATCATGGGGGGATGGGTCTTGCAGCCGGACTGCAACATGCCCTCCGGAGAATCCTTGGTGCGGCAGATTCTCGTGGGCAAGCGCTATTTCATGGAAAAATTCGGAGTGGAACCTTCTACAGCCATCAATTTCGATCCTTTCGGTCATACCCGAGGCCTGGTGCAAATTCTGAGGAAATCGGGATACGACAGTTATCTTTTTGGAAGACCCGACCAGAACGATTGTCCCTTGCCGGACAGCGATTTTCTCTGGAAGGGATACGACGGGTCCGAGGTGGCTGGGCATCGTTTCATCTCCTGGTACAATTCGCCCCTGGGTGGGGCGAGAGAAAAGGTGGAACGGTTTCTGAAGGATCAAGACGAAAGGGAGGTGGGACTGGTCCTGTGGGGTGTGGGGGATCATGGGGGGGGGCCTTCAGAAAAGGATCTGCGAGATCTGAATGATCTGATCGCAGAGGCCGGAGATGTTCAGATTGTGCACTCCACCCCGGAGCGTTACTTTGCCGAGGTGGTTTCTCAGCCTCGACCCACGCATGAGAAGGATCTCAACTCCTGGGCCGTGGGCTGTTACCTCAGCCAGGTACGTCTCAAGCAGAGACACAGGCTTTTGGAGAATGAATTCTACTGCCTGGAGAGAATGGTCGCCACAGCGTCCAGGCAGGGATTGATGGAATATCCCGAAGAGGCCCTTCGGGAGGTTCTGTGGGATCTTTTGGTGGCTGAATTTCACGACATCTTACCAGGATCTTCCATTCAGCCGGTCGAGGAGTGGGCACTGGGAATCCTGGGCCATGGCTTGGAAATCGTGTCCCGGGAGAAAGCGAGGGCTTTCTTCGCTCTGGCCAAGGGCCAGCCCAGGGCGCAAGCGGGACGTATCCCGATTCTCGCGTACAACCCGCATCCATTCCCGGTAGAAGGCATCTTGGAATGCGAATTCAACCTGGCTGATTTCAACTGGAAGGAGGAGTTTACTCAGCCCTTGGTCTTTCATCAAGAGTTTCCCCTGCCGTGCCAGGTAGAGCAGCACTTGGGAAACATGGTCCTGGACTGGCGAAAACGAATTGTTTTCAGGGCCTCTCTGGCTCCCAGTCAGATGAATCGTTTCGAATGCACGACCGACACGGTGCTACCAGTCAAACCCAGACCTGAATTGAGAAGGGAAGGGGCTCATTATCTCTTCGTGACGGACGAGATCGAGGTGGCTATCCATCTTTTCACCGGGTTGATGGATGGCTATAAGGTTCAAGGCGTGCCTTTTCTTAAGGGGGATGCCTTTCGGGCACTGGTCCTGATGGATGACGCGGATCCCTGGGGTATGCGCGTGAAGCGGTGGACAGATGTGGAAGGGGCGTTTTCGCTCATGTCTTCGGAAAGAGGCTCACGTTTTTCAGGATTGGGCGATTTGGTCATCCCTTCGGTGCGGGTGGTGGAAGACGGACCGGTCAGGACCGTGGTGGAGGCGGTATTCGAATACAAGGAATCATCCATGGTTCTTCAGTACAAGCTGCCCAAGCAGGGCGCTGAGGTGGAGGTCTATGTCAGGGTCTACTGGCAACAGAAGGATCGTCTCTTGAAATTGTCCCTTCCAACGCTATTGTCCGAACCTTCGTATGTGGGACAGGTGGTGTTTGCTCGAGACGTTCTTGACGGAGATCAAAAGGAATGCGTGGCCCAGAAATGGACCGCAGTGGTCTCGGAACGGGACGGGCTGGCTTTGACATGCATCAACGAAGGAGCGTATGGCTCGGACTGTCCGGACGGAGAGATGAGGCTGAGTCTGGTTCGCTCGCCAAGCTATTCGGGACATCCTATCGCTGAGCGGCCCATCGTGCCTCAGGATCGTTTCACCGTGAGAATCGATCAGGGCGAGAGACAGTTCCGATTCTGGTTGCAGGGAGGCGTCCTACAGGATCGTCTCGAAAATGTGGAACCTGAAGCTGCCTGGCATAACTGCCCCCCGATCCTTCTTTCCTTCTTCCCGTCCGGGGAGGGAACGATCCCTATGCAAGGGGTGATTTTAGATGACCCTGTCGTACAGCTTTCCGCCTTCAAAAGGGCGGAAGATGGCTGTGGGTGGGTGGTGCGTTTGTACGAACCCACCGGCAAGGCGAGGAAGACCGGGATGAAGATCCCATGTCTAGGGGTGTCCTGCGATGTGGTCCTGTCGCCTTTCGAGGTGCTCACTCTGAGATGGGATCAGGATACAGGAATCTTGTCAGAGGTGGACCTCTTGGAACGTCCGTAGAGCCTTTCCAGCGCGGCCACGACAGCGGATCGGACATGGCTGGAAGGATCTGCCAGAAGATCGATCACATCGATGATGGCTTCGACTTCTTCTCGATGGGCCAGGGCGTTGACAGCGGCCACTCGTACCGAGGAGCAAGGGTCTTTCAAGAGAGCCAGGAGATGAAGGGTTGCTTCTCTTTCCGGCAGTGTTCCCAGAACCGATGCCATGGCGGCTCGCACTTGGGCGTTGGGATCCTCTTGCAGGAACAGAGCCCTGCGGGCCAGGGATTCGTTTCTAGCGTGGCGAATGGCTTTGAGCCCTTCGATTCGAACCTCTGGTGCTGAATCTTGAAGGGAACGCCACCAGGCTTCCTCCCAATCCAGCCCGGACAAGGCGAGAAGTTGAAGTGCCCGACACCTCACAGAGGGGTCTGAATCTTGTAGGAGATCCATGAGTCTTTCGTGCCAGTCTTCGAAGGATGGAATCTGGAGAAGGACCGTGAGGACCGCTTCACGAACAGCGCCGTCCATGTGCGAGAGCAGGGGGAGCAATGCAGGAAGCGTCTCGGATTCCGAGAGCTTTTGAAGGGCTTGTTGTGCCGCGCCACGCACCATAGGATCCCGGTCCTGGATGTATTGTATGGCTTTCTGCAAAGGCGATTCGTCGTGGATTCGAAGCAGCGTGATGGCTGCCTGCCGACGTACAGCGGGATGGATATCATCGAGCAAGGCGGAAACAGCGGCCGAACAACCCTGGGCGTGGATTTCACCCAGGATTTGCGCAGCGTGGGTGCGTTGTTCCGCCTCAGGATCTTTTAAGAGGGTCAGGATGTGTGGGATCATCTCATGACTGCCGATATGGGACAAGGCGCGGCCGGCTTCTTCACGCACTTGGGGATGGATGTCCTTCAAGCGTTCCAGAAGCGACGGAAGGCTTTCTTCGCTTCCCAACTCGCCCAGAATTCGGGCGGCATAGGCCCTGACCCTGCCATGGGGAGAGGACAGCAGGGATAGGACTTCCTTCTCGTGTCCTGCCCCCCCAAGTTCACAGATCGCTCTTGCGGCAGCGTCCTGCACCTCAGTCTGTTGCCGGATAAGCAGGGGAAGGAGGAAAGGCACAACCAACGCGTCACCCCATTCGGTGAGCGCTCCCAAAACCGCCAAGACCACCCTCGGATTCGGATGTTCCAAGAGAGGAATTAAATGCTTTGTGGCTTCCACGCCGCAAAGCTCTACCAGGCTGTCTGCCGCCGCGATCACCACCCTGGGATCTTTGTCTTGGAGCAGCGGAAGCAGGTGCTCGGGCGCGCCATTCGGGTCGATCCAGGAGAGGACTTCCGCGCAGGTGGCACGGATTTCGGCGTCGCTGTCTTGGATGAGAGAGATCACTGCGTTCAAGGCCTCACTGGCGCGAAATGTTCCAATGCACAAAAGGGCTTCTTTTCTCACTTCTACGTTTCGATCCTGGAGCCTGAAGAGGATGAGATTTAAGTGATGTTTCATTCTCCATCCGCGCAATACCCTCAGGGCATTGAGTCTGGAGGATGGATGGGGAGAGGAAAGCTCTTCGAGGATGTAGGCCTCAATTCGATCCGAATGCATATTGGACAAGGAATCAACGGCGGCCAACCGCACGCCGGGATTGGGATCCACAAACAATTCGATCAGGGAAACGCTGATGTCTTCGCAACGGAGCCACCTAAGAGCCAAAGCCCCTTTCATCCGAATGTCAGGATCTGGATGAATCAGTACGCCTTGGATTCTTTCGGTGATTTCTTCTTCCAGTTGTTGTGCCTGGGGCAAAGGGGATGCAATGCCACCAGGGGCTTGGTCGAGAATCATGGCTAGGGCGAGACTGACCATCAGAAAGACTCCTTTGGTTTTGTTGTTTTGTATCATTTCGGATTATATGTAGCAAGGACATGACCAAGGAGAAAAATAGGAATATTAGTCGAACAATCAATAATATCTAAATAATAAAGTGATTCAATTGTATATAAACTGCAAATAAGATATATAAGGAAGTCGGCTGCGTGGCTTTTAGGACACAGTTGAAAGATCAAGCATGGAGGAGAATTCTACCGAGAGATGTTGACAGTTGGATTTCTAGTTGTTACGATATCTATTATCGTAATATTCTCGTTTTTCTAACGAGGAACCCTTCAATAGGACGCAGAAAGGAATGAGAGGATGTCAAGATTTCTTTTGGCTGGTGCGTGCTGCCTTTGCCTCATGACTGGTTCCGCGCTGGCGCATTTCGCGATCCTTCTTCCCGGGAATGACATGGTATCCCAGGATGATTCGAGAGAGATTCCTCTCAAGGTCCAGTTCATTCATCCCATGGAAGGTGAATTCATGCATATGGATAAACCGACGAAGATGAATGTCATCGTGAATGGACAGGTCCAGGACCTATTGCCCTCCCTGAGTGAGCGGAAAGAGAACGGTTCTTCCTGGTGGTTCTCCAGCTTCGAAATAAAGCGACCTGGCGACCATATATTTTTTGTGGAACCTGCGCCTTTCTGGGAACCCGCTGAGAACTGCTATATCATCCATTACACCAAGGTCGTTGTAAACGCTATGGGGAAGGAAGATGCGTGGTCCGAACGTATAGGATTGAAAACCGAGATTGTACCCTTGACCAGGCCCTACGGGTTGTGGACCGGCAATGTTTTTCAAGGGCAGGTATTTGTTTTAGACAAGATTGCCGCGGGGATCAATGTGGAAGTCGAATACCTGAACCTGGATGGGATCCAAGTACCAGCGGATCCCTATATCACTCAGGTTGTCCGAACCGACCCACAGGGAATTTTTACCTATGCCATACCTCGTTCCGGATGGTGGGGATTTGCCGCATTGAGCGAGGATGAGGCTAGCATGAAACACGAAGGAGAAGACGTCTCTGTGGAGATCGGAGCCGTGATCTGGGTGCATGTGCGGGACATGAAATAAACAAGGAGTCGTGGGGTTCAGTTCGGAGGCCCGTGGAGATGCATATCAGCGAAGGGATTCTTCCCTCAGGTGTTTTGGCTGCCGGCGCGTTGATTGCAGTCGGTGGCGTGGGGATTGGACTTCGAAAACTTACCCCGGAGAAGATTCCTGAGGTCGCCTTGCTTTCCTCCACATTTTTCGTGGCGTCCTTGATTCATCTCCCCGTGGGACCTGTCAGCGTTCATCTGGTGTTGAACGGTTTGTGTGGACTGTTCCTGGGTTTGGCCGCGTTCCCAGCGATCCTGGTGGCGTTGGCATTGCAGGCCTTGTTTTTCCAGTACGGTGGAATCAGCGTGTTGGGAGTGAACGTGGCGATCATGGCTCTTCCCGCTGTCGTAACAGCCAGGATCTTTCGCGCATGGATCAGGGGATCTTCCGATCTGTTGGCGTGGATCGCGGGGTGTGCTGTGGGAGCTTTAGCTGTTGCGATGGGTGCCCTGATGGTTGGGGTGGTTTTATGTCTTGCGGGCGATTCCTTTCGAGAAATCGCCTTGTTGGCTGCTGGTTCCCATATTCCTGTAATGCTGGTGGAAGGGATCTTGACCGGATTCTGCGTCACCTTTCTTCGAAGGGTCAGGCCCAGTCTTCTTGGGATGATTCCTTCAAAGCTGGTTCTATTCTTCATAATCATCCTTGGAACTGTGACGGCCGAAGCGCACAGGGTCAATCTGTTTGTTTGGGAAGATCAGGGCGTGCTTCATGCGGAAGGCTACTTTTCCAGCGGCTCGCCCTGTATGGATGCTGAAGTTCATGTTCGAGATTCCAATGGAAACCTTCTGGTCAGTGGAAATACGGATCCAAAGGGACTGTTCTCATGTCCCTTGCCTGGAGTGGGAGTTTGGACCGTAGAACTTTTGGCTTCCATGGGGCATCATGCAGAGGCCAGTCTCGAGGTCAGGGAGAGGCCCCCGTCCGTTTCCGAGCCTTCTGTGGAATCGAGTTTGCCCTTTGAGAACGGGACCGACAGTCTGGAGTTGGAGAACAGACTCCGTCGGGTGCTTCGAGAGGAGCTTTACCCTTTGCGCGAAACGATTCATCTCTCCCATAAGGCTTCCAATCGACCAGGAGTCACAGAGATCCTTGGAGGGATTGGAATCATCGTTGGATTGGCCGGGGCCTATCTTTGGGGGATAAGTCGATCCAAGATTTGAGAAAAACGTGATGAAGGTGGATCCGTTCTCCGATGGAAACAGCCTCTGGCATCGTATGGATCCTCGAGTAAAGCTTCTCGGAACTTTCCTTTTCGCTTTGATCACCAGCACGGGTCCTTCGGTAGGAGGAGATCTGTTTGCATTTGGATGGGCTCTGCTTGCCCTGCTCGTGGCTCGATTGCGACGCAGACCGGTCATCATCCGTCTTCTCGCTGTCAATGGAGTCGGATTGCTTTTCTGGTGCGTACTCCCGTTTACCGTACAGGGAGACCCTCTTGGGCATATTTGGGGATGTTCCATCAGCCGGCAGGGGCTTTTGAAGGCAGCTTCCATCTCACTCAAAGCCAATGCGATCGCTTTGATCACGATCGCGTGGTTGTGTACCAGTCCTCTCATGGATTTGATCCATGGCTTGGCTCGTCTCAAGATTCATTCCAAGTTGGTCCAAATCTTCTTTTTCTCCATACGCTATGTGTCTGTCATGCGAAACGAGTACGTGCGCATGAACAGAGGACTTCAAATGAGGTGCTTTCGCCCTGGAACGAACTTGCATACCTATAGGACTTTGGCGTACCTTGTGGGAATGCTGTTCGTGAGAAGTCATGATCGTTCGCGTCGAATCTACCAGGCCATGCTCTTGAGGGGATTCAGCGGGAGATTTTTCGTTATGGACCGTTTCAGGATGAGACGATCTGATTATGTGGCGAGCGCCGTGATAGCGATCTGCCTGGTTTCGGAAGGAGCATTGCACTGGGCCAAAACCATGTTTTGATCCGACTTGAATGTATTTGGTTCTCCTATGGAGGACACGGCAGCGTACTGGAGGACCTGGACTTTCTCTGCAGGGAAGGGGATCGAATTGGGATTCATGGCGCCATTGGGTCAGGAAAGACGACCTTGCTCCACCTTGTGGTGGGATTGATTCGCCCGGAAAAAGGAAAGGTGGAGTTGTTCGGAAGGGAATGTAAGGATGAAAAAGGCTTCATGGAGGCCAGGAAGAGGATGGGATTCCTTTTTCAGGATTCTGATGATCAATTGTTTTGTCCTACCGTGGCCGAAGACGTGGCGTTTGGCCCCAGAAATCTGGGAAAATCCACGAAGGAATCTCTTTCAATCGTTCAACGAACCTTGCAAATGTTGGACATCGAACATCTCAGGGATAGAATCACTTACGAGCTTTCCGGTGGAGAAAAACGCTTGGTCGCTTTGGCAACAGCGCTTGCTATGGAGCCCGACGTGCTCTTGCTCGATGAACCCACGTTGGGTCTCACGGAAGAGGGATCGGACAGGCTTTCTCGCGTGCTGGACGAGACCATGTCCACCTATATCATCGTTTCTCACGATATGCCTTTCCTCGAGAAATCCAGCCGACGTCTTCTCGCGATGCATCAGGGACGCCTCCTGGACATTGACATGAAGTGGACCCCAGATTTCAGCGACCCATCTGGAGGAGGCGAACACCTTGGCTAAGATCAAGAAGCGGATCCTGGGACGTACCGGAGTGGAAGTGACGGAATTAGGATTTGGGGGGATTCCCATCATTCCCTTACCTCAGGACAAGGCGGTTCGAATCCTCCATCGAGCCTTGGATCGAGGGATCAATTATCTGGATACGGCAAGGGCATATGGAACGAGCGAGACCAAAATCGGAGAGGTCATGAAAACCAGGCGCGAAGAGTGTTTTCTTGCTACCAAGACCCATTTTTATGGTGCGCAAGAGGCCAGGCAGGCCCTGAAGACCTCCATGAAAGAGCTTCAGACCAACGTGATTGATCTCTATCAGATCCATGACCTGTCCAGTCGGGAACGATATGAGAAGGCCATGGGAAAAGGCGGGGCCTTAGAGGAGCTTTTTCGCGCCAGGGATAGGGGGCGAGTTCGGTTTCTGGGTGTGACCGGACACAACATCGAGCTTCTGATGGAAGCCTTGGATTCAGGTCATTTCGATGCCATTCTCTGTGTGTATAACCTGGCCATACCAGATGCGAAGGATGTGTTGCTGCCCAAGGCCCAATCCATGAACGTAGGGGTGGCTGTCATGAAGCCTCTGTCTGGAGGCGCGCTTTTCGCCTTGAGCAAGAACAGAATCACGCCCCATGAAGCTCTTCGATTCGTTCTAAGCAATCCCAACATTACGACGGCCCTTGGGGGCGCCAAACTGATCAGAGACATCGAGCAGAACGTAAGGATTGCCAAAACCTACCTACCCATGACCGAGCAGGAAGCGACACCGCTTGTTGAGATGGCGAAAAAGCTGGGCGAGGCCGTGTGTCGCAATTGCAGATATTGCGAGAATTGCCCCGAACATATCCCTGTTCCAACCATCATGCAACTCTTCGATCATTCCAAGGCGTTCGGATACGAATGGCCTAAGCACAGGAAGATCTATGCCGCGTTGCCGGTGAAGGCCGATGTATGCACCCAATGTGGCGCTTGCGAGAAGAGTTGTCCGTTCAAGTTGCCTGTGAGGCAGAGATTGGCACAGGCCCACAAACGTTTTAATCAACCCGTGTAATAGTCTGGAAAAGCCATGCGTTTCAAAAGATCGGAAGAAAGTCATCCCTTTCCAAGAAGCGTCTCGGCGCCAGGGTCGAACACGGAAGTGGAGCGCGAACATTTCGATAGAATCTCGGATGAGTTTGACCATCGATACAATGTATATGGAACCCAGGTGGGCCGAATGCGTGTCTCCATGCGAATGGATCGACTATCGGAGTGTCTGGCCAAGGTGAAGCTTGAAGGAACGGAAACTCCCAGGGTGTTGGAGATCGGGTGTGGGACCGGGGAATACACGTTGGCGTGCCAAGAATGGATTCGATCCTTGTTCGCTCTGGATCTTTCGTTTTCCATGATTCGCATGGCTAGGAAGAAGACAAAGGCTCATTTCTTGCAAGCGGATGCCATCCGGATTCCGTGCCTGGAAGACCGTTTTGATTTGATCTTTGGAAACGCAACCCTTCATCATGTCCCGCTCCTTCCGGTGATGAAAGAGATCAGGCGTGTCATGAAACCCGGAGCCAGGGCCATTTTTTTCGAGCCCAACATGATGAATCCCCACGTCTGGTTGCAGAAGAACGTGCGTTGGTTCAGGGCATGGTCCGGGGATAGCGAGCGGGAGACCGCTTTCCTGAGATGGCGGATGATAAAGGTCCTGAAAGAACAAGGCTGGAGGGAGATTTATATCGAGCCTTTCGACTTTCTTCATCCATGGACACCTGACCGATGGTCCAAAAGGATGCGTCAATTCAGTGATTTCCTCGCTCGAATTCCGCTGGTCAAGGAAGTGGGGGGGTCCCTTTGGATCGAGCTGGTGAAGTGAGAGGCAGCTTCTCGGCGATGGAACGTCGGAATTCCTGGCAGGCATATTGGAGCAAGGACCAGTTGGCGTTGCGAATCGATCTGAATCCGTACTGAATAAGGTAGTGGGGACGCAGATAAATGTGACGCTGGGCTTGAGAGACCTTGCGTTCCAGATCAGCCCTGGATCGGACCCAGGGAAGCTGTATCCAAGGCATTTCTTGGGCATTTGGATTCCAATCGCCCCGCAGGGTGCCTTCCTCCTTGGATTGAAGATACACCTCTGTTTCTGGATAGGGACGCAGCACGGCCAGGTTGACCGTGGTGGGTTTCATCTTCACGATAAATCTCACCGTCTCTTCGATGGTGTCCGGGGTTTCACCTGGATATCCCAGAATCCAACTGGTATGACTGTCCATGCCGCATCGCCGGGTCAGATCAATCGCCTGGGCGATCTGAGAGACTGTGATCCCCTTGTTCATGGAATCCAAAATCCTTTGGCAACCTGATTCCGTGCCGTAGGAGACCTGATAGGCACCGGCTGCCTTCGCTTTGCGGAGAAGTTCCTCGTCCACTACATTGACACGACTCTTGATCCTGAAGGAGATCCCCAGCCTTTCCCGAAGGATCAGGTCAAAGATTCTCATGGCTCGTCCTCGGTCCGTTGTGAAATGATCGTCCACGATTTCCACGTTTCTAATGCCCCGATCTCGAATGGCGCGTAGCTCTTGCACCACGGCTTCAGGATTTCGTCCCCTGTAATTTCGACTTGAGTTGTAGCAAAAACGGCAGGAGAAGGGACATCCCCGGCTGGAGATCAGGGTGTCTACCGGACGAGACCTGACCATGATGGTGAAGTAGCGTCCCTCCTCATAGGCTTTTGCCAGCAAATCCCTAGCAGGTGGTTGTATGGCGTGGATGTCCAGAGGTCCTGTCACAGGGGATCCTTGTTGGATGTGTCCCCTCTCCCGATAATAGAGTCCTGGGATCTGGGACAGAGGCTGACCCTGCTTCAAATGGTCCAACAGCATGGGCAGGCTCTTTTCCGCCTCTCCCTGAAGGACAAAGTCCGCGTCAGGGATGCATTCCAGGCTCTTTTCGGGTACAGCGGAAGCATGGGGACCTCCGAGTACGACGCGGCAGGATGCCATGGATTTGGCCATTTCAGCGAGTTCTCGAACCTGACGGAGAACCTCGGAATAGAGCCCAATCCCTACCAGGAACGGATGCGTGCTCTTTATGGCCTGAGCGATCTGGAAATCCTCCATCTGGAAGGCGTTGGCATCAAGAAGGGTCGTCGAGGCTCCGTAAGCTCTCAGGGCGGAGGCCAAATAGAGCAGATTGAGGGGAGGATAGACCTTTTGCGGTATCTCGTGGACATAGGTGCTTCTGGGGTTGATGAGTAAGACATCCATCTTGTTCTTCATCCGATCTCGTCAAGGTTGATTCGTTCGAGACCTCAGGAATCCGTGTCTGAGCAGAAGAGACATGAGCACCTTTCTGGGATAGAAATGAAGATAAGCGAGAAAACGGAGATCACCGCAACGAAGAGCGTTCGCTCCCTGCAGAGATGCCATGAAAATTGCGGGCATCCTGCTCAGCCACTGGACTCTGCGCTTTCGCAGGAACCATTCCAGAAGACCCTGGGGGAGAAGTGGAAGGATCTTGTAGAGGGCGGCGAAGTCCGAGGTGTTGTTTTCGTTGGATCTTATGCCCTGCCGAGGTTGATAGAAATCACAGGCATGCTCCACAGAGAGAGGGTTCGGAATGTCGAACGGCAAATCACCCGACTGTTGACCGTGTCGAACAATCTCGGCCGTGGGCAGATAGACCAGATGATGGACCTTGATACGTCCCAGATGCGGAAGTTGTGCGTAGCGCCTAGCGCCATCCAGGTGATCTCGCGCCGTTTCTTTGGGCAAATCGAACATGTGATCCACATCGTACCAAAGTCCCATCTCACGACAATATCCAAAGGCTCGAAGTGCGTCTTCATTGCTCTCCTTGCGATTCAGGACCTCTCTGCGCAAGGTCTCATTCCAGGTTTGCAATCCGAATTCCACGGAATAGCATCCCCCTTCCTTCAACAGGCTGGCTGTTTCCCGATCGAAAGCCGTCACCGTGCAGAAACACTTGAAGGGAACTCCAATTCTTCGCGCGTATCCTTCCATGAGTTTGCTCAGCCAGGCCCTGTCGCCTGACAGATAGGAGTCCTTGAAGATCACTTCCCGAAATCCATAGCGTTGCTTTCCTTCCTCCAGTTCCATGAGGATGGTGTCCACTCTCTTGCGTCTGAAATACCCGGAACCGCAAACCTTCTTCATGCAGGTTTCCTCGCAAAAAGAGCAATGAAAAGGACAGCCTCTGCTTACCATGGCCGAGTAGCTATAGGCGTGAGAGATGTGGGGGAAAAAGAGTTCCTTGTCCGGTAGGGGTAGATTGTCCAGATTGACCAAGGGCTGGCGATGCGTAAAAACCGGGGCGTTGTCTCTGCGATACCAAAGATTTCCCACGTTGACTGGATCCTTTCCCTTATCCAGGCTCTCCAACAAGGGGAGAATCACATCTTCGACTTCGCCCTGGATGATGTAATCTACAGCGTCCCGTTCCATCCCTCGCTCAGGCGTCAGGGAAGGATACAAACCTGTGAAGATGATGGGTACCCATATGCGTTGTTTCAGGGATTCCGCCAGGGTGTGGCACCATTCATGGGTCTGAGCCAGAACACTGAAGATCAGCGCGTCAGGTCGTGACGAGAGGATTCGGTCCTGAATTCTCTTTTCATTGGACAGAAAGCGGGACAGGGGCGCGCACTGGAAGACATTGTCCGTGATTCCAAAGACGTTCGGATGGTAGATAAAGCTTACGTGATGACCTTGTGCTCGCAGAATAGCTGCAAGTGTTTCCAGATCCAGGGCTTCTCTGAGATGGTATCTGCCTTGATAGACCAGTGTGATGCGCATGTCAATTTCTCAATACGGGGCGCTCCACTTCGAGATCTTCTTGTACCATTCGAGTTTGCCTTTGTTTTCCCCATAACATTGGAATTTTCGATCGAGGGTGGAGACCTTCTCCTGTCTGAACAGCATCTCCAGGAAAGCGAAGAATTTTCTTTTGAATTCGGACCAGGACCTTACCTTCAAGGTGTGACGGAGTAAAAACATGGGTCTGGAATGGTATTGTACATAGGCCTTTCTGGCCAAATCGTCGATCTCCTCGTTGGATAGTTGGGTCCACGGCCGGGGCAGGGGTTTGTCCTCTGTGTTGCCCAGAATATATTCCTTCCAATAATCAGAGCCGGTTTGTTCTACGAGATCTCTCCAGAGCGATGTCAACGGTTTGGCCGTGGTCTTGGAGAACTGTATGTAATCCAGATCAAGGGATTTGGCGAACTGGAGGGATTTCTTGATGGAGTCCCTCGTTTCGCCTGGACTTCCAATCAAAAAGAATCCCAGGGCTCGAATGCCGTATCGTTGAGTCAGTTTGATGGATTCTCGAATCTGTTCGAGGGTGATCCCCTTGTGAACGCGATCCAACATCTCCTGATCCCCTGACTCGATCCCATAGTAGATTCTTCCGCATCCTGCAGCAGCCATTTCTTTGAGGAGTTCCTCATCCACAGAATCGATTCGCGCGCGGCACGCCCAGAGAATGTCCAATTTGCGTCTCTGAATCTCCCTGCAAATGCCCAGAACTCGTTCGCGCTGGATAAGGAACTCATAGTCGAAGATATCGATCTCCCTGATTCCGTGTACATCGTGACATTCCTGGATTTCGTTGATCACTGTCTCGATGCTTCGTGGATTGTACTTGGTTCTTCCGGCTTCGCAAAACAGGCAACCCCGGGGACATCCCTTGCTGGTCACCATGACCGTGAAGTTCTTGCGCTCCGTGGGAAATTCCGCGTAAAGCTCGTTGGGCAACAGATGTCTGGCAGGGTTGGGATAGGCGTCAAAATCTGGGTCCTCTCCATGTTCTGTTTCTATGACACGTCCATTCCTCTTGAAGATGAGTCCTGGAACGTCGTCAAAATGCTCCCCTTGTTCGAGCTCTTCCAAAAGCCTGGGTAGCGTATGAAAGGCGGAATTGAAACATCCGAAGTCGATCTCCGAGGGCAGTACGGATTCCTTCGGATAGACCCTGAGGTTGTAGCCTCCCACCATGACCTTGGCTCTGGGCAATCCACCGCGCAGATATCGGATCCAATCCAGGGTTTCCCTGAACATGTATGTGGTCATCATAAACCCGAGAATGTCCGGATCAAAGCCTTTGAGTCGGTTCAAAACCTGATCCGGGGTCAATTGAAGGGTCCGAGCGTCGATCAACTCTACTTCGTGTCCCGCCTTTTCGGCGATCGCGGCCACCCAAGCCAGGGAAAGGGGAGGAAAGAGGCCGAAATAACGTTGGACAATACGTAGATTCTCCTCGTGCAACTTGTAGGAAAACGGGTTGAAGACCAGGGCGACCTTCATGTTTGAGTCCTATGCAGGATGACAGTGGACAATTCTAATAGTATATTCTCCAACAGTGTATCACGCCGCTTTTCTCCGGGGAAACTTGTAGCGTACCGAACCTTGGATGTACACCTCTCCAGTGGAAGGAAAACTTGAGACCCCAGTCCGATTCTCCAGTCGAATGCGTGCCTAAAAGGACGTTCCATCTCGGGATGTTCCCAGGAAGATTCTTCTGGATGTCCTTGCTATGGGTGGGGACGATCTTTGCTGTTTTTTTCTCTGTTCGTCACCTTGATTTCACTACCTATGATGAGCGATTTCAGCTCACGGAGAACCAGCAAGTGAGATCTTTGAGTTCGGTACATCTCAAATCCATCTTCACAACCCGCAATCAGTTTGGCAGTTATTATCCCATTCGTACATTGAGCTTTGCCATGGAATATGCCCTCTGGGAGCTTCATCCCAAGGGATATCATTTGACCCAGATGGTGATTCATGCCTTGAATGTTCTTCTCGTTTTTCGAGTCGCCTCTAGATTGGCAGGAAATCACCAGCCTATGGATCTTTGTTGTATGTTCTTTGGAGTGGGGGTTTTTGCCATTCATCCGGCAGTGGTGGAACCCGTAGCCTGGGTGGGCGCCCGCGAGGAACTTCTCATGACCTTGGGCGTCCTATTGTGCCTCCTTTTTTATATGAATGCTTCCAAGTCTTATGAAGATTCTGGAATAAGTGTGCTTACGCTTTTCTGGTATATTGCGGCTACCTTGGCCGGAGCGATGGCTTGCTTTTCAAGTGTGCTGGGCGCGGTGACGCCTTTTCTGGTGATCTCTTGGGATATTCTCCATGGAAGAAGAAAGAGGCTTCGAGACATGTTTGTTGCCACATCCGGCCTATGGGTTCTGGCTGGCCTGACGATCCTTCTCAAGATGCACGAGAGGATAGATCTTTCTCCCGGATTGACCATAGAGGTTCAGCGATCCCTTGTGGAACGTTTCGCTTTGGTGCTAAGTACCTATTGGCTCAACCTGAAGACGATCTTATGGCCAGCCAAGCTGGCGCTTCTTTACCCCATGCATGGATTGGGTTTTCCGCCATTTCGTGAGATTCTTCTAGGCGCTATGGCAGGTTGTTTCACAATAGTATTGTTTTGGATCTGCAGACACAGACCAACGTGCCTTTTCGGGATCTGCTGGTTTATCCTAGGGTTGGCTCCAGGTTCGCAAATTCTACCACACCAATTGCATCGAGCGGACAGGTTGCTTTACTTGCCGTTGGTGGGCCTTTCTATTTTGGCTGGACAGGTACTGCTCCATTGGCGAAGAAAAGGTGTTCATGTTTTGAGCTGGATGCCCCTATCCATGGTTCTCATGGCTATTTGGATCGTTTTGAGTGTGCGACAGATTCCAACCTGGAAAAACGGAGTCACCGTCTTCCAGCAATGTCTCAAGGTGGATCCACAGAGCGCGGTTGTCATGAATAACCTGGGACAAGCCTACAAGAGGTTGGGCGAATTCGAATTGGCTGAGAAACATCTTTGGGGCGCGGTCCGGAGAAAACCGGGCTATTTTCTTTTTAGGCATAATCTGGCTGATCTATATCGATTGCAGGGGAACTTGGAGAACGCTGCCTATCATTATGAGAGAGCGGCCGAGATTCTTCCAGGATATGAGCCTTTGATTCGATGGGCAAAAGCCCCCGCTTCAGAGAGGGAAGCGTCGATCCAAGGATGGAAGGAAACCTTGCTCAAAGATCCCGAGAATGTGGATGCACTCCATGAATTGGCTTGGACCTACCTGACCTGGGAGGAAGCTACGCGAGACCATCTTGAAGAGGCGGTCCTGTTGGCAACCCGAGCCTGCGAACTCACGAACAGAAAAGATCCAAATCTCTTGCACACCCTGATGGAAGCCCTGGCCAAGGCTGGACAGATCGAAAGATCGACAAGCATTGGCAGGGAAGCACTTGAACTGGCCCGAATCCAGAACAATCTCACCCTGGCCGAGAGGTTGGAGATGTGTTTGCATCGATATGAGAAGGAACGATGAAAACACGATCTTATCAGGCCCATCTGATCACGATATTGGGTAGCCTCTCCTTGTCTTTGGGCGTTCTTGCCACGCTTTGGCATCAGAATCAGATACGTATCGAGGACTTCCTGACACAATGGCATCAGACGGACAAAGGGCTTTTAATCCTTGTGATCGTCTTATCCGCAGCGTTTCATGTCTTTGTTGGTTCCCACAAGCTTTGGTGTGTTATCAATGCACTTTCCCCAGGCATGACCTATGCCGAGACCTTGCGGATTCGTCTTGGCGTGGGGCCCCTTCGAGTCCTTGTGCCCTTGGACGCCGGGGAATTTCTCAATGTTTTTTACCTTTGGCGACAGAAGAATATGTCTCTGGGACGTGCTACCGGGGCTGCCACGTTCGATCGAGGATTGAACCTGTTGGGCGCTTTCTTCTGGCTTTTCGTGGGATGGATCCTTTTGCCCCAATCCTGGCCATCACATTGGCCTTCAGGATACAGGTGGCCGTTGACTGGTTTGGGTGTCCTAATCTACTTGATCGGTTTCTTTTGCACGTCCTTGCATACCTTGTCCATTCGATTGGCTAGCAAAATCCATGTCAGGATCGGAGGTTTCCTTGACGGTGTGCTTTCTCCCTTTCAGGAGTTGGACTGGCGCAGGAAGCTTTTCTTCTCTTGCTATGCCTTGTTCTTTCAGATAAGACCCCTGATAGTTTGCTGGTTGCTGTTTAAGGTATATGGGGTGTATGTGACATTTGTTTCGGTTCTGGCCTATGGTTCCCTGACCATTGTGGCGACCCATGTGCCTGGGTTCGTGCAGGGGTTGGGATTGAGGGAAGCCATCCTGCTCTATCTCTTTGAGGGACAGGCCTCCGACGAGACGCTGCTGGGCGTGGGAATCCTCATGACCTTGTCCGTGCATGTGATTCCCATGCTATTGGGACTTCCCTGGATGATGTGGTTTTTGAAGAGATTGAGGTCGACCGCGGGATGGCACAAGACCGGGTAAAGTTCTATTGTGAAAGGAGAGTTTATTGCACGTATCCTGCATAAATTTAATATGGTTGGGAGTTGTTTCCTTGTATCATGGGTCAGGTCAGGAGCAAGGACATCTGCGATTTCAGGCCGTTTCACCGCTCCGACCTGAAATTCGCGTGGAAGCCGAGGAACAGGTTTATGGATTCGAGCCCTCCAATAACGGATCAGGTCCCATGTGGGCGTTAGGCAATACCTGCGTTGTCACCCAGGGAGACCAGGTGTTTGTGTCCGGGATCCAAACCCTTCGGAATGTCCAGCCTCTCAACAATGTCCGATGGATTCTCCTTCAAAGGAGAGCCCAGGGATGGGATCAGATCAGCCAGGGGAAAGGACGTACCAGGGAGCCTTGTCCCTTGGCGGTTCTGGGGGATCGTTTCCTTTTGCTCTCTGACAATCCCACCCTGGTTTTGGATCAAGGTTCGGGACCCGCCCAACCTGAGGTATTGTTCTTCCGAAATCCTTCGAGACGTTCAACCTATAGAACACGCCTCCCGGCGTGGGATGGGAATCCTGAATTCACGGAACATTCCTACCGAAGTTTCGCGGCCGATTCGAAGAGAGGGGAATTCATCTTGTTCCAGAACGTGGGATATACCCACGCTGAATGGGTTCTTGGTAAGAGAAGAGGGCAATGGCTGGATCAAGGAAGGCTTGTCTGGCCTTGGGAATCCCGGTATGCCAGGGCGAGTCGTGTTCGAATCTGTTATCCAACGGTGGCCCTGAGGAACAGTGCCGTCTATTTCTGCGGTGTAAGCGATATCATCGAGCCCAGACCGGACTGGCGGAGCTTCAAGAAGGAGTTGACAGGACAACACTGGGATTACGAGTTCAGAAGACTCTTCTTCACATGGTCCCCCAATGTCACAAACCAGCCGTTCCGGGAGTGGATAGAGGTCTCGAGCAGAGAAGAGACCTGTGGCTGGATTCTTCCCTGTGACCTCTGGGTGGATCGGACAGGGGACGTGCATCTGTTATGGAGCGAGCGAGCCTTGGACGAAAGGCTCAGAGAAAGGTATTTTCCGTGGGCCAGGCAGAGACACGCTTTGAAATACTGCGTTCTCAGGGAGGGAAAGATTCTACATCGAATTTCCTTGTGTCAGTCCGAGGAAGGACTTTCCGAGGAGCTCCCTGGCAGGGGGCGTTTTCACGTGACGCAGCAGGGACGTCTTTACGTCTTGTATCATGTCGCGGGAAAGGATCATCAAGGAAACGTGATCTCGGAGAACAGAATCCTAGAGATAGGTGAAGACGGCCACCCAGGGGAGGCGGCTCGTGTGCCTTTCGAGGATCCATTTCTCTCCTTCTACAGCAACACATGGCGAGCCGGATGCGAGCCTTCGGACAGACTGCATTTGTTTGGATATCAAGCGAAAACAGCCAACACCATGTCCTATGGCCGGGTTCACATCCTTCAGACCAATCCGTGACAGTGTTCCCTGATATCTCGGTATCGTTCCAGTTCCGCGGTCCATCGGCTTTCATCCCAATGCATAAACCTCTGGAGATCCCGCTTGAAGGACTCGATGACAGGAAGACCTCCGTCAGGAAGGAGGAGGCCGCATCGAAGTCGCCTCAGGAATAGATCGTCCAGATGCTCGACAGCTTCGTTTGCGCAGGACCAAAGCACCTCAGCCTCTAGATAGGGGGTCTTGGGGATGGGACGCAACCGATTGGGGAATCGTTGCATCAAGGAGAAAACCGCGTCCCCATACCTTCCGATGAGTCGTCTCATGCGCCGTTGATCCAGGATTTCTCCGAAGGCGTTGGCGGAAGGCTGGATGGAAAGCACATCTGTGTCCCACGAAGGACTCGGCAGATCCGGATGAAGTTTATGCGCATGGGTCAAAACGTCCATAGCGACCAACCGAAAGGTTGTGAGCTTGCCCCCGGTTACTGTGAGGAGCCCTTCGTCCTCCCAAACCGCGTCATCCCTGCTTTCCGCGGAAGGATTCTCCTTGCCAGTGTAAATGACGGGACGAATACCGCACTGAACGCTCAGAATATCCTTGGTCTTAAGGCACAGATCAGGAAAACGCCTTTGAATGCCGTGAAGGAGGTAATGAACCTCGGCCATCTGAATTCTGGGCTCCTCTTCGATGGAAGAGGCATGATCCAGGTCCGTGGTGCCCACCAGAGTGACACCCTGCCAGGGATAGGCGAACACCGGACGATCATCGTCAGGATGACCGAATGCGATGGCTTGATAGACCGGAAAACGTTGAGAATCGAAATAAAGATGACTTCCTCTCAGGGGACGCAATGCGTTGGGGATCCCCAGTTTGGCACGAAGGCTATCAGCCCATACCCCAGTGGCGTTGATCACCAGTCGTGCTCTGGCCTCGTGCTCGTTCCCACTCTTTTCGTCCCTAATTCTAACTCCAACCACCTTGCCATCCTTGCGAAGGAAATCCATGACCCTGGCATAGTTAATGGCTCGACAGGGCTTTTCCGAATCACGAAGGGCATCGTGAACCACACGAAATACCAGGCGAGCGTCGTCGGTCTGAGCATCTCCATAATAGTATCCACGGGACAGTCCCTCCCAGATGAGACCTGGAGCCAGCATGATGATATCTGCAGCCTCCAGTCTCCGATATTCTCCCGCGTCTCGTGTCAAGTGCGTATAGAGGTTCAAACCCATCTCGACCAGCCAAGGGCCGATGGGTTCTCCTTTGTATACCGGATAGATGAAGCCTAAGGGTTCGACCAGTCCTGGAGCTACGCCAAGAAGGTGTTGTCTTTCCTGGACGCTCCCTCGGGCCAGCATGAGTTCCATGCGTTTCAAGTAGCGAAGCCCACCATGGACCAGTTTGGAGGAACGACTCGATGTTCCCGAGGCGAAATCCTCTTTTTCCAGAAGCAAAACCCTGAGGCCCATCCTGGACGACAGGGCGAAGATCCCGGCCCCGGTGATTCCGCCTCCAATTACGATGAGATCCCAGGGATCGCAGCAGGAGATCCAAGTCTGCTCCCTCCAACCATCCTGCCAGACGGGAACATAAGGCTTTAAACCCTTCATTAGGGATCCTTTACGAGTTTGCCAGGATTCATGATGCCTTCCGAATCCAACGCGGACATGGCATTCTGCAAGAGTCGAACGCCCAAAGGGCCTTTCTCCCGTTCCGCGTAGCGCAGATGATCCAGTCCCACCCCGTGTTGATGGCTGATGGTTCCACCCAGCCGCAGGATCGATTCGCTGGCGTCTCCTTTCAACCTTTGCCAACGGCACAAGGACTCTTGGGCTGTCTCTGCCAGCCGGAACAAGTAGGTGACATACAAGCTGGCTCCAGTGGGATAGACGTGGGAGAGATGTGCCATGGCCAGGACCCTCTCATCCGATGGATCCAAGGCGCAATGAAGGGCATGGATGACTTGTCCCGTGGCATCTCTTACGGAGGACCAAGGGAAAACTGTCTCCAGGGTATCCACCGCGTATCCGTTCTCCCAAAGGGTGTTTCTCAAGTAGGGGGTGTAGAAGCGCTTCTTTCTCCACTCCTCCGCGAGCCTGGTGCCAAACTGGCACACAGATCCATGTTCTCGTGCGATCCGAAGCGCGCTTTGACGCTCTTTTTTCGTTCTTGAAGAGTTGCCTGTGACCGCGAAAAGAAGCATACACTTCTCGTTGGATAATCCCCTGACCTTGAGGATCCGCTCAAGAATGGATACCATGCGCTCTTGTCCCGCCAGAAGAAAGGATACTCGTGTCTCGACGGAGTCCATCAGACGGAGCATGGAAAGGTGGAGTCCGGATTGAACCATTTGCTGAACCGCGGCCATGCCCTGAAACCAGTTGGGAAAGAAGATCGCGTCGAAGCGCTCCTGCTGTGGGATGGGAGAAACCCGCATGATGGCCCGGGTGATGATGCCGAGCCGTCCCTCGGAGCCCAGGACCATTTCCCTTAGATCGGGTCCCGCGGCACTGGCAGGAAAAGGAGAAAACGTTAGCTTGCCGGCAGGCGAAAGCAATGTGCCCCCGGCGAACAGGTCTTCGATACGTCCGTACTGCAAGGACTGCTGGCCTGAAGATCGCGTGGCGATCCATCCTCCCAGGGTAGAGAACTCGAAGGACTGAGGAAAATGTCCGAGGGTGAATCCTCTGGCTTGAAGTTGGGCTTCGATATGGGGTCCTATAATCCCTGCCTGGAAGGTGGCCAAAAGACTGGCTTCATCCAGGGACAACAATTCGTTGAGCCTGGTGAGATCTACTGTGAGCACGGGATGATTTCCCTGGAGTGGGTTGATGTGTCCTACCACCGAGGATCCGCCTCCATAGGGAATAATGCGGGCGTTGCACGACTGCGCGTATTGAATCAGATCCAGCACCTGTTCTTCCGTGGCGGGATAAGCCACGCCATCCGGGAAGGTGTCGCAGGTACCATACCGCAATGCCACCCAATCCGGAAAAGATTGTCCCCTGGCGTGTCGCAAGCGGTGATCCGCGGTGGCATGAACCAGATCATGTTTCGGAAGCCGCGAAGCCGGAACACGCAACAACAAGTCCTCTAAGGGTGCCGTGGTTCCTGTCTGTGCCGAGCCCAGACTCTCCATGAGAAAGGCCTTGGCGGATCGAGGCAATTGCGGTTCAACTCTTTCAAAACCCCAACCATTCCAACGTCTCATGGCTCGTTCACCTCGCAGGTTCCTCTTGAACCACTTGAATGTATAAGGGGCTGATGACTTCAAGACTTCCAACCAAGGGCAGCTCATCTTCCGGGGTGCTGTCTTCTTCTACAAAAATACCCACCACATGGAGACATTGTCCCACAGCCGGCTTCCAGTGCATCCTGGCGAGAATCGGGCCATCCAGCCAGACGCCCACCTTGGCCTTTCCGGAGGACAACTCGATCCAAAGCCCTCGAGGATCCTTCTCTTCGGTGATAGATCGGATGGTTCCTTGGACTGGCACCCACTGACCGGGGTGGATACCTTTGAGTTGATGGGCTTGCAACAAGGGGGATTCGAGGGCTTGGATCTCCTGAGGTGTGGGTTTGCGTTGGGACCAGCCGATTTTTCCCAGGGTCGTGGCGTCCAGCATAATATCCTTGTTGGTTGTGTCTCTTGCAACCAGGCCATGGACCTCGACCCCGGATCCAACCTCCATGGGGTATTCCTGTTGGGCCTGATAAACGTAAAAATCATTCAAGAGTTTTACCCAACAATTTCCATGGGAATCTTGGATTTTCAGCCACAATCCATCGTTGTATTCCTCGAACAGCTTGACTTGTCCTTGAAGGATGAGGATCGATCCAAGGTTCTTTTGACTCACATCCGCTGTGGTTCCAGCTCTGGGAGGCCCTTGAGGCTTGGATGTCGTGGGCGGAGGCAGAGAACGTCCCACATGCTTCTTGACCAATTCGCGGGATGTATCCTTGATCCTATCCGCGAAATCGTCAGGACTCATGAATTCCTTTCCCACGAAAGGCGAGAGCTTCATGGCCTCCATTCTTCTCGCGGGGAATACCACCAGGAAGGTGGGATACCCTTGAACGCTGAATTGCTGAGCGAGGGACAGTTCCTTATCCTTTCCACGAGCAGGTTTGATGACCACTTTGTGCATATCCGCCAAAACTCTCGTGACCGCTCTTGTTTCGAAATACTCCTTTTCCAGTCGTGTACACCAGCCACAATCATCGATATGAAAATAGACAATCATGGCATTGTTGGTTTCCCTGGCCAGCTCCAGGGTGATCGCATACCCCCCTGCGTCGTGGTTCCATCCTCCGAAATCGTAGGCATTTCCCTTGGTGACAAGGAGTCCCAGCAAAAAAGCGAACCCTATCAGTCTGTATCTCATGCTTCAACCTCCCAGCCAATGATCCCAGCGGTCTTCAGAGTCGATCTGTCTCTCAAGGCGATCCAAGAGGATCTTTCCTCCGAGTCCGGGATGTGAACGAAGTCCTCGGTATCCCTGGTCATGCTCTCTCAGAAACAAGACGGGACATGAATTGTTTTCCAGGTATAATGACAAGGCCGACACGCCTTTCATTACCAGGAATCCAGTGGACTTGTCAGAGTGCAGGAGGACCCCACTTTGCATGGATACAAGCAAAAGCGCGTTCCATACCTCGTCAAATTCCCTTCCAGGAAAACTCTTCTTCCTCCCTTGACAAACCCACTGAGGATCGAGCATCCAAGGCTCCAGGACCGTTCGCCGTCCCCAACGCATCTGGGGAGGTTTGGATGGGTCTTCGTGCTGAACCCTTCTTCGGAAGGAATGAAAATAGTCCAGGTCCAATACGCTCGTGGATCGTCTTCCTCCCTGAAAGACGAAGCAATAGACATGTGTTAGGAAGGCATCATCTTTCAGACACAAAACCTGTGCGTAAACTTTCCTCCGTGCAGGGCCGTGGCCTCGTTGAAAGACCAGGAAGCGGCTTTCTTCATCCAGGAGTGTGATCTTTCCTCGCACGTCGAGAACAGTTCCACGGGCTGCGGACCAGGCCTTGTCCAATTCCAGAGCCACCTCATCCTGAAACCATGCGGGTTGGGGCGATCTGGGAAGGGTCATACATCCGGGAACCATGAGATAAAATATGGACAGGCCACAGACCCAGCCAAGTTGGTGAAAGCGAAATCCCTTCATCGCGGCAGACCCTTCCTAACATAGTATTCAGCTTCCGCGATCCTTCTTTCCAGTCCCGGCGCCGCGTTCAATAGCCTGGAAGGATAACCAGAATCAAACGAGATTCCTTGGCGGACCTGTAGCTGCCGCATCCGTCTGAGCATTCGAGGAAAGGCCCTGGGATCACCCCCCTGATTCTGAATACAATCCATGGCAAACCGATCCGCTGCCAGTTCCTCATGCTCTGTATAACCCAGCAAAGCGGGTATATTTCCCCAGTCCGATTCTCCAACCATGGGAAAGGGGGGGCCTGGGCCATCCCAATAGGAAACAGGTTCGGCCGTAGCGAGAAGAAGAGGGAAGAGCAGAAAGGAGAACAGGCATGGATCCGGACCACGTTGAACACGCGCCGCAGGCCGGAGCGGTGGCGGCGGACCCGGCCGCACCGGACCTCTTGACCCCGGAGCGGGTCCCTGAACGGGTCCGCAATCCATGGATTCCGAGAGGGCGACAAACAAGACGACCAAACCTACGATCATGACTACAGCGACCACAATGCTGAAGGTTTCAGACGTCCTCTCTCTACGAATCGCTCTCACCTGCATGGAGTGACTGTGATGGTCTATGTGATAAAGTTCTCTGCCCAGGATCCCGATGAGTTCGTCCCTGTCTTGAAGAAGATCCAAAAGCCCACAAGTCAAATAGACACATCCATTGTCGATGGAGTAGGAGTTCAACACCGGTGTGTTCAGAATACGTACTTGATACTCCATGACCGGAAGGCCCATATCCCTTGAAAGTCGTTGGAGGCATGCTTCAAAGACAGCAACCGAGGAAGGCGCGACCAACAGCGTGTCTTCGGTCAAGGTTCTTCGGTCCACCCAATGGCCAAACTCCTTTTCCGCGCGTTTTCCAGCCCAGCAAGGAAATGCGACACAGGAGATGCAAAAACAGCACAAAAGCCGCCGGATTTCGGTCCAAGTCTTTCCTGATGGAGAACTCAAACTATGAAGGATCATGGTTTCAGGCTAAAGGACAGACATCCTTAAGTCAATCCGCTTGGATGAATTCCGCCTCCTTCCTTAAGTGCGAGAGGTAGGACAGGGTACGGGCCGCGGTCGCTGCCAGAAGATATGTTGTTCCCAGAAGAATGATGATGGTCGCGCCGGAGGGTAGATCAGGACCATAACTTAGGCCCAATCCCAGAAAGGTGATGGCGATAGTGACGCAAGCGGAAACCAACATGATCTGCCAAATTCTTCGAAACCAGATCGATGCGATGGACACCGGAATACAAAGAAGGGCGATGACCATGACGATGCCGACCACGGTGGACAAGAGGACCACGGTGACAGCTGTCATGCACAGCAGCAGAAGATAATATAGAGTGACCGGCGATCCTCGTACCCTGGAAAATTCTTCGTCAAAGCAGATCGCTTGAAGATGATGATAGAACAAGAGGCTTACCGCGACGCAGAAAGCGTCCAATCCAAGAAGAAGCCACAGCTTCTCTCGGGTGACCAGGAGCAGATTCCCGAAGAGATAACTCATGAGGTCCTCTTGATATCCAGGGGTTTGCGAGAGGAAAAGTATTCCCACGGCCATCCCAATGGCCCAGAGAGCGGCAATGGTTGTGTCCTCTCTTTCCTTAAGATACAGACTCACCCAACCGATGATCATGGCGGAACCTAGGGCAGCCACGATCGCGCCATGTAGAGGATCCACAAAGGTCCATCCTCTGCTCTTTTCCAGGTAGATGGCAACCCCCATTCCGCCCAAAACACAATGGGCGATGCTCCCGGCGATGTAGCTGATTCGTCGGACGACCACAAGGGTTCCTACGATTCCACAAGAGATGCTGGCCAGGATCCCTGCGAGGACAGCGTATTGAAGGAAGGGATAGGAAGCCACGGCTTCCAGGAATTCCATCAGAGGTTCTCCTTTTCGCAGGCATGGTCATGCTTAACCATACGAACGCGTCCCCCATAGATGTCCGATATCATCATGCTTTTCATGCCCTGGGTAGGATGAACTATCACGGAACGATTCACGCAGACCACGGTGTGAACGTGCTGGGAGACGAATCCCAAGTCATGGGAAACTAAGACCACGGTCAAATGCCGGCTCAACTTGTGGAGAAGATCGTACAGGGACGCTTCCACCTGGGGGTCCAGGCTGGCAGTGGGCTCGTCCAGAAGAAGCATCTCGGGGTCCGCAGCCAGAGCCCTGGCGATAAGGATTCTCTGCCGTTGACCCCCGGAGAGCGAGCCGAAAGAAGATCTCTTCTTGTCCAACATGTCCACTTGATTCAAAGCGCGCGATGCCGCCTGTTTATCGCTTTTGCTGAAGAAGCCGAAGAGCTTATTGCTTCCCAGCCTGCCCATGAGTACCACATCCAAGACGGTGATCGGAAACTGAGGGTCGATCCGGGCATGCTGGGGGTAGTATCCGATTCTGTCCCTGGCCCTTTCTGGCCTTGTTCCAAAGACTTGAACGCTTCCCTTCGTGGGTCGAATCAATCCCAGAAGAAGCTTGAGCAAGGTACTTTTGCCCCCTCCATTGGGACCTACAATACACGTGAATTCTCTCTCCCGGATCTTCAGGTTTACCCGGGAGAGAACATTCCGTGTCTCATAGGCAAAAGAGAGATCCTGGATGTCAATCACAGACTTGGATGTCTCCATGCCAGAAACATCTGTCATAATGGCCTTTCTCCGGAAAGGGCCACGACAAGGTTTGAACCCATGATCCTGAGATTATCTATGTAGTTTTCTGCTAAAGGGTCCATGGTGACCACAGAACCTTCTATGGCGTCAGCCACGGCTTGGGCCGTGCGTTTGGAGAATTGGGGTTGAACAAAAATGACCCTCACGTCATTTTCCTTGGCCATTTGAATGATCCTGGCCAATTGACGCGCGCTGGGCTGTTTTCCTTCATGCTCCACGGCCACTTGTTTCAATCCATAGGCGTCGGCGAAATAGCCAAAGGCAGGATGGAAGACAAAGAATGACGATCCCCGATAAGGTTCAAGCCGTTGGGACAATTCCTCATGGAGATCTACCAGCTTCGTGCGTAATTCTTTCAGATTTTCCATGAAATGTTCCGCTTGATTCGGCGCCAAGGCGCAAAACGCGTCGCAGATGGTCTCGCACTGCTTCAGGGCCAATACAGGGGATAGCCAGATGTGAGGGTCCGGTTGGCCTGAACCATGAACACAATCATGATGGTGGACTCGTCGAGCATGATGACCGTGGTCATGATGGTGATGATGATGCGCTTCTTCCTGCCCGAAGTGTCGAAGATCGATTCCCTGCCTGAGGTCCTTGATTGTAAGCTGTGGATGAAGGGAAGCCAATCCTTCGATGAAGCGGTCCTCAAAGGGCAACCCGGTACGAAAGAAAAGAGATGCCCTGGATAGAAGGGCCATCTGCTTGGGTGTGGGCTCATAGGTGTGTGGCGAGGCCCCGGGCCTCACGAAAACCTCCACAGTGACATGTTCCCCACCGATGGCTTTCGCGAAAAAAGCCTGTGGCAGGATGCTGACAAAGATTGTATGAGGTTGGGTATGAGCAGGACTGGCCTTGGATGAATTCAAGGGAAAGACAAAAGACAGCAGCAGGAAAATAAGAGATGTAGTTGCTCTTATCATGTACATTGCCTCCACGTCATTCCATACTATTCATGGCACGGCGAATCAATTGAGCCATCAGGTTTCGCCTTTCAAAGAGAAAGGTCATGTAGGACATAGTATGCCATGATTTGGGCAATGCATGAAGCTGTGACATCTCTTCCCATAGTGATTCGCCAAACATGGCTTGGAGTTCCGGGACATATTCGCTGGGAGAGCGGCCTTGGCGAATGATATGGGCTGGCCATTCCATGACGCACAAGTTGGCAGCCTGGTTGATTAACCTGGGATCTGTGATCCCTTCCGTCTCGGAAAGGAGGGATGGGGGAAAGAGGTGATCATGGAGTTTCTGTTCGCCGTTGGGGCTTCTGGACGAGGTGAAGACGTCCCTGATTCTTCTCGTGGAAAATAGAATCGGAGCGTCGAGAAGAACCTGCGCAGCAAGATAAGCGAGAACGACTGGACTGTTCATGTTGGGAGTTTCCAACTCCGTGGGAACCCTGATGATCCATAGGTCCGGGCTGAGAATCTCGCGAATGATTTGCTGAAGCGCTGCGCAATACAAGATGCCGTTTGGCAAGTCCTTTATCAGACGGAGCTGTTCGTTGAGTTCCTTTTCAAAGGGTCCTGTGTATCGACCCGTCAAGATGGTGGCATAGTATAGGCGTCCGATCAATCCATCCAAATCCCCTTCGTTTAGTCCATAACGGATCTTGCCCATGAGATAATAAACGTAGGTGAAGATGATCGATTCAGGGGATACGAACATCTCCTTGCAGAGAAACCCCGCCTTGGACAATACCCGAAAAAAACCGTGCCAGTTTTCCTGCGATAGGGTTTGCGAAGTGGTTTCTCTGAGTTGATCGAATTGTTGTGCGCTCTTGATCTCCGAGTATTCCTCGGTATTCAAATCGATTCCTCTTAATACGTGAAACAATGCGTGTCGGTCGGCTCGATGAAAGGCCAGCGTCGCGGCGCATCGAAGCAATTGATCCGGGTCTGGCAAGAAGATGGTGGAGGGCAGCGGCGAGTCTTCTTCCAGGCGATTCGTTTGAAAATTCCAGCAGAAATTCTCCAAGGAATCTCGTACATCCTCCCCGAAGACGGACAACAAGGTCATGACCAGATCGGATTCACTGAGCTCGACGCCTTCTTTGTTGACTCGGACCACGATATCCGCCACCTGCAGTTCATGGACCGTAGGGAAGATCTGCAGGGCTGTGAGTGGATAGGCTTCAATATCCATCAGCCTTTTCAGGTTGACTTTCATCCTCTCCATTTCGGCATCCGTCAGCGATTTCTTCTCACGGAGACGGCAAAGAAAGGCATGGATATGTTCCTCAAAGGATTTCCCTGAGGACCATAAAGCGGAAATATCCTGGATGAATTCGGGATCCCTGCAGATGATGGCGTCGCAAACTTCGAAACGTGAATCCCTGGGACGGAAGGCGATTTTCAAGGACCTTTCTGAACGATCCCGCTGAACCTTGCCTCCTCCCCTGAACAACATGTACAGAGAGGTCAGTCTTTGTTGTCCATCCACGACCAGAAGGGAAGGAACTCGATGGACCTGACCATCCTGTCCGATTTGCTCCGCGTACGCTGCGCTAGGATGAGACCAGAAGAGGAGGTAGCCGATGGGAAAGCCTTGATATATAGAATCAACAAGGTCACGCACCTGGTTGGGCGACCAAAGAAGGGGCCTTCGAATGTCCGGCAGACTCACGTAGGAAATGTCGATGAAATGTAGAATCTTGGTGATGGTGTAATCCACCCGCTCGAAGAGAACAGTATCCTTGCCCATATCGCGTTGCTCCCGACTTTAGACGTCCTCTTCCGTCCCGTCATATCCGAGGAGTTCACCTAGACGTTGCATGGCCTTCTCCATTCGGACAGGTGATTCCGAAGGATTGGGACCCTGATCTCCAAATCGCATCGGTTCTGCCTCTTTCAGGACCAGGAAGATCAGGGATTTCATCTGGCTCAAGATGGATTGTACCCGCTCCTCGGTCACTTGAGGATCTGTTCGAAGAATCCGTTCGATTTCCTGAATGATCTGATCCGGCGTTCCTTGAAGATCAGCTTTCATGATAACCCCCTCATTTCACTGAGGCTCCTATCCTTAGGCCCCTTCCTGCCTAGGAAATTCCACGACCTTCTCATGGCAAGATCCCTACCAATATACGCCTATAGTACGATGGTCTGTCCTGAGCTGTCAAATATCCTAATTCCTCAGGTTTCGTCTGTGGTAGTTGTATTGGAGTTGAATGTTATCCTGGGCAGGGATGGACAGACTGAACTCAAGGTTGTTGGCGTCCTTCTTGGTGAAGTCGTGTGTGCTCTCTGCCATATCCCATTGTCCAGGAATGGTTTGGATCAAGGTCAGAGTGGCTTCCTTGTCCTTGAAATTCTCAACTTTCACGTCCATCAATTCGTCTGTATCGAAGAGCACGATCGAACCTGAGTTGTTCTTTCTGATATGGATCCGTTCCTCCTTTATCTTTCTTTGCGTGACCACGATATCCCTGCTGTCGCCAATGTACAGTTTCATGGATTCGTTGACCGGCACGTAGCCTGCCATGTCTTCTCCCAGAAAGATGGTGCTTTCATGCCCATCGTCCTGAAAGATTCGAGCCTTGCCATCCCAGAGTCCATGTTCTCCGAGTCCCGAATCCTCGTCGTTCTTGATCACGTAGTGAACAGGGATTCCCACGTTGTCTTCGACTTCTTTGGGATCCCATGGCAGCAAGTTGGCATCAAAGGTGTAGGTTTTGGTGATAGGCAGGTTCTTACGATGGAGAAGCAGGGTTCGCTTGGTTTCCTCGTGAGCGATGCTGCTCTCGAATGCCTCGCCGTAATCCAACCTCACCATCACCCGGTCGAATTCTTCCCCGGAAAAATTTCTCAGAACCAGATAGGATTCTAGATCTACCTGATCTTCGTCCTTCGTGGCCATGGCCTTGTACGTGACCAGCCTGTCGATCGCGGAGAGCAGATAACTGATGCGCACCCGCACCTCCCAGGAATTCTCGCTGTACAGAGACCAGACCAAGGCAGCTTCGTTTGGGGGATAGCTTACGCTGAGAAGGTGAACCTGATCGGGATGGGAAAGGATTCGGATTCGGATGGAATCTGGATCGATGTTGACCCCTTTCCAGGAGAAATCGATTTGGTTTGCGCCTTTTTGAAGGGGCAGGACACGTTCTTCCTCCACCAGGGTGGTATCAGGGTGGCTGAGTTCCAATCGTATCGAAGCTCTTTCAGGCAGAGCGACCAGTTTGGTTCGGGCGTGCAGGACAAATCCTGGCAACACCAGGTGCAGGATCAAGGTCAGGATCCAGAAGATCGTTTGTCTCATGATATGCCTCCTGCTTTAATTCAATGAGTTCTCGTGCCACGGCGCTCTACCAGGTGATAGAGGATTTTCTGTTCCGACCTAGCCTCGAGATCTAGGGTGAACTGATAGGTATCCAGATCGATTTTTTCGTACTTGCCCACATCGTTCCAACATTGGAGATCCCAGTAAGGATGGTCGAGATTGAATCGGATTTCGATCTGCACAGGTAGATCTCTGTGATTTTTCACGGTCACGGTGAAATCCTTTTCATCATCCCATCCCGAAACATTGCCATGGTTATCGAACTGGAATTGCGTCTGTTTGTAGTCCATGAGAACTGGTTTGACTCTAACCCTGGGGGTGGGACCCAGCCGAAGCTCCACGTCCTCTCCGATGGGAATGTATCGAACACTCTGTGACCCCACGTATTCGAGATGGTTTTCCTCGTCCAGCAACCTGAAAACCTTGACCAGACCATCCGGCAGGGGCTCCTTGCCCAGCTTGTGGTCTTCATCGTTCTTGAAGTGGAGGAAACGAACCGTATCCTCTCCGTATCTCTCCCTCTCGTACTTATACAAGTTTTTCACAGGGATCTCTTCCTGTTCAAAGGATGGCAGACGCTTGGACCATCCGTTGTCAATGGATTCAGTCCCTTCGATGGTGTAAAGAAAATATTCCGAGAGGCCTTCCTTGATGATTTCCTTGGGCGCCATTTGAACATAGTCCATCATCTCGGCGGACCCTACCGCCCTTTTCAGTTCACTTTTCGATTCCTCGGTCATCGCCAGCATGGGCGCGTCTTGTCCCCTCAGGCCCAGGCGGAAGGCATCGGGCCGTCCATAAGGCTCCTGTCTTGCCGCCAGGTTGGCTACCGCGTCCACTTGGTTGATCTTGCCCACGATCAGGCGGGTCTGTGCCTGAGGGTAGTCTTCTCCGCTGTTATTAAGGACTCTCACATAGCCCTGGAGCTGTAGGGTCTTCTCGTCCGTGGACAAGGTGCTCAGGTAATAGGCTCGCCATGTGATCCCTGACGCGAAGTAGGTGATTTCGAATGGAATCTCACCGCTAAATCTGGAGTCGATCTTCCAGATTCCCACGCCATGGACTCTGGGTGGATAGATGATTTCCATGATATCCACAGAATCTGCCTTGGCCTTGGGAACCATCTCGAGCGAGGTTGGATCGATCAGGGTGTTGGCCCAGCCAAACTGAAGCTGATTGATCCCTTGGCTCAAGGTCAGCTTTCGTGTTTCCTTTACCAGGGTCATGTCCGCGGAATTGTAGATGGTGAGTTGACAGGCCCCTCGTTCAGGCAGGGTGACCAGGTCGACCTTGGCTACAACCGGGGCACTCAACGAAAGGAGCAGACAGGACGCCATGGGCGCGGTGATCCAGAATCTTGTCGAGGTCTGTTTCATGCTGGACTCCTCCTAAGGCTGGCTTGAAGGGAAACTCTCCTGGAAATGGTACTCGGAGTGAAAGAAAAGGGCAACGGCAAGAGGGGGCAGTGGGAATGGAATCGATCCAGTCATCTGATCGGCGCCAAAAGCGTGGTCCCTGCAGCGGAGAGAAGGGGAGGTACGCCACGCAAATCCACGTAATGATCCTCCCAGGTCAGGCTCGATGGGCGATCGATCCGTAGCGTCCATACTTCACCAGCGCTGGGCTGCGGTAATTCCACTTCGAATTGATGGAGCTGGAACTGGTCGTCTACCTCGTCGAACTGCTCGCCTTTGGGATCGATCAACCGGGCCCGGATAGCCTCGGCCGGACCTTGTCCTGCCACACGAACTCCGAATTCGATGGTGCCTGGTGGCACATAGAAAGAGAAAGATCCCTGAGAGTGGATCAGATTCACTCCCCCAGCGGGCAACAGGAGAGCCATGGGGTTGGATGCCTGGCGAATCTGAAATCGATTGGGAGTCGCGTCCAGGGAAATACGATGGATGCCCGTTTCTGTGGCAATGAACTCCAGGAATGTTTCTTCTTGAAAGGGCGCTATGGTCCGAACAACCTCGGTTTCGGACGGTGTGATCACGATCACACGCATCTCCCTGCCAGAGTAGGAACCCACCTGCTGGTGATCGATTGTGAAGGAGACCTTGTCGTTCTCTTCGGCGTACAGGAGAAAGGTGCCTGCCTTGCGGACCATGGGCCAGGAAGCGGGTTCTGTCCTGGCTTGGCCGGGATCGACGGCAAGGGGAACCAAGGTTCGAATATCTATGGGGAGGCGTGGAATGTTTTTGATCTCGACGAATGGCATCCATTCCGCGAGCAGCTCATCGGTCAGAGTGACAGACGTGGATTGCCCATCCTTGAGCCGATGCAGCGTGCCTGAGATGTCCCGCAACGCCATACCACCTGCCTGGTCGTTGTATCCCATAGGATGGCGGTCGAGCGGATCCTGTATCCAAACCTGATCCAAGAGTAAGCCGCCCACCTCGGTATCCGCGCCCAGCCTGCTTTCCAGCATGATCGGGGAGATCTTGGACATATCGAGCGCCGCATCGAGAACTCGACAGTTCTCGAAGCGGACTCTGCAGGATGTTGAAGGTTTGGAAACACTGATTGCGGCATTGCCGCTGGATTCGAAGACACAGTCCACGAACTCAATACTCCCTCGTACGCCGCCTTCCAGGGTTTCGTGGGTGACCACGCGAGCGCCATGTCCCCCGTCGCCCACGGAGCGGCAATGTTCGAGCCGAATCGAGACCGGTTCGGATTCGGCGTTGAGGGGGCGCAGGTAAAAGAAGTACCCCGAGGACGCGTTGTTTTCAGTCAGGCAGTTGCGCATCACCACGTTGACCAGACGTTCCTGGGGCAGATTGGGCTCGAAGTCAATGCCTGCCTGCGGGGCGGTGCCTCGAGTGTTGCGTAGAATCGTGTTCTCAATCCATAGGTTCTCGGCGGTGATGACCGAAATTCCTTGTCTGTGATTGTCGTCGCAAATTACGTCCTTGATCATGATGTTCAGGTTGGTCTGTCCTTGCGGTCCACAGCCCAGGTAGATGCCATCCCCTCCGCTCTCCTTGAAGGTCAGCCCGACCACTTCGATTCCAGTGGCTCCGCGGAGGGACAGGCAATGCCGCCATTCGGCCCTGGAATATTGATTCGGGTCCTGGTAGTCCTCTTTCCACATGCGAAAGGTGGCCCCGTGACCGGTCAAGACGATATTTTCGACCCCACGAGCTGTCACAAGGCAATCGTTGCTGCCTTTGTATTCGCCTCGCTTGGCCAAGAGTTCTACCCCTTTCTCGAAAAGAATTTCCTGGTTGCTGACCAGTGTAAGCGGTTTCACGATCCATGGGGAGCCCATATCCTCGACGATGAGCCTGGGTACACTTGAGTCTATGGCCGCTTGAAGGCAGGAGGTAGCGTCCTCCGCGTCGAAACCCCACCAGGAAGCGCGTGCCTCGGTTCGTTTGCCTTGGGAGACCTGATCGATTTTATGTTGTTCCACCCGACCCAAGGCAGGCCGAAGGAGCAGCAGGAACGTTGGAAAGGCGAAAATCCATTCACGCATGTTTACAACCTCCACTGAGTCGAGAAACAGCCTGTTCATGGATAGTGTACAAAAAAATGCACAGGGCGAAAGGTGGATTCGCCAAAAACTCGCCCGTCGCAAACTCGTGTTACAATCGCTGGTTCAGGTCATTGTTTTCTTTTGGGAGGAAGCCATGAGCATCACCGAACGTTTGGGATCGTTCTACTTGGGCAAGGAATTTGACCTGAAGAGCGGTCAGCTTAGAGACGTTCCGGTATTCTATGATTCTCGCGATCTGACCACGCACGCGGTCTGCGTTGGTATGACAGGGAGCGGTAAGACGGGACTTTGTATTGATTTGTTGGAAGAGGCGGCTTTGGATCATGTGCCCATGCTAATCGTGGATCCCAAGGGCGACATCACCAACCTGCTTTTGACCTTTCCGAATCTCCTGCCGCAGGATTTCCTGCCCTGGATCGATCCGAATGATGCCCGGCGCAAGGACATGACCCTCGAAGCGTACGCTATCCATCAGGCCGAGACCTGGGCCAAGGGACTGGCCCATTGGGATCAGGGCCCTGAGCGCATTCGCCTTCTCAAAAACAGCGCGGATTTTGTCATCTATACCCCGGGCTCGGATGCCGGCATACCCGTGAACATCCTCAGTTCCTTTGAAGCCCCAAATCTGCATTGGGACGAGGAGCAGGAGGCTCTGCGGGAGCGTATTAACGGCACGGTTAGCGCGATACTGGGACTGATCGGTTTGCAGGCGGACCCGCTCCAGAGTCGGGAACACATCCTTCTGACCACGCTGTTCGAACACTTTTGGCGCAAGGGAGAGTTCCTGGACCTTCCTAGATTGATCCATGCCATTCAGAAGCCCCCTGTGCTCCAGCTTGGGGTGTTCGACGTGGATACATTTTTTCCCGCCAAGAGTCGTTTCGAGTTGGCCATGGCGCTCAACAATATCCTTGCCGCGCCTTCGTTCGAAACCTGGATCAAGGGAGTTCCGCTGAACATCGATCACATGCTCTATGGCGGGGATGCCAAACCCAATGTCAGTATCTTCTACATCGCCCACCTGAGCGACGCGGAAAGGATGTTTTTTGTGACCTTGTTGTTGGAACAGCTCATTACCTGGATGAGATCGCAAGGGGGGACTACCAGTTTGCGGGCTTTATTTTATATGGATGAGGTTTTCGGATATTTTCCACCGATCGGCAACCCGGCGAGCAAGATTCCCATGCTGACGTTGCTGAAACAGGCGCGGGCTTTTGGTCTGGGTCTCATGTTGACCACGCAAAATCCGGGGGATCTGGACTACAAGGGTTTGAACAACGCCGGGACCTGGTTTGTGGGTAGATTGCAGGCGGAACGCGACAAACAGCGTCTTTTGGATGGATTGGAAGGATTTTCCAATGAAGCCGCAGTCCATCTTAGCAGGCGCGAGTTGGACAGGATCATCTCCGGCCTTGGGAACCGAGTCTTCCTGTTGCACAATGTCCATCAGAAGCAGCCTGTCCTCTTTCAGACTCGTTGGGCCATGAGTTACCTGTGTGGACCGATGACCCGCAACCAGGTGCGGGATCTGGTCAAGTTACAGATCAGGGAAGGTACGGGTCCGCAACAGCCAGAGACTCCTGAGCCTTCGTTTGAAACCAAGAGTGCGGTTCCGCACACCCTGACAGGGTCGATCCTTCCTCCCGATGTGCCGCAGCTTTATCTGCCGGTGATGCGAGGTCTGGAGCTGGCCTTGGAGGAACGCGAGACGGGACAGGAGGAAGAACTGGAGGTGAAGGACAGCCTGTTGCGATACGATGCCTTCCTGTTGGGCATGGGTACGGTCCACTTCATCGATGACAAGAGGACCGTCAGAGAGAGGGAAGACATCGCCTTATGGGTCCCACCTCCGCAGGGCGCCTCCGCGGTCGACTGGGCGCAGGCCAGGGATCTGAACATGGATCCTCGAGTCTTGGACAGTCAACCGGTAGGGGGAGCGCTCTTCGGGGAAGTGCCTGGAAGCATCAACAGCAGTCGTAAACTGACGGCGATGCGCAAGGGTCTTTCGGAATACTTGTACAGGAACAAGGCCTACACGTTGTTTTATAACCCGGCCTTGAAGGTATATTCCGAGCCAGGAGAGGACAAGCGGACCTTCAAGATTCGCTTACAGCAACGATTGCATGAAGAGCGAGATAAGCTGATGGACAAGCTTCAGGACAAATACGAGTCCAAGTTGGCGACTCTGCACGAGAAGATGGGCAAAGAAAGGAATCGTTTAAGCAAGGATCAATCGACCTACAACACGCGCAAGCAGCAGGAGTGGCTTTCAGCTGGGGAAGCTCTTCTCCGCATGTTCGGAGGAAGGAAACGGATCGCGCCAACCTTGAGCTCGGCTTCACAGAAGAGACAGATGACGGAGCGGGCCAAGAAGAGCCTGGAGCAATCGCAGCGAACCGTGGAACAATTGTCTCGGGAGATCGAGGATGTGCGATCTGAATTGAACGAGATCAGCCGGAAGACCATGGCGCAATGGGACCAGACGCAACAGGAGATCGAGGAGGTTGGGGTGCGTCCCCGCAGGACGGACGTTCAGGTTCGGGAGGTGGCCGTGGCATGGACACCCGCCTGGCAGGTGGTGTTCACCGACCCTGCCGGGCAGGTCCGAACGGAATCGTTGAGCGCTGTGTAGTGGATCGCCTTTTTACCGGTCGTTCATCGGGCTGGCCGCATCCAATTCCAACTCGAAGAGAAGATCCTCGCGGCAGATCGTGTTGTGCGATCCGAACAGTGGCAGTTTCTGCCAAGACGATGTCTTTTCTTCCTGTCGCTTCCATAAAAGGTGAGCGTCTTCCGGTCGCTTGAAATAGGCTACCGCCCTGGTTGCCTCTTCCAGAGAGAAGTTTCTCGCGTCCAGGATCGCCTCGACGACCTGCAAGGTCCTGTCCATTTGTGCTTCCACGCGCCCCACATGCTCGGTCACGCCATCGGCCGCGATGCTCGCCGTACCGGAGATGAAAAGCCTGCGATGCCCGCCCCAATTCGATTCCACGGCCCGCGAGAAGGAACTTCCGTAGTCCGTGGCCGATCCCTGGCTCGGGGAAGGGATCGCCTCGAAGGCGGGCGATGCGTCCATTTTCTGAATCGCCATGGCAGACACGGCGATCGAAGACCCCCCCGGCAAAGAACCTCCCACCCCGGTACTGGCCGGCAGTCTGGAGAGATCCATTCCTTCCTTAGAAAAGAAGGAGGTTCTGACCCTGTTAAAATCTCCATACCACTCCAGAAGATCGTGCAGGTAGAACCAAGTCCTCACAAGGCAGTTCAGATCCATGCCCGCCTGGGCGAGGAGCCTTTGCATGAACTCAAAGACCTCGATTGCCTGCTCGACCCGTGAGTTTCGTGGAGAGCCGGTTAGACCGGCCAAGAGACACAGCTTCACTCGATCCGTCTCCAGGATTCGTCCCAGGACCTTGCCCTCTTCGCAGAGATCTCTGGCCTTCGGACCATGGACAGCCCAGATCTGGCTGCCTGCCACCCTGGACGAATCACAGGCGTTTCCTTCCACCCACGTCAAAGGCCAGAGTGCACCCTCAGAAGCTTGCCACAGGGTTTTCTGTGCCTCTTCTCTCACTTGAAGCGATCCCAGCACATCTTGCTTCAAGATCCAGGCATTCTTTGCCTGCACTGTCTCGGCCATTCTCGAAAAGAAGTTGGAAACGTCCTCCTCGGGACAGGGACGAAACGTCATGTGGTGTTCGGTCCACTCCCCACATGGCAGGGTGCCGCAGTCCATTCTACTGGATGAAGATGGTACCAGAATGTTGCTCCTTTCTCTACATGGAAAGCCCTATGGTATCACAGGAAAGCTTCGTGAACGAGGGACGCTTGACGCGTTCCAGAAGGCTATCTATGATCAACATTGGATCCTTGGATGAGAAGATCGTTTTGTTCATGGAAGGAGAGGTCCGAATGCCCAGGGAAATCGGTTTCGGAGTGGTGGGGCTTGGCATGGGAAAGCATCACTGCAAGGCTATCGATGCGGCGCCCAACGCCAAGCTCATCGCTGTATGCGATGTGGACGAGGAACGTCTGGAGCGAATGACCCAGCAGTACGGGTGTAAGGGATACAGGCTTTATGCCGAGATGCTCGTGGATCCGGAGATTCAGGTTGTCAACATCGCAACGCCCTCCGGAATGCATGCTGAGATGGGGATACAGGCGGCTGACGCGGGCAAGCATGTCATTGTGGAGAAACCGGCGGACATTGCCCCCCAGAGGGTGGATTCCCTCATCGAGGCGGGACGTCGCAACAAAGTTAAGATGGCCGGGATTTTTCAATCCCGCTTCGAACCCCTCAACATTCGAATCCGGGAGGCGATACAACAGGGAAAGATGGGAGACCTAGTGGGCGTACACGGACATCTGCCGTGGTATCGCGCCCAGTCCTATTTCGAGGGGCCTCACGGCAGCTGGAAAGGCACATGGAACATGGATGGCGGAGGGTCCCTCATGAACCAGGGGGTGCATACTGTAGATCTGCTGCAATGGTTCGCAGGTCCGGTATCTGAGGTGTCCGCCTTTTTTGGCGTGTTCGGACATGACATCGAGGCAGAGGACCATGCTGTGGCTGTCCTACGTTATCAGTGTGGAGCCATGGGAACCCTTTATACCACCACCTGCTGCTATCCAGGCCTCAATCAACGAATCACCCTGTTTGGGACCAAGGGAACCATCGTGAAGGAGGAAGGACAGCTCAAGGTTTGGAAGGTAATGGAGGACGTGGATGGCGCGATCGAGAGGGAGATGATGGATCTGTACGGTGAGAAGAAGGGACAGAACGCGTCCGCGGATCCCATGGCCGTGGGATTCGATGGTCATACGCAGATCGTTATGGATCTGGTAGAAGCGATCGAAAAGGATCGAGAGCCCACCCTTTCCGTGACTCAGGCCAAGCATGCAGTCGAGATCGTGTGTGCCGTGTACCAGGCAGGCCGTACCGGGCAGTCCGTTCGGTTGGCGTGAAACCAGGAGGAAGGTAATGGCTCTCAAAGTGGGATGCGTAGGATGTCGAGGGATAGGGACCAAGCACGCCGAAAGTTACGACGCGGACAAGTTGGCCCAGCTTGTGGCGGTGTGCGATGTGGTGAAGGAGAGGGCGGACAAGCTGGCCGAGCGTTTCAAGGTGAAGGCCTATGGCGATCTGACCCAGATGTTGGAGTCAGAGCCGGATCTGGATATCGTGGACGTATCCACCGGAGGCTACGAGAACGGAAGCTGGCACTATGAGCCCGCCATGATCGCCATGGAAGCAGGAAAACACGTTCTCGTGGAAAAACCCATATCCAATGACATCACCGAGGCCAGGGAGATGGTGGCCTTGGCCGAGGAGATGCAGGTCTACCTGGGATGC
>Ga0114946_10000033_pt1 | contig 59678 bp, 60 predicted proteins | sample WalLakDeSediment_FD_88676 | JGI IMG/M metagenome (GOLD analysis project Ga0114946, IMG submission 88676) | Lake sediment microbial communities from Walker lake, Nevada to study Microbial Dark Matter (Phase II) - Walker Lake 11/02/13 Deep Sediment | ecosystem: Environmental > Aquatic >... | reverse complement strand
AATAGCATAATGCTGGCTCCCCTGAACCATGTCTTCTTTATAAATGACCATATTATCGCGCAGATAGTCAAAGCCGAGTTCGTTGTTGGTGGCATAGGTGATATCTTTTCTATATTCATCGCGACGCCGAGACTGTTCAAGACCCTGTACCACCAGGCCGACACTTAAACCCAGTAGCTCATAGATTTTACCCATCCAATTCCGGTCACGCCAGGCCAGGTAATCATTTACGGTAACGATGTGGACCCCTTTTCCGGTTAAAGCATTTAAGTAGGCCGGCAGGGTGGCAACAAGCGTCTTGCCTTCCCCTGTTTTCATTTCGGAAATGCGGCCCTGGTGAAGAACGATGGCCCCCATTACCTGGACATCAAATGGCCTCATCCCGGTTTTTCGCAATGCAGCTTCCCTGGCCAGAGCAAACGCTTCAGGCATTATTTCATCCAGGCTTTCGCCCAGCTGCAGCCGCTCCTTAAAACGCGCTGTTTGAACGGGAAATTGATCATCGGCAAAATCAGAAGCCCAGGCCTCCAGCTCATTAACATGATCAACATTTTTCTGCAGGCGGCGGACCTCTTTTTCATTGGGGTCACCAAATAATTTTTGAATAAAAGCAGCCATAGAAATGTTCCTTTCGAAATTCGGTGTCAGAATTCAATATTTAGTAACCGGGATACCGGGTTTAGAATATAGCGATAATAAACTCTGGCTGTAATTCTATCATAGCTGTAATGCTTCAAACAGGGATCTATTACTCCGATGCATTTGGACCAAGTTCCGAACAAAGCGCCCATAAGCTGCCAGAAACCAGGGAGTGGCCGCCGAGAACGATCGGAATGGGGCACTCTAAAGCAGCCCGGGTAAATTTTCTCAGCCAGGGATGTTCGATTTCCTGCCAACGGTATAAGTCTGAGAGGAAACGATCCCTGTCCGGGGGGTTATATTTATAATGATAAATCAGGACCCGGCTGTCTATAAAAGCACAACGGGCTACCCGGGCCAGGTAATTGAAAAATTGATCAAGTCCGGCATGATCGAGCAATAACCCAAGTAGCGAAATCACTTCCCCGGTTTCAATCCTGCCCAGAGATTTCATACCGCGCTCTTCCGAAAAAACACGCAGGCGCAGCTTAAGAACTGCATTCAGGCGCCCGATAATCGGTGCCCCGACCCGGCCGATAAGGGCAACGTCTTCATATTCGTCACTGAGCACTGCCTTGGCCTGCTCCAAGATGCTATAGTCAAGATTTAAACTATCAATAACTGCTTTTGTCCGTGATCCGGCAAATGGCCCTGCTCCGAGAACAAGAAGATCGGAGGGGGTATCTATATCAAATAAAAGGCCAAGGGAATGAGGCATCAACTCCATTTCCAGGCCAAGTTGGTCACGCAGGGTCAGCGCCAGGCTGTTATCCGTAACCGGCAGTTCAATGCTGTCTATATCATGCGGCACCGTGAAGGCAATCATATCAACCGATTGGGTGTTATTAGTATAAACAAATTGCTCCCGACAAAGCAGTTTCCGGCAAACCATTTTAAGCTCTTCTATTGTAATCAGGGGGCATCCGGCACCATTTAAGCAAAAAACCCTGGTCAACCCATGTTCACGGATTATCGCCTGAAGTTCTTTTCCAAAATGAAATTTTTCAGGCGCTATGGAGTTAAGAAACACTTCAGCCCCAAGGCGGGTCGCCGGTTCAACCAATTCCGGCCGGTTTGTATGCAGATATATTTTATCCAGCTCAGGGACCCGGCCCATTTTTTCAAGGTTATCCAGCAGTGCCGCCTGGCGAACCCGGACCATGTCTTCTTCTACCCGGCTCTCCGGTTTGGAACCTTCAAAAACTACAGCACTTACCCCTTTATTCATTTGGATGAGCCTCTTTATTCCGGTTCAATCAGCCCGTAGTTTCCTTCTTTGCGCTTATAGACTACATTAACGGCATCGCTTTCAGCATTGGCAAAAACAAAAAAATTGTGCCCCAGAAGATCCATCTGGAGAATTGCTTCTTCAACAGTCATCGGTTTAAGGGGGAAGCGCTTGGTTCTTACAACCTCCGGTAAATCTTCTTCCATCCGCTCTTCAGCTTCAATGGCGGCGTGTTTTTCACTGATGATACGCATACCTCTATGCCGCAGCGATTTATTCATCCTGGTCTTATACTTCTTAATCTGGCGGTCCAGTTTATCGACAACCATATCGATCGAAGCATACATATCGCCTGTTGATTCCTCGCCCCTTAATATCAACCCGTTAAAGTTCAGGGTGACTTCAACTATATGTTCATCGCGAATAACACTTAACACTACCTGGACATCGGTTGCATGATCAAAATGCTTATCCAGTTTGCCAAGTTTTTTATGGGCGTAATCGACTAACGCCGGTGTGGCTTCAATGTTTTTACCACGCACATTAATTTCCATTTTTATAACCTCCTGCTGGTTAGTGTAAAACCTATACTACTACAAATAGTATTCCCCAGTCCAGTAAAAAATTCCTTCCTTTTTGAATTAGTTAATCCTGGGATTGTAGGCAATAACCGCACCGTAAACTATAACCCCGCTGTTTTGCAGGACTGCGGCAGCCTCTTTGATAGTTGAACCGGTTGAATAAATATCATCGATCAGCAAAACTTCGGAACCTTTTGGGGGAGGCATAGGACAATTAAAAACACCGCGGATATTCTCAAACCTCTCACGACGGGAAAGGGTGGTCTGTGACATGGTATCCTTGTTTTTCAGAAGGATTTTCCGAACCGGCTTTTTAAGAATCTGCCCTGTATGGCGGGCAATCAAATCACTTTGGTTGAAGCCCCGTTCTTTTTCACGGCGCCGGTGCAGGGGTACCGGCACAACCAGGTCAGGGTGACAATGCTGTTGTGCCAAAATTTCAAGCCCCAACCAGCGGCCGAGTGGGCGGGCCAGGTAGCGGTGTTTATGGTATTTTAAATTATGCAATAAAAAACGCCACTGCTTTTCATAACCGGAAAGAGCAAAGATAGATTGCAGCGGGCTGTCAGCCGGACTGCAGGTACATTCAGTCCCCTGCCGGTAAAACCTTTCACAACCAGAGCATAACAGGCCCGCAGGAGAAAATGTTTTTTCGCAATGGCTGCAAAGAGGCCGTCCCCCGCTCGATGGCAGGATACTTCGACATAAAAGACAGCGGTCAGGATAGATAATGTTAATCAGGGGATCAATCCAGTTCGGCATTATTCGCTTTCACCTGCCCGCAGGCGGGCATCCAGAAAACTGTAGCGTTCTTCAGACCGGTTGTTGCGTACTGCAATTGCCAGGGCTTTCTTACTGCCGACCAGTACGGCCAGTTTACGAGCCCGTGTAATCCCTGTATAAAGCAGGTTACGCTGTAACAGCATATAGTGCTGGGTCAACACCGGCATTATGATTACCGGATATTCACTGCCCTGGCTTTTGTGGACTGAAACGGCATAGGATAGAACCAGCTCATCAAGTTCAGAAAAATCATAAACAACCGGCCTTGGCTGAAGCAGATCACGAAAAGTTACTATCAGCTCTGCTTCTTCCCTGTCTATCGCGGTAACCAGACCAATATCACCGTTAAATACTTCTTTTTGGTAATTGTTGCGTATCTGCATAACCTTGTCGCCAAGGCGAAAGTTTGTCCCTTTGTTTGTTGCCTCCAATTTATCCCGGGCCTGGGGGTTAAGGGCTTGCTGCAGGAGCAGGTTAAGACGTTCTACGCCGGCTGCTGTCTTACGCATGGGAGTAAGCACCTGAATATCAAGCAAAGGATCGAACGGCCCGTAATTGGGCAGACGTTCCCTGCATAGCTGAACGACCAACTGGGCGGCACACTCCGGATCTTCTTCATGGATAAAAAAGAAATCCTTGTTCTTTACATTAAGGTAAGGCATCTCGCCCTGGTTCACCCGGTGGGCATTGACAATGATCATGCTTTCCCGGGCCTGACGAAAGATGTAGTTGAGCCGGAAACAGGGAATATTGCCGGAATTGATTAGATCTTTCAGGACATTGCCGGCCCCGACTGCGGGCAGCTGATCGACATCACCGACCATGACCAGGCGGCAGCCGGGCGGCAGCGCTTTGAGCAGGTTATACATCAGCATCAGGTCAACCATAGAAGCTTCATCAATTATAACTACACCGGCATCAACCGGATTTTTTTCATTGCGCATAAAACGGAATCCTTCACCTTCGGTGTAGCTGTATTCAAGCAAACGGTGAATAGTAAAAGCTTCTTCCCCTGTTGCTTCTGTCACCCTTTTTGCTGCCCGCCCAGTCGGGGCCGCGAGCAGCACTTTTTGTTTTATCAATTGGAAAATGGTTAGCAGGGCTTTAATGGTAGTGGTTTTCCCGGTACCGGGGCCGCCGGTTACAACAAGTACACCGTTTTGAAGGGCATGCTCAAGGACTTCCAGCTGTTCTTCAGTCAGATGGGAACAATCATGCTTCACCTTCCCGAGAGCCTGGATTATTTCCAGGTCAGTATACTGCCTTGCAAGCCTGCTAAGCTTCAGAACCAGCCGGGCGGATCCCTGTTCGGCCTGGTAGAAAGGAGCATAGTATACAGCTTCACCAAATTCCTGTTCTTCGCGGTAGAGACGCTTCTGCTCTACCATCAAGCGAAGCTGTTCTTCCAGGAACACTTCTTTTAAAGCCTCTTCCGATACATCAAGAAGTTCTTTAATACGTTCAAAAAGAACTTCGCATGGCAAGTAGACATGGCCCTGTTCGGCTGCCCTGCTTAAGGTATAAGTGATTGATGCCTGTACGCGTTCCGGTGCATCTTCAGGCAGGCCCAACTGGCGGGCTATTTTATCTGCAGTCCTAAAACCGATGCCGAAAACATCTTCAGCCATGCGGTAAGGATTCTCCTGAACCTGCTTGATAGTATCACGCCCGTAGCGACGGAAGAGGCGCATCGCCTGGCCCACTCCGACTCCGTAGCCCTGAAGAAAAACCAGCACATCCTGTACATCTTTGTACTGTCCGTAACTTTTTAATATTCCGGCTGCCTTTTTTGCACCAATGCCTTCTACTTCCCGAAGACGGTGTGGCTCGTTTTCCATAATATCAAGAGTGTCAAGGCCGAAATGATTAACAATCCGATCGGCAGTAACAGGCCCGATTCCTTTAATAAGGCCTGAGGATAAGTAGCGTTTTAAACCTTCTTCAGTCGCCGGAATCTGCCTCTCCCATTGATCGACTGCCAGTTGTTTGCCATACCGGTTATGCACCTGCCATTCTCCGCAGACCTGCAGGCTTTCGCCTTCCTGCATCGGCGGAAAGCTGCCAACTATAGTTACTACATTGCCGTCGCGACAGCGCAGGCTGCCAACGAGGTAAGAGCTCTCTTCACTGTAAAATCTTATTTTTTCCAGGGTTCCTTCCAGATGATCCAGCTGATTGCCCTCCAATCCGACTTCTTCTGCCCAATTTTATCATAAATCTGCCGGGTATTCCCGGTTTACTGCAAATTAGAAGTCAAAAACAAAACAGCAAATGATCCCCCTATCCATAGCAGAAGGGGGATCATTATGAGAGGATATTATTATTTTCCAACAACCAAGTCATAGTTTCCCAATATTAATAGTGCCACCTGCGCATTACAGCACTTCTTGGAGCTGACCCACTTTATCCAGCTTTTCCCATGGCAGATCAAGCTCAGGACGCCCGAAATGCCCGTAGGCCGCCACCTGCTGGTAAATCGGACGCCGCAAATTAAGGTACTCGATTATCGCGGCCGGCCGCAGATCGAAATGCTTGCAAACCAGGTCCTCAATAACATGAACCGGCACTTTCTCGGTGCCAAAAGTTTCCACCATCACAGAAACCGGATGGGCAACCCCAATAGCATAGGCTACCTGCAGCTGGCACTTGGAAGCCAGGCCGGCAGCAACAACATTCTTCGCTGCATAGCGTGCCGCATATGATGCCGAACGATCAACTTTTGTCGGATCTTTCCCTGAAAAGGCACCGCCGCCATGGGCAGCATAACCCCCATAAGTATCAACAATTATTTTACGCCCCGTCAGGCCGGCATCTCCCTGCGGTCCACCAATAACAAAGCGGCCGGTCGGGTTGATCAAAAAACGTGTCTCCGGCAGGATCAGCTCTTGAGGAATAATCTTGCGGATAACATGTTCTGTAACATCCTGCTCGATTTGCTCTAAAGTAACAGAATCACTATGTTGGGTTGATACAACAACCGTCTGCAGATGAGTAGGTTTTCCGTTGCAGTAGGCTAAGCTAACCTGGGTCTTACCATCGGGCCGCAGGTAATTAAGGGTTTTATCTTTTCGCACAGCGGCCAGCCTCTGGGCCAGTTTATGGGCCAAAGAAATCGGCAGCGGCATAAATTCCGGGGTTTCGTCACATGCAAACCCAAACATCAATCCCTGGTCACCGGCTCCTATTGAATCATAGTAATCGGATCTCAAACCACCCCTGGTTTCGAAAGCCTCGTTTACTCCCCGGGCGATATCGGGAGACTGCTCGTCTATTGAGCTTAAAACTGCACAGGTGTCACCGTCGAAACCATATTTTGCCCTGGTATAGCCGATATCTTTAACTTTATCCCGTACCAGTTTGGGTATATCAACATAACACTCAGTTGTTATTTCACCGCAGACCATGACCAAACCCGTTGTGACCATAGTTTCAGCAGCGACACGACCCTGCGGATCTTCCTTTAAAATCGCATCGAGAATGGCATCGGAGATCTGGTCTGCTAATTTATCCGGATGCCCTTCCGTTACTGATTCCGAAGTAAATAGATAGTTATTCTGGTGCACTGACTGTTCCTCCTTCTGGATCTGAATTGATAGCTACTCGTCCACTTCTGCATAGCCTGGTCATTATGCCTCCGGTTTGCCCTTAAATATAAAAAACCCCTTTGCTTCAAGAGGCCTTTATGGCACCCCTCATCTCCCGGGTTGGATTAACCTCCCCGCAGCAATTGGCACCGTAATAAAATAATCCGGTTGCCGGGATTCATCGGGGCTGTCCCTCCTCCGCTCTGGATAAGAGTAACTATATTAAATTATAATCATATTTTACACGAAGGGGTCCGAAAGGTCAATTTTTCAATTCGTCACGATCAACAATTGCGAACATAAGTTCACCTGATGCGACTACTGTGCCTTCTACCCGCGCTTCCGCATCACCCTTGCCGATATTACGGCGCATTCCTGTTATTTTTACAGCAAGCTCGAGTTGATCTCCGGGCCTTACCATCTTCCTGAAGCGAAAATTATTGATACCCATAAATATGGCCAGCTTATTCTCATTATCAGGCAAGCAGAGAACAGCAACTCCTCCGACCTGGGCCAGAGCTTCAACAATCAGTACCCCGGGCATAATCGGTTCCCCGGGGAAATGCCCCTGGAAAAAAGGCTCGTTAATAGTTACATTCTTCAGACCTGTCGCTTTTTTCCCCGGCACCAGTTCAGTTACCCTGTCGACCAGCAAAAAGGGATAGCGATGCGGCAGGACGGAAAGTATTTTTTTAATATCAAACTGCTCTCCGGACATATTTATTAAGCCCCTTTCATGTTATAAAGCTATCAAAAGGTTATCCCGCATCAGATAAGTCGAAATCATACCATGCCTGGCAATTTGCCCCGGCAAACTCACAAATAATTGTTAATACAAATCTTACTCTTCGCCTTTCCATGCTTTTTGAAGGATAGCAGTTACTTCTGAATCGCTGACCTGGTCGAATTGACGGTAGAATTGGCCGACTGCGGAAAAATGCACAGGGGCTTCGAGATAGAGCAGTTCATCTACTTCGTTTTCAAGCATCGTTAAAGTATCGGGTGGGCCGACCGGAACGGCCAGAACTAACTTTGCAGGGGTTTTTTCCTGCAGGCTGCGCAGGGCAGCCAGCAGGGTGTAACCGGTAGCCACCCCGTCATCGATTATCACCACAAGACGGTTATCGATTAACGGCATCGACCGGTTGCCGCGATAAATTTTGAGCCGGCGCCTGATTTCATTTTGTTCCTTTTCAGCAGCCGTGTTAATGTAATCTTCAGGAACATTAAGCCGGGAAACGATATTGTTGTTAAGCATTACGAAACCATCACCGCTAACGGCTCCGATAGCCAACTCGGGTTGGTAGGGTGCCCCAATTTTACGGGTAATAATCAGGTCCAGTTCTCCACCGATATTTTCCCAGACCGGTTCGGCAACCGTAACACCTCCGCGCGGCACTGCCAGGATCAACGGCTTCCGGCCTTTGTAAGCTTCCAATTGTGCAGCTAGTTTTTCCCCTGCTTCGCGGCGGTTTTTAAATAACATAATAATTACCTCCCATGGGACAAGGGCAGGTTCCCTGCCCCTCTTAGCATTACAGCTCAAGTGTTTTAAAAATTTCCTTCGAGGCTTTCACTGCTTCCGAATCATCGGGCAGTTTTAAAAGCGCCTTTCCCTTGAGGTCGTACTCAGAGACAAGCTGGTCGTTGGGAACTTCACCAAATATGTCCAGCCCGCTGTTTTTGATTTCCTGTTCCAGCTGATCCGAATCACCCTGACGGCTGCGGCCAATAACCAGCCCCATCCGCGACACTGCAATCTGGACATTGTTAACGATATCTTTAACCCGTCCGGCAGAACGGATACCGCGGGCCGTAGAATCACTTGTTACAAGAAGCAAATCAACACTTGGTAACAACCGCCTGCTGAGGTGCTCGAGCCCGGCTTCGTTATCGATGACCATATAATCATAATTTTTACTGAGCTTCTCAAGATATCTTTTGAGCAAATCGTTTGGATAACAGTAGCATCCGGGCCCCTGGGGATTGCCCATGACGATAAGATCAAATGCATCTTCTTCAACCATGGCCATGCTTAAACGATACTCGATAAATATATCTTTTGTCATACCGGTAGGGACAGCATCAGGTTTCTTGGTATCTTCTAATATGGTGCCAATCGTGTGGGGTACTTCCAAACCCAGGGCCTCGTTGAGATTGGCATTGGCGTCAGCATCTACGGCAAGGATGCTTTTCCCTTTTTTCCCTTCGATCAGATAGCGAATAAGAAGGGCTGCAAGAGTTGTCTTACCCGTCCCCCCCTTACCGGCTATTGCAATGCGGATTGTCATAACTAATTCTTCCTCCTTTTTCTATTTCTATAAGCGTCCGGCCAGCACTTCTTCCAACTGGGCAATCGTGCTGCAGGGCCACATTTCTACATGCTCACCAACTGCACTTACTGAGCGGTAGTCAGGCCATTGTTCCACTGGTAAAGGATTAAGAAAGATAATCCGCCTGACCCGATCCTTTAGCTTTCTCAGTTCCTTAACTGCTTGATCAATAGATATTGTTTTTGTATCGCTTACCACGATTACAGTAGTTTTTGCATTTATTAAATCAGGATATTTCTCGGCCATTTCACTGAGTGCCAGGCCGAGGTTAGTTCCACCACCCCAGTTTTTGCTGCAGCGGATAACCCGATCCAAAAGGCGCTTTAAATCAGTACGGCCCTTAAAATCGGGGGTAAGGTTCTCCACGGTATCTGAGAAACTGAAGCAGGAAAGGTTGCGTACTACTTCCTTTAATCCATAGAGAAAATGAATTACAAAAGTACTGTATTGCTTCATTGAGGCTGAAACATCACAAAGCAAAAGGATTTGCTGCTTTGAGCGACGTTTCGGTTTGTGCTTCAGGTTAAAAATGATCCCGCCGAAACGCATATTATCCCGCATGGACCGGCGCAGGTCGAGCGGACCGCTGCGTGGCCCGCTGCGGCGCCGTCTCAGGATCTGAACAGCGAGCTTACGGGACAGATCTTGTAGAAGCTGTTCGGCTTCCGGCATGTCGGCAGCCCGTATTGCTTCTATGTCGGTTTCGCGTAGTGACTCTTCTACACTACCCGGGCCTGCTCCGGCGCCAATTACACTTCCGTGGTTAGTTTGCCCCCTCTGTTTGTTTTTTTGGGTTTTACAATAGCGCAGGTGGCTCTTGACCACCGATTCTAATAAAGGGCGGAAGCGGGGCTCCACATTTTTGCCTGTTTCGGTCTTTTGCATGAAATCCTGAAGACGGCTTCGCTGATCATGAGACAGGGAGCTGTACTGCTTTAGTTCATCCAGACTAAGCTGCAATGATTCACCTTTAAACCGCAGTTCACTATTGGCCAGGTCAACCCGACGTTCAAGATGCTCCCTGTGACGTGCTGAATCTTCCGCATTTTTTCGTTGTATCTCAGGAGAGACAAAAAAGTTGTCGAAAAGACGGCTAAACAGGGCCTGATCACGGTGGGTTTTGACCAGGGTAGCCTGGAGGGCGCTCTTAAACTGGTCGCGGCGTAAAAGATCTATTTTTGAAAGGGCATTCAGAGCATCGAACATCTCCGCCGTGCCGATCGGGAGTCCTTCTTTGCGCAGCAAATCAGCAAACAAAGCTAAATTTTCCTCCAAGTGGCTCTCGGGCAGTTTCTCTTTTATTGACACTTGCAGATTTCACCACCGTTTCCGGACTGCTTAAGAATCCGGTTGATCCCTTCCGTGCCGATTTCACGGTTAAAATACTGTTGATCGGCGCGGGTCTTTAATATCAGGTTCAAGGTATTGGCAACCAGTTTACCGTCCAGGCGTTTACAGTTTAATGAAACCAGGGCCCTGGCCCAGTCCAGTGTTTCGGCAATAGATGGTTTCTTCCGCAGGTCTTTTTGCCGGCGCAGGTTTGCAACAACGCGTGCTGTTTCCCAGGCCAGGCTATCGGCAATACCGGGCACCCTGGCTTTGATGATTTTAACCTCTTTTTCAACTTCGGGAAAATCAAGATAGAGGTACAAGCAGCGGCGCTTCAACCCGTCGGAGAGTTCACGTTCATTATTGCTGGTAAGAACAACCACCGGAATATTTCTGGCTGCAATTGTCCCCAGTTCCGGAATAGAAACCTGGAAATCGGAGAGGACCTCGAATAAGAAAGCTTCAAACTCGGGATCGCACTTGTCCACTTCATCGATCAGCAAAACAGCTGTTTCTTCGGCCTGGATCGCTTTAAGTAAAGGTCTTTCCAACAGGTAATCACCGGAAAACAGATCTTCTTCCCTGATTTGCTCCTCTTCAAGGTTGCGGTTTATCTGGATTCGCAGAAGCTGGCGCTGGTAGTTCCACTCATAAAGCGCTTTCGTCTCATCGAGTCCTTCATAACACTGCAGGCGGATTAAATCAGCTTTTAGTATTTCGGACAGGACTTTGCCCATTTCAGTTTTCCCAACACCGGGGGCCCCTTCGATCATAAGCGGCTTCTGCAGCTCAAGTGCTAAAAATACAGTCAAAACAGTGCTTTCATCGCAGATATATCCAACCTGTTCAAAACTTTTTCTTAACTCGGGCAAGGTAATGGTCATTCGAAAATCATCTTCCTTCTACCACAGAGGGCTACATTGTAATTTTTCTGCTAAGCTTGCCAGTCCATTCCTGACACTATTTAATGATACTACAATTGACTAAGCCGGGCAAACTTAGCCTTTTCAAATGGATCGCCTGACCGGTTCAGTCTGTGTTAAAATAAAAAAAGAGATAGATTTAAAACTTAACGGAGGGGTCATATGATAAAAGTTAATGGTCAGTCCGAAACAGGTAAAATTCAGTCGGTCCTGATGAAAAGTCCGGCCAGGGCCTGGTTCGGCCAGGATAATGTAAAGCAGCAATGGAGAAAACTGCATTACCCTGAAAAGCCTGATTTTGAAAAGGTATTGCAGGAGTACAACCAGTTTGCGGCAATCATCGAAAAAAATGTTGAAGATGTGTACTACCTGCCGGAGGATGATGTTACCAGCCTCGATTCAATTTATACTCATGATCCGGTAATTATTACGAGCAAAGGGGCCATCCTCTGCCGGATGGGTAAAAAAGAGCGGGAAAGCGAGCCGGCAGTAGCCGGAAATTACCTCAAAGAATTGGGCATTCCGATCCTTGGCGAGATCAAAGCGCCGGGCAAGCTGGAAGGGGGAGACCTGGTCTGGTTTGACGACGGTACAGCTGCCGCCGGTATCGGTTACCGTACGAACAAAGAAGGAGTTGCTCAACTGCGGAAGCTGGCCGGCAACCTGTTTAAAGAAATCGTTGAAGTTCCCCTGCCTCACGGTAACGGACCGGATGAATGCCTGCATCTGATGTCGTTGATCAGCCCAATCGACCGCGACCTGGCAGTGGTATATTCCCGCCTGATGGTAGTTCCGTTCCGTAATTTACTGATTGAAAAAGGAATTAAGTTAATAGAGGTGCCTGATGAAGAATACGGCAACTTCGCCACCAATGTCCTGGCTCTCGGGCAGCGCAAATGCGTAATGATTGCCGGGAACCCGCGCACAAAAGAAGCCCTGGAGAATGAAGGAGCTACAGTCCTTGAATACCACGGCCAGGATGTTTCAATCAAGGGCGGGGGCGGGCCAACCTGCCTGACCAGGCCCCTGCTGAGGAGATAGCTTATGCAGCCGGCTTTTTATCTGACTTTCCGCACCTTTGTTCTTTGAAAAAACACTTTAAAGAAATTCCATTTACAAGCAGGTACAAAAATCATCTTTGTCGAATAATATGATATCACACCGGGCAGAGGTGCCAGGTAAATGGATCTTGATGTCAGGGAAGCCGGGCCAGCTCCACTGATTGCTGCTCTGGGGAGGGAACTGGGGATAGTGCAGTCCGTCAATGAAACCGTTGATTGGGACGTATAGCAGTGTCAAATTGACCCCGGTACCCATACCCTGGCCATGATCATCGACATCCTGCTCGGCAGGAGTCCTCTCTACCTGGTGGAAAAGAACTACGCCGAAATGGACGTCGAACTCATCTTCGGCAAAGGCTTTAATAGCGGTAGTTTCAGTGATGATGCCCTGGCCAGAACCTTAGATAAGATCCATGCCGCCGGAGCAAAAAAAGTCTTCTTCCACGCCTCAATTCAGGCTCTTGTCAAAGAAGAGTTGAGCAGTGATATTCTGCACGAACCCAGGTAAGCTAATACAATACCCCATATCGAAGCCCAGCGGTTTAATCCGACGATCCCCCATCTTGCAAAATCATTCCTATCGAGGAAATGCCGTTGAGGATTTTAGGTAATAATTTATTATGCTTTGGTATATCTATTTTATCCCTGTTTTAATAAACACGCTCTCCTAAAACAGATTTTGATGCCCAATTCGTTGATTTTGGTTTTTAAAAGAACACAGGGTTTAAGAACATCCAAGCCAAAGAAATTATTGCTGGAATAAGAAACCACCAGCCGATCCAAACCCTGCTCCAAAATTCCAAAACAATTAATGGTCAGCTGCCCAACCCAAAACTTCTTCTGTTCGGGCCGATGTTGCAGGTTATCAATATGCAATAAATATTCTACAAAAACTTCTATGTTTTTCACACCTAATCACCTTCCAGCTTTAGCAAGGGTAACACCAATGATACAGGATCAATGCAAGTTTCGAAACATTGACTGTATAACCGCGCTATACTGCTTTATAATTGATAAATCAGCATGATCCAGCCCTGATAAAACATAGAGGTAAATAGGTTGACGCTTAAAAATTTGCCTGACCAATAAGCAATACTGCTGATTAATATAACTGTAGCGGCATCTCCGTCCCTTTGCTACTTCAGAATAAATAGATTACGTCGGATGAAAATCAAAAATCGATCTTTTTCGCCTTTAAATATATCTCAAGTGACGCCAGCACAAGTAATTCCCATGAGCGGTTCTGTATCCTATACTGATGCTCTTTCCATAGTTTTTCAACATCTATCCAGCTAACAATGTCTCTTGCTTTTAAATCCATTAAATTTTCATATACTATCTTTTTGTAGTCATCTCTTTCTTTAAAAGCTCTATTATAATCTAAGAGCAATGTCCTTGGATTTAAAAACATTGGTACCCTCGGGCAAATCCTATAGCCCAGACTTTTTACTTTATTTTCCACTTTTTTAAGTAATCTTCGGGAAGAGTGTGAAACCAAAGGCAAACCTATATTATTTTTAACACCTAGCAAAAACATCTTAGGATATGCTTTTTTTAAAATCTCTTTATACAAAAATTCTCCTTGCCTGTATTTTAAAGGGACATTTAAGATAAACCTGAGCCATTCATTATTTAAATATGGCGTTTTATGAACATACCCATTCGGCAATAGGGCGGGTATCAAACAATATTGTTGCCTGATACCCAACACAAGCTGATCATCGTAACTTAAACATCTACTTTCTGAAAAAGGAACCTTACTAATGATCCTATCAATACCAAATCCTGGTTCCGTAAGTTCAAGTTGCCTGCAATACCTATTTTTACTGTTAAACCTGGCAACTGCTTTCTTCCAATTTTCACTTTTACTTTTAGGTAAATTCTGACCGGCTAGTTCGCCTCCGAGAAAACCGCTCCAGTACACAACATCAGATCCAAACCTCTTGTATATGTACTTGTGATAGTGAGCAATTGAAAGATAAGTACAGTTTTTGACAGCACCGGCAGTCGAATATAAATCGTCGAAGCTGATGTTAACCTGGTTCAGATTGATCGGTTCATTTTTAACCCCTGCCTTTTTTGCCACATAAACACCAAGATCGAAATCTAGAGAATTTGGCACCCCTAAGGTTACAGTTATGATTCTATCCTTTAAACCCATCTCGATTAAGGCTGCAAGAATGGCTCTTGAGTCCAGGCCACCACTTAAGGGGACTACATGTGTTTTGTTAGCCTCTACATTTTCCTCAATAGCTTTCTTCAAATATGTAACGCCAACCTCAACTAGCTTGAGCTGATCATCATCTTCAAGACCGACTGTTTCAGGGATAACCTCTTCTGAGCATCTGGTGATCTTTTCAAAAAGATAATTATCGGGTTTAGTTTTCGGCAAGTAATTATAATGCAGAAAAGTATTTATCTGATCATTACTGGTCAATTAAGGATTAGCCTCCATGGTTTAATTTTTTTATAAACTCATTACTACAACAACCAACCTCCTTTACCGGTTTCACTTTTTACTTTGTTTAATATAAAAACTCTTCAGTATGGTTTAAGGTATCAATTTGCCTATGATCATCATAATAATTCTTTTTTAGCTTATCACATAGAAAACAGCGATGATTTTGGCTGCAAAATTCTCGGGTACAAAGAACCGAATCTCTATTTAAAGCTAACGCAATACGCCCCAGCTTTTGTGAGGACCTTCCCTTGATTAACACCAAAGCGCCCGGCTTTACTAAATGGAGGACCTGTTCTATAGCCTCACTAACACTACTCCCAACAAAAAAGAGGTTATCGTTATTCATGCCAGCTCTTTTAGCCTCGCCAAATAAAGGTCTCTTTACTCTTTTAGAACCGACAAAAATTAAATGAGAAGCAATGCGGGCCACATCTGCGCCGATTTTTCTATAAAGTTCTCCCAGGCTTCCCGATGGTTCTTCCACTTCCCCTAAAATTACCACCTTTCGATCCGCTGGTAAATCTTCAAGGGTTTCCAGAGAGAGCTTAACAGTCTCAAATGCAGATTTTAAACTATCGACTAAAATATGTACTCCCATAGGTGTGTGCATTAGCTCTAGCCGCTCGGGAGCGGGAGAAAGAGTACCGAGACGCTTAATAGCCAGCTTTCTGTCTATTCCAAGCTCTTTTGCTACAATTAAAGCTGCCATGATCGAACGGATGTTAGCTTTTCCAAGAAGCTGAGTCGATACTTCAAAGCTTTCATCACCTTCTGTAATTGAAAACAGAGTCCCATCAACCAGATTAGATTTGATAAAGCTCGCCTGTAGATCATTTGTATCCGCATAGCCATGAGTGACGGAACGTGCCTTAGTATATAAAAGCATTTTTTTGACATACGGGTCATCCCCATTGAGTATGGCAAGACCATCCTTCGGTAACACGCGAACCATGTGAGCCTTTTCTTCACAGGTATCCTTAAGTTCACCGAGCGAGGTCCCATGTTCGCTACCGATACAGGTTACAGCCACGATATCCGGTCGGATCAGTTTAGCATGTTTAGCCATCTTTCCTTTTTTCGAAATACCTACCTCAAGCACGCTGGCATTTACCCATGGGGGAATGCTCAAAAGGCCTGCAGCTAAAAAACACCGGCATTTATGCTCCGGTGTTTTTCCGGTGAGGCTCCTATTGCAGCCGCGATTGCACGAGTTGTTGTCGTTTTGCCAAATGACCCAATTACCGTTATGATCTTGACATGCCGGATAATAGTTTTGCGATACAGGAAAGCGATTGTTGGTATGAGAAACCTTAGTCGATATAAGGTGCTATTTATTAACCGCCTTCTGCCTTTTTTCTAGTTACCATACCCGGTACTTGCTGCCATTTATAACTAGCCAATCAAACTCACTCCTTCATTGGCCGATATAACCATAACGTCTTTATCTAAAGTTTCTATATTAGCAACTGACTTTCCGCACCCTTGATCTTTGAAAAAACAATTTTCTTTCCCCACTATCAAGCAGGTACTATGACCGCCCCTGTCGAATAGTTCAATAACCTTCGCAGGTAGGAGCCCCTGAAATGAATATTGACGTCAGAGATGTTGGCCCGGCGCCACTGATTGCTGCTTTAGGCCGGGAACTGGGCATCGTTCAGGCCATCAATGAAACAGTTAAGTGGGACGAAAGGCAGTGCTTTGCCGATCCCGGCACTCATACCTTAGCCATGGTCATCGACATCCTGCTCGGGCGAAGTCCGCTCTACCTGGTTGAAAAACACTATGCCGAGAAGGATGTTGAACTGATCTTCGGCAAGGGTTTTAAAAGTAGCAACTTCAACGATGATACGCTGGCCAGAACCTTAGATAAAATCTATGCCGCCGGAACCAAGAAAGCCTTTTGCCATGCTGCTTTAAGAGCTCTTTTAAAAGAAAAGCTGGAATGCAAAATCCTTCATGCCGACACTACCGCCAAGCTGGTTTACGGTGATTACCCGGCAGAAAAAGGGCTCAATATCACCTATGGCGATCTTAAGCAGTTCAAACTCGGTTTAGTAACCAATGCCCAGGGCTTTCCCCTGGCAGGGGAGATCTTGGACGGCAACTTAGATGACAAGAGCTGGAACCGGATGCTTTTAGATTTCCTTCCGGAACACTTCACTGTTGAAAAGCTTAAAACCCTGACTTAAGTGGCCGATTCTGCCTTTGTTACCGCTAAAAATCTTTTGCTTGCCGAAAAACTGGGCTTAAGGTTCATTTCCCGGCTTCCTGCCATCTATGACTTAGTTGAGGAACTGACCCTGAAAGCCTTCGCTGATGACAACTGGCTTAATCTGGGTCAGCCGGCTGCAGGTAGCGCAAAGGTCAACTATCGGCTGACCGAATACTGCGAGCAGCTATTGTGCCAACGATACCGCTTCCTGGTGGTCCATTCCTCCCAGCTGGACAAACGAAAACTGAAGAAACTGGACAACCAGGTCAAGCGAGAACAAAAAGCGCTGGAGAAAGAGAGCGCTTCTCTTTACGCCAAGCAATTTGCCTGTCGTCCGGACGCCGAAGCAGCTCTTCAATATTTTATCAAAGAACACAAAGGCGGTCTCTTTAAAGTAACCGGTTCAGTCAACCTGATCGAGATCCCCAAAAAACGGCTCAAACCGGGCCGCCCTGCCAGGGATGAACAGAGGATCTACCACAGCTTTTACCAGGTGACAGTAACGATAACGCTTGATCAGCATCACTATGATATGTTGAAAGAGAGGCTAAACTGCTTTGTTCTAATCACCAACCATCCCGACCTGGGCCCGAAAGAGATTTTAAACAAATACCGCAACCAATCTGTGGTGGAAAACCGTTTTAAGTTCATTAAAGACCCAATCTTTATCGGCCCGCTTAATATTAAGCGTAAAGACAGGTTGGAAGCGCTCTGCTACGTTGCCTAGATCGCCCCGGCTCTCTACATGATCTTGCAGATCCGGGTGCGCAAAGCTTTATCAGGTGAAACCGAACCGATCCTTTTACCCGGTAAAAAGAAAAACTTCGAACCGACGGCAAGCAAGGTCTTGGATCTGTTTGCTCCAATCAAAATTATGTGGCTGAGTGACGGTAAATCCTTACAGCGCGAGCTGCCGAAACGCTACAGGGAACTGACCAGGTTGCTAAATATGGCCGGGTTCGATTTTGATATCTTTACTTCACCTCCATAGCTGTTTCAACAATATGAGTAAGAGTAAACATTATTTAGTAACTTCAAGGGTGCGAAAGACAAGTTTTATGATCACGGCCCTGTTAATTGCAGTAAATAAACAGAACTAGACTGATCCAACTGTTCAAGAACTACAGGCCAAATCTATCGAGGGGGGGCAATTGCCCCCCTCGAGTTGATCATATTGTTTGTCCCGGTATTAAAAACTGTAGCTTTCGCCCGGCGAAACGATTTCGCAGTGGCTGCCCGTCTTTTCCTCAACCTTTTGCTTGAATTCTTCAGGGTCAGCCTCGATTACCGGCCAGGTATTGTAGTGATAGGGAATAACTGTTTTTGCCTTCAGAAAAGAGACAGCAACCACAGCATCGTCAATTCCCATCGTAAAATTATCGCCAATCGGCAGTAGGGCCAGATCCAGCGAGTCAAGCTCTCCAATTAACTTCATATCCCCGAAGAGGGCTGTATCCCCGGCAAAATAAATCTTTTTACCATAATAATCGACCACAAAACCGCAGGCATGTCCGCCGGGTACCCCTGCACCATGAAAAGCCAGGGTCAGCTTAACTGAACCAAAAGCAAACTTATGCCGCCCGCCGAGATGTTGGGCATGAGCAGTTAATCCATTCTCCTGCGCCTGTCCTGCAATTTCAGCTGTGGAAATAATCATTGCATCGTTAATTTTTGCTATTTCATAAGCATCGCCAAGATGATCGGCATGGCCATGGGATAGCAGGATATAATCGGCCTTTATCTCTTCCAGTCTAACTGTTGCTAAAGGATTTTCACTGATAAAAGGATCAAAGAGAAGCGTTTCCTTCCCTTCATCTTTCAACAAAAAACCGGCGTGACTTAAAAAAGTAATCTCAGGCATTTTGCATCCTCCTTGTTTAATAATAAATACCTATGATCCCGTTTGCCTTCACTAGTAAAACTGTTGAACTGTAAATAGTTTAATAAGATCCTGGAAATATTGTCAAGTTGGGTTGTCGGAAGCATGCTACTGCCCAAAGCGGCAAACGATGGCTCACCGTGTACTTTGTGGGCCACTTCTTCCTCGATATACTCGTTGATAAGCTTTTCCAACCCGCTAGTAATTTTCGGGCCGGGATTAGAATTAGCGGTGCCCGGTTTAAAAATATTTTCCTCCCGGAATAGCACAATTCTTTATATTTTTAAACAGGCAAAGACCGGAACCGGTTCCGGTCTTTGCTAATCCCTAGTTAAATGGAGCCGGCAAGAGGACTTGAACCCCCAACCTGCTGATTACGATTCAGCTGCTCTACCAATTGAGCTATGCCGGCATTATGCAAAGACTATTATAGCGCAGATTGTCAACCTGTTCAACTGGAGTTAGCTTCTCTGTAGTTTTGAGCAAGGCGGTATTTCTGTGCCGAGAGTAATTAAGCTGCCGGCGGCAATGAGGCTATCTCTGCCGATGTAAGTAGGAACTCCTACATCGACGTGGACGGTAACATTACCCTGGATATTGCTCTCTTCACCGATAATGATCTTGTCCATTTTTTAGTGCATAACCGGCATTTTTTTACTCCTTTTCTCAGGCCTTCTGCAGCTCTATATCTCCCCAAACAGCGATTTGGTCACCGCAGATCAGCAATGCTCCGGTAATACCTTCAATCTTACGGGCAAATTCGAGGGCAGTTTCAAGCTCGCCCGGACCCTGGACCCGATTGCCGAGCGCAGTTGCCACTGCATCAGCAAGGGGTGTCGACTGTGAAAGGGCTATTGCCGCATCGGCCCGGCCAAAACTAATTGATGGGCCTACTGTTCCCGAAGAAGTACAGACTCCGATTGGAGTTTGGCCCGGTTTAATTTGTAAAGCCAGTTTTCCGCTCAAAGGTGAATCACCGGCATAAATGCCTATGTTAACAGGTTCTGATACTTTGATAAAAATATCGCCACCGTTTTCGACAATTACTTCTTCTGATAAATTGAGTAAAAACTGTCCGATTTCCTCTGCAATGACACCGGCCACAGCAGCCATTGGCCCGACCCCGGCCCGGTTACCGGCCCGGGCCATTACCTTGACTATTTCCGGCGCATCATCAGCAGGGAGAAATGGTTCAAGAGCTGTTAACAGGTGCGGGTGAGTTTCAAGGTAAGATTCAATCTGATGGCGCCGGTTCCAAATAACCTGTTCAATACCGCTTTTCAGATTTTCATTATAAGAAAAACTGTTCACAGCAATCCACAGGTCTGTCTCTTTTACCGCAATCGAAAAAGAGGTCAGCCTTGAACCTGAAATATCTCTGCGGTAAACCCTTCTGCTGCTCATTGGAAATTGGCATTTTCGACCAGGGTCTCCATAGCCCTTGCCGGGCATGCCCGCAGGCAAAGTTCGCAGACAATGCATTTATCTTCTTCGAAACGCACAGTCATTTCCGGACGATCAAAAAGCAGGGCCTCAGTCGGGCAGATTACCGTACAGGCACCACAGTGAGTACAACGATCCGAACGCCAGATAATCTGCTGTTCCAGGTTCATGATCTGCAGGCCCTGATCTTTTAACCATTCCAAGGCTCGCTGATAATTTTTTTCACTTCCGCTAAGCTCCATCATCAGGCGTCCTTCTTTTTTAGGATTGATATCGGCCCGCAGGATATTCACCATCAGATCAAAATCTTTGATCAGATGATAGATCGTCGGCTGCTCAACGATATGCGGCGGGAAACGAAGCACAATTTTCTGTTTGACCATTTATAATCCCTCCTGCTCTTTCGTGTCTCTTTGGGGCATGACATTTAAATTGATTCCCGCTTCTACTGAAGGCAGGGGCGCTGCCGGTTCGGATAGCATAAATTGACCGGATTCAATCCACTCTTTAAGGGATTCGGCTATTTCCCGGGCCCCGGCATAACTTGAAAGCGAAGCGGTAGGTACTTTTTTACCTTCTACCGTAATTAAGCCGCTTTTTAGTTCCCTGTAGTTGACAAGGCCCAGGTTTCCAGCTTCCCGGTGGGGGTAAGAACGGTTATAATCGACTACCGGGGCATATATCTCTTCATCGCGCACTGCGCAATAACCCATCATCTCTTCATTCAGGATCGGAATAGGGATACCAAGTCCAACCTGCAGGGTGGCCCCGTAACCGAGGAAACTCAACCCCCGCAGCCAGCGCGGCTTCATCTGCTTTAAATCGCCAACCACAGCCAAAGTGCCTGCCGGCCCTTTCGGGATTCCGTTGTCGCCTCTAACTACAGAAGGGTTATGCTGAGTTCCGTGCCAGGCGACATATCCGACACCACCGCCTAAAAAAATACGGGTGCCGATACCAATAGTTTTAAGCAGCGGGTCGTTGAACAGAGGGCTCAATTGGCCGGCCGAGCTGTAGTTGGCGTTGCCTGTGTCCGGTTTGAGAATGCCCATGTAGGTATAGATGGTTTTCTGGCCCAGGTTAACAGCCACATTGTAGTTCTGATATGCGTTACGTGGATTATATAGAGTTGCCTCGTTTATTTCTGCCAGGCGAAAACTGGTTTCGATTTTTTTGAGCGGGTAACAATCGGTACCGTAGGAAGTTGCATCAAGCCTAACCTCTTTTCCTGCCACCAGGTCTTCGATGACATGACCGCCGCCGTAAACAAAATCGCCTGGATGATTGCGGTTGGCCGGATCTGCCGGTGGAAGGGCGGTTGCCCCAAGATAGAGGTCGACCGCTGCAATTCCGGCATATGCAGGAACACCATTTAAAAAAGCTTCGTTAAGTTTAATCCGCGGTTGGGAATGCCCGAGATTTAAAAAGACTCCGGAGGAACACATCGGGCCAAACGTTCCCGTAGTCACTACATCTACGGTTGCAGCTGCCTCCTCCAAACCTTTTTCCTCCACTACTCCGATTACTTCTTCCGCGGTAAGCACAACCACCTGCCCGGTTTTTATCTTTTCGTTAATGTCCTTTATGCTCCGGTTAACCTTCACCGGGTCACCTCCTTCATTATAAGTCGCTAAAATTATATCATTCTATCCAGACTTCGTCACCTGAACGGCAGGATCAAAAAGGATCTCGATTGTTACAGCGAGACCCTTTAATTATTAACTATTATATTGGCACCGGGATGCTATCCCCTGTCACCGATCATTGCCGCAAGATCAATAAGCCGGCATGAATAACTCCATTCATTATCATACCAGCCCACGACACGTGCCATTGTATCGCTTACTACCATTGTAGATTGCCCATCGACGGTAACTGAGTAACTATTGCCCTTGTAATCGACGGAAACAAGCGGCTCATCACTGTAGCCCAAATATGATGAACCTTCGGCTGCTGTTTTAAAGGCATCGTTGATTGAATCCACAGTAACCTGTTTTTCCAGCACAGTCACAAAGTCTACCAGCGAGACGGTGGGTATTGGGACACGAATTGCAAAGCCATCTATACGGCCCTTTAGTTCGGGAATAACCTCACCCACTGTTTTAGCAGCTCCGGTAGTGGTAGGGATCAAAGACAAGGCAGCGGCACGGGCCCGCCGAGGGTCTTTGTGGGGGAAATCATGCAAATTCTGATCATTGGTGTAAGCATGAGTCGTGTTCATTAAACCTTTTTTTACTCCGAAATTATCATGCAGCACTTTAACCAGGGGCGCCAGGGCATTAGTTGTACATGAGGCATTGGAAATAACAAAGTGCTGATCAGGATCATAGGCATGATCATTAACGCCCAGCACCAGCACGGCATCGACAGCTGCAGGCGCGGAAATTATTACTTTCCTGGCTCCTGCATCCAGATGGGCCGCTGCAGCATCACGTTTGGTAAAAATACCGGTGGACTCGATTACGAGATCTACACCGGCATCCTGCCAGGGGATCCTGGCCGGTTCTTTCTCAGAAGAATAAATGACTCTTTCACCGTCAATCAGAAAACCTCTTTCATCTGATTTGACATCTGCATCAAGAATTCCGTAAATAGAGTCATACTTAAGCAAGTGGGCAAGAGCGCTGCTGTCCGAAAGGTCATTAACAGCGACTACCTTCACTTTATCCTGGTTTAAAGAGGTCCGCATCACCATCCTGCCGATCCGTCCAAAACCATTGATGCCTATTTTTAACATAAAAAGCCCTCCTTATAATTTTTATCAGGAGATATGGTTTATTATCCTCTTTTAAAGTTTATATTATTAAATGTGTTCATGCAAGTAAGGCTATTTCAAATGGGCTGTTTCGTTCATGCCTTCCGGATATAAATCGGGTTGGAATAAATCCATGGCCGGGGTCGGCCCAGGCGGGGCCTGTAGTAAACTTCGATACGATACATGCCCGGACCGGGTGGATTAATAACCAGCTCCTCTCCAACTTCCTCTTCGGTTAGTTTGCCGTCACATAAAACCCTGATCAGTGAACGTTTAAAGGGAGATTTTACATGAAGACTGATTCCCCTTTGATAAGGTATTTCAGCTCCCATAAGCACAATCTCCTTACCGGCAGCCGCAAAAAATAAAAAATCTCTTCCGGGGTACAGACTGTCGAAAGAAACGTAGCAGCTCCCGTCGCGAAGGGCGCCTAGTATTTGCTTCTTCGCAGTATTATGTTCCCTGTTCAATTCAGACTCTAAAACAATATAAGTATTGATAGCCCCGAAAGTGTAGCGGTAAGGGAAAACCTTGACCTTGAATAGACCCAGGTTATATGGAAAGGCATGGGCATCACTGCTGCCTATACCAACAACGCGGTGACCGTGGAGATTGTAACAATCCCAAATCCGAAGCAATTCCCGGGGCGGGCCATCCAAGGCCCCTTTACGGTTGATCAGGAACCAGTATAGTGTTTTAAAAAGTGATGGATGACGGCCGCGCCAGTGAGAGGTGTAGTTCCAGATTTCGATACCGTTGAAGCCAAATACCGGCCAGAACTTCCAGGGATAAGCTTTACCCTTTTCAATATAAGGAGAGCCTCTTTCAAAAGGGTGGGCAATAAAACCAAGTCCGCCCGCAGCTCTGACCTGATCGATAACCAGCTGGGGGTTATCTTCGTTTGGCTTAACCAGGTGTTTTATGTCAAGAGCCAGGTAATGACTGTGACTGCGATTGAGTTCTGAACCAACAAGCAGGGTTACCCCATCAGAAGTGGCTTCCTGAGGCAAGCCTGCCAGAGTTTCGTGATCGCTTATAACCACATAATTCAAACCGGCAGATACAGCATCAGCTAAAATTTCTGAGATGCTCCCGCTGCCGTCCGAATAGAGACTATGGATATGAATATTACCCGGGTAGGTATGCATTTTTTATGCTACATTTTCGCCCTTACAACATCTTTGATCTTCATTAAACGGGTTAAAGCCCCGCGTTCGTTTTCTTCGAGTTTCATGGTAATGTACTTAATCGTACCTTCCAGCTTTGGTATTAAAACATACTCAAGTGCGTTGACCCGGCGACGGGTTTTTTCTATTTCTTCAGCTAAAAGCTGAACCGCTTTTTCCACCTCGGCCAACTCCATCAGCCGGGGTAAGATATCTGATAAAGTCTCGATCGAAATATCCAGTTCTGCCGAAGTGTCGACGAAGCCGTAGGGATAAATACTGCTGTCTTCTCCCCGGCCGGATTCTTCTTCAGCCCAGACAAATTTGGGAGCATAAACACTCATAATGTTCTGTTTGCTTATTTCCAGGCTTAACTTTTTAGTCGGGTACATCAGGGCTTCTTCCAGGTTTTCCGCAGGCATAACTGCCCTGGCTAATAGAAACTTGGAAAAAGCAGCCGATAGTTCTTCTTCGATATGCTCACGCAAGTCTTTATTTTTCCGGACCAGGATTAAAAACTGGCGAATCAACTCGTCCCTTTTGTCTTTTAAAAGCTTGTGGCCCCGCTGTGCCATCTTTAATCTTTTTTTCAGGCGGTTCAGTTCCATGCGGGTTGGATTGACCCGGATTTCCATGACCTAAACCTCCTCGTGGTCTGGCAGGTACTTCTCGATATATTCGTCACGAACCCTTTTCAGCTCAACACGCGGCAAATAGGATAGGAGTTCCCATCCGAGCTTAAGCGTTTCTTCAATAGTGCGATCTTCTTCCTCGCCCTGTGTTACATAACGGTTTTCAAATTCATCAGCAAACCGGGAAAACTTTTTATCTGCTTCGGAAAGGGCCGCTTCACCGAGAATTGCAGCCAGTTCCTTTGCTTCCTTGCCACGTGCATAGGCGGCATACAGCTGGTTCATCGTGTCAGCATGATCTTCTCTCGTTTTTCCTTCACCGATCCCCTTGTCCTTGAGCCTCGACAAAGAGGGCAATACGTCAATGGGCGGATATAGCCCTTTGCGGTGCAGTTCCTGGCTCACAATAACCTGTCCCTCGGTAATATAACCTGTTAGGTCGGGAATGGGGTGGGTGATATCGTTTTCCGGCATGCTCAGAATAGGCAGCTGGGTAATCGATCCTTCTCGTCCCTGGATCCGTCCCGCTCTTTCGTAAATAGATGAAAGGTCTGTATATAAGTAACCGGGATAACCACGGCGCCCAGGAACTTCTTTACGGGCTGCAGAAATCTCCCGCAGCGCTTCAGCATAGTTGGTCAAGTCGGTAAGGATAACAAGAACGTGCATATCCTGCTCGTAAGCAAGGTATTCGGCAGCAGTGAGAGCCATGCGCGGGGTAGCAATACGCTCGATCGCCGGATCGTCGGCCAGGTTGATAAAAAGGATCGCTCGTTCAATAGCTCCGGTTTTGCGGAAATCACTGATAAAAAAGTCTGCCTCTTCGAAGGTGATCCCCATTGCGGCAAAAACCACGGCAAATTTTGCTTCCGTACCCAATACCTTGGCCTGACGAGCAATCTGAGCGGCCAGCCGGGAGTGAGGAAGCCCTGAGCTCGAAAAAATAGGCAGTTTCTGACCCCGGACCATGGTGTTCATACCATCAATAGCCGATACCCCGGTCTGAATGAACTCCGAGGGGTAATCCCGGGCATAAGGGTTAATTGGAAAACCGTTGATATCAAGCCTTTTTTCGGGAATAATACGCGGCCCCTGATCCCTGGGCTGGCCTAACCCGCTGAAGACCCGGCCAAGCATGTCCATGGAAACGGGCAGTTCAATTGATTTGCCGAGAAAACGGACCTTGGCTGAACCGATATTTATTCCGGTTGAACCTTCGAAAATCTGGACCAGAGCTTTATCACGATCTACTTCCAAAACCTGCCCGCGCCTGATCTCTCCGCCGGGCATTTCGATTTCGGTCAACTCCCCGTACTTAATTCCTTCAACTTTTTCAACCAGCATTAACGGGCCGGCTACATCCACAATAGTTTTATATTCTTTAAGCATCAGCTTCTCCTCCTTCACCGGCCAATGTGGATACCTGCTCTTTTATTTCGGCTTTGATTTTTTCCAGCTCTTTTAGCTCTTCCTCAGGAACGTACCTGGCCCTGGCAATTTTTTCGCGAACCGGCAGGGCGAACATTTTCTCCAGGTCCAGGTCAATCTCTCCTTTTTCGATGACAACAGTTGCTTCATGATGGAATGACAAGATCATCTCAAGCATACTGAACTGTTTCTGGAGGGAACTGTATGTATCAACCTCATGCATGGCGTTCTGATGCAGATAATCTTCACGTAGTGATTTGGCGGTTTCTAAAATTAACCTTTCCCTGGGTGACAGGGCATCAACCCCAACCAGACGAACAATTTCTTCCAATTCAGATTCTTCCTGCAGCAATCTCATAGCTTCACGGCGCATATCATTCCACTCTTCACTAATCGTTTCGCGGAAATATGCGGCAACGTTATCGAGATAGAGTGAATAGCTTAGGAGCCAGTTAATTGCCGGGAAGTGCCGTTTGTAGGCCAGGGAAGCATCCAGCCCCCAAAAAACTTTTACGATACGCAAAGTTGCCTGCGATACCGGTTCTGAAAGGTCCCCACCGGGAGGTGAAACTGCCCCAACTACTGTAAGGGCACCTTCCCGTTCTTCACTGCTAAGGCAGATCGTCCGTCCAGAGCGTTCATAAAAATCGGCCAGGCGGGAACCAAGGTATGCGGGATAGCCTTCTTCGCCGGGCATTTCTTCGAGGCGGCCGGACATTTCCCGCAGTGCTTCAGCCCAGCGGGAAGTTGAATCGGCCATCAGGGCCACACTGTAACCCATATCCCGGAAATATTCTGCTATCGTAATCCCGGTGTAAATAGAAGCTTCGCGGGCCGCTACCGGCATATTTGATGTATTGGCAATGAGGACCGTCCGCTTCATCAACGGCTCTCCCGACTTGGGGTCTTTAAGCTCCGGGAATTCCAACAATACATCAGTCATTTCGTTTCCACGCTCACCGCAACCGATATAAACAACTATTTCAGCATCGGCCCACTTTGCCAGCTGATGCTGGGTCACCGTTTTCCCACTACCGAAGGGGCCTGGAATACAGGCTGTTCCACCCTTGGCTACAGGGAAGAATGTGTCAATGACCCTCTGCCCGGTGATCATAGGAAGATGCGGGCCCATTTTTTCTTTGTACGGCCGGCCTTTTCGAATCGGCCAACGCTGCATCATTTTTATATCGACCAGGCCGTCATCTGTTTCTACGCGGGCAACAACATCTTCCACCGTTGCTTCACCACTTTTAATTTCCTTAACTATACCTGTGGCGCAGTTCAGAGGAACCATTATCCTGTGCTCAACCAGGGTAGTCTCCTGTACTGTACCGATAATATCGCCGGATTGAACCTTGTCGCCTTCTTTTACTTTGGGTACAAAATCCCATTTGTGTTCGCGGTTAAGCGGTGCAACTTCAACACCCCGGGTAATATAATCGCCAACCTTTTCTCTAATCGTATCCAACGGCCGCTGGACACCGTCAAAGATCGCCTCGATTAACCCGGGCCCAAGCTCCACGCTCAGGGGATCACCGGTTGTATAGACCGGCTCGCCGGGTCCAAGACCGCCTGTTTCTTCATACACCTGTATGGAAGCCCGGTCACCATGCAGTTCAATAATTTCACCCATAAGCCGGGCATCGCTTACCCTGACCATATCGTACATCCGGGCATCACCCATGTTGTCTGCTACGACCAGGGGACCGGAAACTTTAATAATCCTGCCAACGCTTTCATCCAAGTTATCAGCCTTCTTTCCTAAAAAGAATATCTGCGCCGATCGCTTTTTCAACATTCTTTTTAATTTGTTGAATACCTATTCCCAGGGCACCTTTGCTGTTCGGGATTAACACAACTGCCGGCAGATACCGCTTGTTCAATTCAGCAATGATATCTTCCAGCTCCCGGGCCAGCTCTTCGGTTATAAAAATCACTCCGTAATTGTCAGATACCAACTGCTTTAAAACTTTAAGAGCAGCTGCACTGCTGGTTACGGAAAATGTATCCACGCCAATGGTTTTAAAACCGAGAATAGAGTCTTTATCCCCAATTACAGCAATCTTATATGTAGACATCACGTATTCTCTCCCTGATCGCTTCAGCAGGCAACTTGTTAATTTTACCAACAAGGATTAAGCGAATATTTTTAATCTCGATTTCCTTTGCCCATAAATAACCGACCAGCGGTTCCAGGCCAAAAGGTGTCCATTTACCTTTTTTTAGGTAGGCTGTGATATAATCGTCAGAAAGTTTCTCCAGGCTTGAAACGGTTCCTTTATCCAACCAATTCCGCACCCCTTCGCTGACAAGATCAGCGTAATCGCTCATTGAGAGCATCGTAATCAAGGATTCCAGGGGTTCATCCAGCATTCCGGTTAAAAGGTCATTGGGAATCGAGCCATGCGGCAAAAGAATATTTTTCAAAAGCTCGCGCTTCAGACCCATCCGCTTAACCCGGATTATTGATTTAAGGTTGGTCAAATCAATCTGCCTGATAAACATACCTTCAAGAAAATTGATTCCTTTTTCCCTTGCTGAAGAAACAAGTTGATCATAAAGAACCTGGTCCAGGAGTAAATCGATCACCTGGGGGTCGCGGTTAACTAAAAAATCCTCACTGACATCTTCTGCTGCACGACGCAGCTTTTCCGGAAGATCGCGGAAGTCCTCTTCTGCAACCGCATATTCCATCTTGTCGAGCTCTAATGAGCCGACAGGTATCAGCAGATCGCTTTTTATCCCGAGATATTTTGCTTTAAATAAAACTTTCAGGTTATGCACATCATAACGTAAAGCCATGATCGAAATAAGCTCGGGCTTCGGGCTGATCTTAAGAATAAGATCGAAAGCCTCTTTAAGCTCTGCCGCGAGCATTGATTCAAAATCATGAACATCGGCCAGTTCTGCCACTGCATTGGCATAATCTGATTCAGCAAGTACTTTCAGTGCTTCTTCAGCCGATGTGGCGTCGATCATGCGGTCGAAGCGTGCCCGATCAAGCAGGCGCGTTTCCAGCGCACGAGTACGACCGACTGCATAAGCATAAATTGTATCATCAATGGGCATCCAGTTTATGCTCTCCTTTCCTGGAGGAAAGCTTCCCGTTTATTTGAAGAGCACTGATGCTACTTCAGGCTCCAGTTCGTCTCTTTTCATTGCCAGCAGAGATTCAAAGGAACAATTAAACTCAACGCCTTCGGCCTGGAGGATGAAGCCGCCCCGAATGTCCCTGGGTTCCCTGGAAATCGAAAGTTCTCCTTTTTTTCCCTGACCGGCAAGTTCCTTATTAATATCTTTCCAGAAGCTATCCGGAATTCTTTCCAAATCAGCAGCAGAACAGAAAACGGTTTCCGTGCCCGTTTCGACCAGGTTGAGAAGCATATTCCGAATGATCGAAGTATATGAGTTATTATCCAACTTAACCAGCTGATCCAATGATTCCCGAAAAGCTTCGCTGATCAGTTCCTGTTTGGCAGCAAGAAGCTCTTTACGTGCCTCAAGCTGGGCAACACCGATAATACGTCTCTTTTGCTCTTCTGCTTCTTTGCGAGCCTGCATGAGAACATGTTCCTGCCTGCGAGCTGCTTTCTGTTTGGCTTCAGTTTCAACAGCTTCAGCTTTTTCGCCAGCTTCTGTTTTAATACTTTCGGCTTTTGCACCGGCATCATCCAGGATGCGCCGGACAATCCGATCCGCGCCTTCTTTCATACTACTCACTCCCTTTATACCGGTATACCGAAGAGCAGCATGATTGTGGCCAACAGGGCCAGCACAGCATAAGTCTCAACCATAACCGCATAAACAATACCTTTTCCCAGCTCTTCCGGACGCTTGGCAATCAAGCCTACTGCAGCCGCTGAGACTCTGCCCTGATAAATCCCGGAAACCAGGCCGACAATGGCGATTGGCAGAGATGCCATTAAAAAAGCATACCCCTGGGGAATAGTTAAAACCAACAGTTCATCCCCGATTACTCCAACAGTCTGCATGATAATAAATCCGGCCAGCAACCCGTAAATACCCTGGGTGCCTGGTAAGGCCTGCAGCAGAAGGGTTTGTCCAAATTTATCGGGATCCTCGGTTACAAGGCCGGCTGCGCTTTGACCGACAATACCTACTCCGATCGCCGATCCGATACCGGCAAGGCCAACTGCCAGAGCAGCCCCGATAAGCGCTATTTCAGTTCCTGTCATCTTTGTGAAGCCTCCCTTTTAGATAAGACAATTAATGATAAACTAAGGAGCAGTATTAATACCGCTGTATTACACTGAAATACTTTTATCCTTTCTCAGTTTCAGTTATATCTATATAACTGGTCTGTGCTTTAAATGGTTGAAATGCTTTGCCTCCGCCCTCAAAAAACTTGCTGAAAAACTCAATATACTGCAAACGGCTGGTATGGACATAAGAGCCAAGGGTGCTGATAACAATATTAAAAAGATGTCCACCCATCAAAACCAGTACCATTATACCCACACCGATAATACTGCCGGCAACCATTTCACTCATTGCATTAATTGCAGTTGCAATGACAATGCTGGCCAGACCCAGAGCGAGTAGTCGGGAGTAAGACAAGACATCACTTAAATAACCGGTAATATTATAAAGGCTGAGTAACCCGCTCAGGAATTTCATAATAATACCGTTTTGGTTACGACCCTGGGTCAAGACTAATCCCACTCCCCCCCCTATGGCCATCCACCGGGCCACAGCACTGTAATCCGGTAGCGCGAGCAGGATCAGTCCATTTAAAAAAATAAACCAAAAACCCTGATCGTAAAGAGCGCTAAGGGGATGCCCGGCCTTAATATTCCGGAAGGCCTGCACTCCCATGCCAAAATAGATGTGAAATAAACCGATTCCAAAACAGTAGAACAGCATACGCATCGGGTCATCCAGGGGGTTGAACCAAATTGGAGGCAGTTTAATAAGATCGCCAAAATAGCCACCAAATAGGATGCCGAAGAAAACAGAAGATATACCACCTAAAAACAGGAGATAAATTAGCTGCTTGCCCATGCCCTCAAGTTTAAGTTTACGGGAAACGTAAAGGGCAAGCAGGGAAAGGATAATCCCGTAACCCGCATCAGAGAGACAGATCCCGAAAAAGACAAAGAAGAACGGCGCCATGAATGGTGTCGGATCGAGTTCGCCTTTCCTGGGAGTGCTGTAAAGCTTGGTAACAACCTCGTAAGCGCCAACCGGCCCACTGTTATGCAGCAACACCGGTACGTTTTCTCCTGGTTCCGGATCCCTTGCCGCCAAGACAGCGGTTTCGGTTTTTTCAGCAACCGACTTCTCGAGATCATTCAAAACCGGCACAGGAACCCAACCTTCCAGTAGAAAACTGTTTTCAGTCCGGGCCAGGTTCGCTACAGCTTCATTTTTCTGAAGTTCATTGGCCATGTAATCATAACAGGCCATCAGCATCGGCCGGTGTTCAAGAAGAGTTTCAATCTCTTTTAAAACAGATTCCCGTTCTTCGCGGAGAGTGCCGATCTTATCGTAAAGCAACTCTATATTTTGGGTTGCTGTTCCTTTTAGCCCGGGGAACGTCACCGTTGTAACCGTATTATCCTTAAATATATCACGGGTAACCTGCGCATCTTCGGTTAAACCTGCGTAGAAGAAATAAACAAATTCGTTGTCGGATAAAACTTCTTCAAAGTAGTGGGCGGGAACTTTTTCGGAAAGGGCCACCTGCAGGTCAACCAAGCTATCGGCAACGGCTGTATAAAGTCCCATGGTTGCAAAACTGCCATCCGTTAATTGCTCAAGGGGCAAAGAGAGCGAAGCCCAGGGCTGAAGCTCTTCGATCAGGTTTTGGCTCTGCGTTTCCTCGTTACGAATACGGGCTATTTTTTCTTCCGCCTTGTAGCAGGAATCATAAACAGCTTTGACTTCTTCCAGGCGGCCAACAAGTTTTCGATAGTCCTGCTCGGTCAACTCCAGTTTTGCCCCTGTAAATTGTTGAATAAAATTTTTACGAACCGGAAAATACCGCTGGAAAATATCGAGGCAATAGCGGATATCGCTCAATGAGGATTCTGCCTGAGAAGCTGTTTCACCGGTATGCTCAGGTTCAACCAAAGCCTCAAATTCTTCCCATGCTTCACCGGATTTTATATCAAGCAGCTCTACACTGCCCAGTTTATGTAAAAGGCTAAAGATGCTTTCTCTTTCCTCCCGGTGACCCAGAAGAAATACTTTCTTCATCTCAATTATCGGCATCAGTTTTCACAACCTCGTTCTTTAGCAGAGACACCGCGTCCGGTAAACGCCCGGAAGCTTCTTCTTTCAACCGCGATATTTCTTCCCGCCCTTTTTCTGTAAGCGGTTCAGCTTCAGCCCTGGCCTCTTGTTCTGCTATTTTAACCAGCTCTTTTGCCTCTCGCTCAGCCTCGGAAATCGTATCCTTGATAATCATTTCGGCCCTGGCCTCGGCATTTTTTATTGCCTGGCGTGCTTCCTGTTGTGCTTCCCGGATAATCGATTCAGCCTTGTTTTCGGCTTCTTTGATCGCTTTGACCAGTTCAACAGTCAATAAATTTCACCACCTGTATCTTTTCGCTATTATCTATAGGGAATTACTGCTAAAAAATTAGATGCATAATTGGCACTTCAGGCAAACAGCAACCAGCAAACATTATACTATAAAAGTTACACTGATTCCAGCTTCAGCAAAAAGTTCTTTTGCCAGGGCATCAGGATAGTTTCCGGCCAGCACCAGAGATCTTACTCCTGCATTTACCAGCATTTTTGCACAGACAGCACAGGGGTAATGTGTACAGTATAATACGGAGTCTTTAATTGCCACACCATGTATTGCTGCCTGGATAATGGCATTCTGCTCTGCATGAAGGCCGCGGCATAGTTCATGCCGCTCCCCCGAGGGGACATTCATTTGCTCCCTGACACAGCCAACTTCCAGGCAGTGGCGTAATCCGCTCGGAGTGCCGTTATAGCCGGTTGTCAGAATTCTTTTATTTAAAACAAGCAGCGCTCCTACATCACGTCGCATGCAGGTTGAACGAGTGGCAACCACTGAAGCTATTTGCATGAAATAGCGATCCCAATCCGGCCGGTCAATCAATTGCCCACCTCTTTCTGATCATGCCGTTCCGAAAAGACGGTCACCGGCGTCACCAAGGCCCGGCACGATATATGCATTTTCGTTCAGCTTTTCATCAATTGATGCCAGGTAGATCTTAACATCAGGGTGACGTTCTGTAATTGCCTTAATACCCTCAGGGGCTGCTATCAGGCTGAGAAGGCGGATATTTTGCACTCCGGCTTCTTTCAAAAGTGTAATCGCATGCACAGCGGAACCACCGGTAGCCAGCATCGGTTCAAGCAAAAAACAGTCTGCATCATTTATGTCCGGTGGGAGGTTGTTATAATATTGAACCGGAACATGGGTATCATGGTCACGGTATAAACCAATATGACCGGCACGAGCATAGGGGAAAAGACGAAGAGCGCCTGGAACCATCCCCAGGCCGGCCCTGAGCACAGCAACAAATACCGGTTCTGCTTTGCTGATTATTGTCCCTTTGCCGGGGCCCACAGGTGTAACCAGATCAATTTCGGCCGTTTCCAAATCCCGGACTGCTTCATATAGGAGCTGGGCTGTTATTTCCTCCACAAGCCCCCGAAACTGCCAGGTTTCTGTTTCAACACGGCGGCACTGGGCCAACTTGTGCTGGACCAGCGGATGATCAACAACAACTACCTGTTCCATGCTTTTCAACTCCTGTCTTTAATTTTAGTATGCTGGATATTCCAGGCATAAGTTACTGACCCGGTGTTTAATCTTACTCAGATTAATATTGTCATGGCGGCCTTTTAAAGTTTCTTCAATCAAGACGGCAATTTCCTGCATTTGTTCCGGTTTCATGCCGCGGGAAGTTAGAGTAGGTGAACCCAGCCTGATACCGCTGGGATTTTTTGCGCCCCTGGGGTCATAAGGAATCACATTTTTATTAACGGTAATATTAACCTCTTCCAGGAGTTTTTCCGCTTCCACTCCGGTAATATTCTTGTTGCGCAAATCAATCAGGACCAGGTGAGTATCAGTCCCCCCGGTAACGAGTGTAAAACCCAGTTCAATCAAAGCTTCGGCAAGGGCCAAGGCGTTGGCCAGGACAGCTTGTTGATAGTCAACGTAACCGGGCATCTGAGCCTCTTTAAAAGCAACAGCCTTGGCTGCTATGATATGCATTAAAGGACCCCCCTGTAAACCCGGGAAAACAGCCTTGTCGATTGCTGAAGCATACTTCCGGCGGCAGAAAATCATACCGCCGCGCGGGCCACGAAAAGTTTTATGGGTGGTGGCAGTAACCAAGTCCGCGTGTAATACAGGGTTGGGATGAACGCCTGCAGCAATCAGCCCGGCTGTATGAGCAATGTCGACCATTAAAACAGCATTTATTTCCCGGGAAATATCGGCAAATCCTTCAAAGTTAATAAGACGGGGGTAGGAACTGGCCCCGGCGATGATCAGCTTCGGTTTTATCTCTTGAGCTGTTTTCCTTACCGCATCAAGATCAAGCATGCAGGAATCGGGCTCCACTTTATAGCTATAAGAATCGTAGTAGCGCCCCGAAATATTTACTTTGCTTCCGTGAGTCAGGTGTCCGCCATGACTGAGATCCATGCCCAGGATCCGATCTCCCGGCTTAAGCAGTGCCAGAAAAACAGCCATATTAGCCGATGTTCCGGAATGGGGCTGTACGTTGGCATGCTCTGCTTTAAAGATTTCCCTGGCTCTACCACAGGCCAGGTTTTCGGCCTGATCAACAAAAAAACAGCCGCCATAATAACGGGCGTCTGCATAACCCTCCGCGTACTTATTGGTTAAAACCGAGCCCTGGGCTTCAAGAACAGCCCTGCTGACCAGATTTTCTGAAGCAATCATAATCAAATTTTCCTGCTGTCTTTTCTTTTCGGCTTCTATCGTTGAATATAGATCGGGATCCACCGTTTCCAACGGTTCAAGATTTACGCTACTGTCAAATTTGCTCATTCGTTTGTTTCAACTCCGTTGGCTTTCAATTGAAGTAATCTTATCCACACGCCTGCTGTGTCTGCCACCGCCAAAAAAGGTTGTTAAAAAAGCCTCGACGATACTAATTGCCAGTCCAGGGCCAATAGACCTTGAACCCATCGCCAATACATTGGCGTCATTATGCTCCCGGGCACACTGCGCTGAATAAGGCTCGCAGCAAAGAGCTGCGCGAATTCCATTGTGCTTGTTGGCTGCAATTGAAACTCCGATTCCCGTTCCACAAATTATAATGCCATAATCGTACTCACCGGATTGAACAGCTTGAGCTACCATAGCGGCATTATCGGGATAGTCAGAACTTTCTTCAGAGAATACACCGAAGTCTTTGTATGGCCTGGCGGTAATTTTGAGGTAATCAACTATCGTTTCTTTAAGCGGGAATCCGGCGTGGTCGCTACCCAGGGCAATCTTCATCTGTACCCTCCTTAAATATAATGATAATCTTCTTTACACAAGCTCTGATTTCCTCTAACACCTGGCGATATTTTTGCAGCCCGGAACCTGCGGGGTCTTCAATATTAAAACCTGACTGTGTCATTCCGGTGAATTCTTTTAGAAGGTATGTTTTGTTAACAGCATTTGGGAAACGTGCGCAAAGCTGGAGGCGATGGTCCGCCGTCATTACAAGGAGCAAATCGGCATCTTCAACCAGGTCACGGTCAATAGGCCTGGCATTGTGTTTATCAGGGTTCAGGCCTTCAGAGGAAAGCAGCTGCCTGGTTAATTCGGAGGTTTTTTCTCCGGTAATGGCAGAGAGCCCGGCAGAAGAAACTTCAACTTCAAAGGGCAGATCGGTCCTGGCCAATTCAGCCTTAAAGATGATTTCTGCCATTGGGCTACGGCAGGTATTACCGGTGCAGATAAAAAGGACCTTTAGCAAATCAAACCCCCTCAATTTAAACTTTCAAAACTCTTGATGCCGCTTTTCTCAAACGGTTCATTATTGCCAGGCCAAGTCCAATGGGTTCAATTTCCTCGGCCAGAATTAAATCCACGCCCCGGGCATCCATCTGCCGAAGATTCTGGTACAAATGGGCCGCCAGTTCTTCATAACCGGACGTGGAGGTTAAATATTTATGGAAACCGCGATCCAGGTATCCTACTATTAAGCCCTTCCGCCGGTAGTAAAGGCTGACCGATTCAATAAGCTGGCGGCGTCTGTTTTTTGGGCCGGTTAAAAGGACCAGTGGAGCCCTCGGCGAGTAGTGACGATATTTTATTCCCGGTGCAAGCGGTACTCCCGCTGAATATTTCAAGCCCGATACCGCCACACGGCAACCTAAAACCGCTTCAAGTTCTTCACGAGTTACCCCACCCGGCCTCAGTATAACCGGTCCGGGCCCTGTTAAGTCAAGAACGGTAGACTCTACACCTATCGGGCAGACCTTGCTTTTGATAACTGCATCTATACGGCCTGAGAGATCTTCTAGGACGTGATTGAAAGTTGTCGGGCTGGGCCTGCCGGATCGGTTGGCACTCGGAGCTGCAATCGGCACCCCTGAAGCATTAATCAGATTGAGAGCAACCGGGTGGTTCGGCATACGTACAGCTACAGTAGAAAGACCGGCACTGACCAGTGCAGGTATATTCCCGGCTCTCGGCATAATCAGGCTCAAAGGGCCAGGCCAAAACTTTTCCATCAGCAGGTGTGCTCCGACAGGTATTGACTTTACTACTTGATTGAGCTGCCCGGGATGGGATATATGTACAATAAGAGGATTATCTGAAGGCCGCCCTTTAGCAGTAAAAATACGCCTGACAGCTTCAATGTTCGTAGATGCGGCGCCCAGGCCGTAAACTGTCTCTGTGGGGAAAGCCACCAGGCCGCCTCGTTTTATTATACTACCCGCCCTGGATACAGAAGCAGGGTCTTCTCCAAGAAGCAGAGTCCCATTGACCCGTATTATTGTGCGGTTCATTATCTTTCATCTTCTTTCATGACTAAAACACTTTAATCTTCTAAGACTAAGTAGGCAATATTATTGGCATGATCGGCTACCCTTTCCAGGTTGCTTAAGAGATCAAGGTAAATTACCCCGGCAGAGGGGTAGCACTTTTTAGTGTTAATCCTGTCAATATGCCTTTTACGAAGCTTTTTTTCCTCTTCATCCACTTCATCATCCTCGGCAACTATTTGTCTCGCAATCTCCTTGTCTTCATTTTCAAAAGCTTTGATGGCTCTTTCCAGCATCAATTCTATCTTATTATAAAACCCGTTCATTTCAGCCAAAGCGATTGCAGAAAACGGCAGCCTCTCCTCAGTCTTTAACTCGGATAGCTCCATGATATTTTCGGCATGATCGCCGATTCGCTCCAGATCGTTGGCTGCAGACATCAGGCTCCCGACCATTTTCGATTGTTCATGGGTCAGGGAATGTTGTGAAAGATCTGCCAGGTAGACATTTATTTCTTTTTCAAGACCGTCGACCAGCTCTTCCATCTGCTCGATGTGCTTAATTTTTTTAAGATCATCTTTAAGGAATACCTGCATCGATTCGCTAAGCATTTCCCGGGCAATACCGGCCATGCGCAGCAGTTCCATTTTTGCCCCCCCGATTGCAGCCGCAGGTGTTTTTAAAATACGCGGGTCGAGGTACTTCGGCCCGAATTCTATCTTTTCATCCTTCCCGGGAATTATATAAGATACCAGCCGGGTAAAATGTTTCAGAAATATAATAAATACAAAAGTATTGAGAAGGTTAAATGCAGTATGGGTGTTGGCAACCTGCCGGGGCACTGTTGAAGCAGTTTGAATTAGTAAATCGGTGAAAGGTTTAAGTAAGATCAGGGCCAGGCAGACCCCGATAACATTGAAGAGGACATGAGCAACAGCTGCGCGGCGGGCAGCAACATTAGCGCCAATGCTGGCAAGGATTGCTGTAATACTCGTCCCAATATTAGTTCCCAGGACAAGGGGAACGGCTGCATGAAAGGGTATCAGATCTTGCAGCGTCAGGGCAATAATAACACCGGTAGCGGCGCTGCTGCTTTGGATAAGCGCAGTAAAAACAGCCCCGGCTAGAATACCAAGAATCGGGTATGAACTAAACTGCATAAGCATATTATGAAATGCCGCCAGCTCTCTTAACGGGCTCATACCGCTGGACATTGTAGTCATGCCCAAAAACAGCAGGCCAAACCCGAGAACAGTTTGCCCTAAATAACGCTGAAACCGACGTCGCCCAAAAAAGTTCAGAAGTGAGCCGATACCAATGGCCGGGAAAGCAATAACGCCAATTTTAAATGAAACTATCTGCGCAGTAACGGTTGTCCCGATATTTGCCCCTATAATCACGCTGATTGCCTGTGAAAGATTCATCAGCCCGGCATTGGCGAAACCGACAACCATGACCGAAGCAGTACTGCTGCTTTGAACCAGGATGGTGACAAGTATTCCGGTCAAGACTCCCAGTACCGGTTTGTTGGTTAAAACTTCTAAAATACGACGGAAACGATCGCCTGCCGCTTTTTGCATCCCGGAGGCCATGATTTGAATGCCGAACAAAAAAAGACCCAAGCCGCCAATAGTACTGAAGGCTATCTCCCAGAACAAATACTGACCCCTCCATTAAAAGGGTTACCTGCCGTAAGCAGATCATGCATTTCACATTATAAGTTATCCTTCTGTTAATTTCAATTTATTCTTCTCTTTACCTTTTTTTTCTCTCCACTTAATCAAAAATCTTGCATCAAAGTGATATGCTATAATCAAAACATTAAGTTTGGAGGTGATGGTAGGTGTCCGGTTTGATTCGGTTTGGCATTTCAATGGAAAAAGAACTCCTGGAACGGCTGGACGAAGAAATAGTGAAACGAGGTTACCCCAACCGATCAGAGGCAATCAGGGACCTTATTCGCAATCAGCTGGTTGAGCTGGACTGGTCCCGGGATGACCAGGAAGTAGCCGGTACAATTACAATAATCTACAACCACCATGTCAGGGGTTTAAGTGACCTCCTTTTGGAGCTACAGCATCAGCATCACGGCATGATCGTATCAGTTATGCACGTTCACCTGGAACATGATCATTGCCTGGAAGTAATGGTAATCAAGGGGCAGGCTTCTGAAGCAAAAGAACTTGCAGGGCGGCTGATCGGTGTCAAAGGTGTCAAGCATGGCAAACTGACCATCACATCTACGGGAAAAGGGCTTAATTAATTTCCCCTTCCAGCAAACGCGGATGCCCGGCCAAGTCTCTGCGCCAGTTTATTGATCGGAACAGGCCCGTTTGCCGGCAGAGGTTTTCCACTATTTCTTTCTGGCCGGCGCCGACTTCAAGCAGAAGCAAGCCCGGGCTTTGAATATAGTCCGGTAGTTTTTTTAAAATAGCTCGGTATCCATCCATGCCATCTTCTCCACCATGAAGAGCCTCATTGGGTTCATAACCTCTAATTTGCTGCGGCAAATTCTCCATCTCTAAATCGCTAATGTACGGCGGGTTAGAGACAACCAGGTTATAAAGCGGCTTTGGACTGATAGCTTCCAGTGCATCAAAGTAATGGCCACAATGAAAGGCAATTTTATTTTCAACCCTGTGTTGCGCTGCGTTAATCCTGGCCGTAACCAGCGCTGCTGCGGATATATCTACAGCCGTGAATGAGGCTGTAGGCAACTCTAAAGCCAGGGTAATTGCTAAAATGCCGCTGCCGGTACCCAAGTCAATAGAATTTATCCTCATCTGCTCCTGCTTAAGAGTTGACCACTCCAATGCGCTGTCAACGATCAGCTCTGTTTCCGGCCTGGGGATTAAAACGTTTCTGTTAACAAGGAACCGCCTGCCGTAAAAAAACTTTTCTCCGGTAATATATGCAGAAGGCTCGCCGAAGCATCTTCTTTCAATCAGCTCCCGGTAGACTGTTTCTATTTTGGGGGGTATGATTTCAGTTCGTGCTAAATAGAGCTGCAGCCTTCCTAACTGCATACAGAAAGCCAGCAGCAACTCCGCCTCAATACGGGGCTCATCTACACCTGCATCTTTCAAGCATGAAGAAGCTCTTTGCAAAACTTCTTCAATCTTTATCTGGTTCAAGTTACAATCAATCTCCCGCTGCTTTCAGTTTTTCCGCCCTTTCATTGGCGCTCAATTCTTCAACAATATCATCAAGATCGCCGGCCAGCACCAGGTCAAGCTTGTGTAAAGTCAGGTTTATCCTGTGATCAGTAACCCGGTTCTGGGGATAGTTGTAGGTGCGGATTCGCTCACTGCGATCACCGCTGCCGACCATTGTTTTACGGGCCTGGGCTTGTTCAGCCGTTTGTTCGGAAATAAATTTGTCCAACAATCTGCTGCGCAATATGCGCAGCGCCTTTTCTTTATTCTGAAGTTGTGATTTTTCATCCTGGCAGCTCACAACAAGCCCGGTTGGCAGGTGAGTGATCCGCACAGCCGACTGGGTAGTATTTACACTCTGTCCCCCAGGGCCTGTCGCACAAAAGGTATCAATCCGCAGTTCCTGGGGATTGATTTCCACTTCGATTTCCTCCACCTCCGGCAATACTGCTACTGTTGCCGCCGAAGTATGGATACGGCCGCCTGATTCCGTTGTCGGTATCCGCTGTACCCTGTGTACGCCACTTTCGTATTTTAAACGGCTGTATGCGCCTTTCCCTTCTATACCGAGAATTACTTCTTTAAAGCCCCCAATGTCGGTGGGATGTGACTCAACAATTTCGACTTTGAAGTTGTTTTGTTCCGCGTAACGCGAATACATCTTCATCAGGTCAGCTGCAAACAGGGCCGCTTCATCGCCGCCGGTTCCCGCCCTTATTTCAATAAAAACACTCTTATCATCGTATGGATCTTTCGGTATAAGCTGCTCTTTGAGAGCCGCCTCAACTTTTTCCTTTTCCAACTTAAGAGAGTCTAATTCTACTCGAAGATAGTCGGACATCTCGGCTTCCTCGCTACCTTTAAGCATCTCTTCAGCATCAATCAGTTCACGGTTAATTTCTTTGAGGCGACGAAATAGTTCGATGACCGGAGTGATGGCTGCGATCTCCCGCGACATACTCAACCATTCTTCACGCCGATCAAGCACTTTGGGATCACTGAGCAGTTGCTCGAGTTCACTATAACGTTTTTCAATAATTTCCAGCTTTTCATACATTTACAGTCACCTCAAAAGATATGCAGTACCAATAAATTAGTTTAACTAAATCAATGATTAGCTGTACAATAGAAAAAGAGCAGAGCGCATGTGCTCTGCTCCCGGATTACATACCGTATTTGCGTTTGAATCGCTCCACACGTCCCCCGGTGTCAACAAACTTTTGCTTGCCGGTAAAAAAGGGATGACATTTAGAGCATATTTCCACCTTAATTGTCTCTTTGGTGGAGCCTGTTTCAAATGTTTCACCGCAGGCACATATAACTTTAGCGCGGTAATATTTTGGGTGTATGTCCGTCTTCATTTGATTATTCCTCCTTCGTTCTCTCCAGTCCCGGAATCAAATCATAGCACAAAGCTTTCTATTCTGCAACCACCGGGTTGATCGGCCGAAAAACCTTCCGGGGTTACATCGTGTGCATGTTTCCCAGAAATTCCTCGTTTGTTTTTGTTTTTTTGAGTCTGTCCATAAGTGCTTCCAGAAACTCAACACTGGAACTGCTGCCCATAGCTTTTCTCAACGCCCACATCAACTCTATCTTATGCTCATCAAGCAGCAGTTCTTCACGGCGGGTCCCTGAGCGGGAAATATCAATGGCAGGAAATATACGGCGCTCAGCTATACGCCGATCCAGGTGCAGCTCCATATTACCGGTGCCCTTGAACTCTTCATAGACAACATCGTCCATGCGGCTGCCGGTGTCGACAATTGCCGTTGCAAGAACTGTCAGACTGCCCCCACCGTCTATATTACGCGCGGCACCGAAAAAACGCTTCGGCTTGTAGAAAGCGCCGGGATCGATGCCTCCTGAAAGAGTCCGGCCACTGGGAGGTATAACCAGGTTATACGCCCTCGTCAGCCTGGTGATACTATCCAGGAGAACGGCAACATCCCGGCCCTGTTCAACCAGGCGCTGCGAGCGCTCAAGAACCAGTTCAGCAATGTGAATGTGGTTCTCCGGTTTTTGGTCAAAGGTTGAGCTGACCACGTCAGCATTGACACTTCGCTCCATATCGGTTACTTCTTCCGGCCTTTCGTCGATCAGCAAAATGATCAATTCAATATCAGGATGGTTTATGGAAATGCTGTTGGCAAGCTGTTTTAAAAGCATTGTCTTCCCGGCCTTTGGCGGCGACACAATCAAACCACGCTGCCCTTTGCCGACAGGAATTAAAAGATCTATAATTCTCGTCGATAAAATATGCGGTTTTGTTTCCATGCGCATTGCCTCATCAGGATGGATCGGAACAAGCGCGCCAAAACGATGCCGATTGGCCAGACGATCCGGTTCGTCATCGTTAATTTTCTCAACCTGGAGCAGGGCATAATAGCGTTCATTATCTTTTGGCGGACGGATCCTTCCGGTGATTATATCTCCTGTCCGCATGTTGAATCGACGTATCTGTGAAGCAGATATATAAATATCATCTTCTGAAAAATAGTATTTTTTTCGCCTTAAAAATCCGAATCCGTCAGCCATAATTTCAAGCATTCCTGACGCACTATGCTGTTCGCCATTTTCGGAAAACAAATGTGTCAATGCATCAATCAGATCCTGTTTACGCATAGTAGACTGACCTTTAACCTCATGCTCCTTTGCAAGACGATGCAGGTCATTTAAGGTCATCGTTTTTAATTTTTCCGTATCCAAAACTAGCCACCACCTTTTGTTAATTACCTCCAGACTTAAAGAGCAGAAAAGCCGCTGTCATGTAACCGACCAAAACCAACAAAGTATCGTACCCGATGCGGAAAACCTTCCTTTCCGACCTGTAAATCAGGCCAAAGACGATTATTGTGCTTAATAGGACAACCATTACCGCTGATACCAGGTGATTGTCAGATACCGCATAAAGAAGCGGTCCCCGACGGTAAAAAAAGTCGGCCAGGAAGACAATAAATAAATTCATGAAATTTGCCCCGAAAATATTGGCTACTGCCATATCAATGTAACCCAACCGCACCGCTGTTATAGTAGTAACAACTTCAGGAAGTGAAGTGCTGATTGCCAATAATATTGAACCGACAAAAGTATGTCCAAGACCGGTTTCTAAAGCGATCCGGTCAGATGCTCCGGTAATCAGGACACCGGCGAGAACAATAAAACCGGCTGCTATTGAAAATTGCAGCAGCGCCCGGCCGGTAGAAATGGACTTATCGGTAGTGTCGATCTCTTTGCCGGGAGGAATATGAGGCAGAATTTTCTTTTCATAACGATATACCAGTCTGCTGCCATAAATATAAGCCACTGCAATAAGCAAAGTTTCAGAGCCAATCCACCCTATAGGAAAATAGACAACCCCAAGCATGGCGATGGAAGCCAGGCATATTGTAATAATGCTCAGGGACGCAGTAATGATATGACCCTGATTAATACGGGCCGTTAAAGGGCCTCTTCCTTCCAGTAGATCAATTACCGCCAGCAACGACAGGTTAAAAAGACAACTCCCCAGGATATTGCCCAGGGCCAGATCAGGAGCATTGATATAAACTGCGCTCAGCGTTGTCACCAGCTCCGGTAATGAAGTAGCCAGCGGAAGCATCATCGCTCCCACCCAGGCTGTTCCGATGCCGGTATTCTCAGCAACTATTGCCGCATTCCTTGTTAGCTTGCTTCCTGCTGAGATAATAATTGCTGCACAGATAAAAAACTGTAACCAAGGATTGATCATTTTACTCCCGGGACATCGCGCTATTTTTATGCCGCCGATTACATGCTTGTATTAATCGGCAGGATTGATCCTGATTTCTTTATGAGGGGGATAAATTATATACAGGTGAACATAAACTTTATTCCAGGAAATTTGTGCTGCACTAAGAAGCAGACAATGTTATTTTGGTGCCGGATAGGATTATATTCTATACTTCTAATAATATTCCTGCAAAACATTTAAAAAAATGTTATTCCGCATTGTACAGGCTACAAAGTATCGGCAAAACCCGGGGCTATACTTGCAGTTTCGAATCATTAATAAAGGGGTTTGATTCGGCCTCAGAACCTATGGTAGATGCCGGGCCGTGACCGGGATAGACTATCGTTTCAGGCTTTAAAACAAGCAGTTTTTCCCATATACTTTTCATTAATGTCTCATAAGAGCCTCCGGGAAGATCAGTTCTTCCGATTGAACCGGCAAAAAGAGTATCGCCACAAAATACGGCCATCTTTTCAAGCAAACATACACTGCCTGCCGTATGGCCCGGTGTTTCATGGATATTGAGAGTCAATGTTCCAAATGTAATCCGATCTCCTTCACATATAAAACGATCCGGCATCGGTTTCTTGCGAAGAATAAGTCCCAGTCCAAACCCCGGATTGTTGTAAAGTTTAAGGTCCTTTTCGCACAACAGCAAAGGAACGGCAAATTCTTCTTTCAATTTGCCATTTGCCCCAATATGATCGATATGGCCGTGTGTATTAATGATATATTTTACCTTCAACTTCAAAGTCTTTACTTTTTCAATGATTCTTTTTCCTTCTGCACCGGGATCAATGATAACTGCTTCTTTAGTTTCCGGACAGGATACCAGGTAGCAATTAGTAGCAAACATACTGACTGCCATTGTTGTAACGATCATCCAGTTTTCCTTTCCTTTTTCAACATCATTTCTCCAGCCTTTGTTATAGGTTCGTATCGCACGGGCATCCCCAGCCGAGTGCTGCCACTGCAGCAGGGAGCAGATCGGTCAGATCTTGTAACCCGGGATGGAGGAAGCGGCGCAACGCGCGATCTCCTACAAGAATAGCCGGTACACGGTTGTATGTATGATCACGGTCTGACAGATCTTCGAGGTTGCCATGGTCACTGGTAATTATCAGCAAAGTTTCTTCATTGTCAACTTCTCCGGACAGGGTCCCTATAAAACGATCCAGAATATTTACCACACGTCCGGCTTCAGACCGATCAGTCATGTGCCCTGCCAAATCAGTCAGAAAATATTCAAAAAGGCAAAAGTCATAACTGCGGCTTATTTCAGCAAGCCTTGCAGCTCCCTCCTCGGGGGTTATCAACGGGACATCAAATCCCATTCGCTTTAAAATATCATTAGTAATATCCATATACAAGGCCCGTCCGGCCTTTAAATCATTTAAATTGAAAAATGGCATCCTGCCATAATAGGTAATTAGAGTGGAACAAGAATAACGGTTTCCCGGCAATCCTCTGCGCAAATACTCAAAAAAGGGCGGCCGGTAAGCATTGGCAAATGCCACTTTGAATCCTTTGCTTTTTAGTTGTCGGAAAATGCCTTTCGAAGAAAGCAGTCTTCTGAGTCTTTGTTCAGGGAACCCGTTTAAATGGCTGCCCAGTAATGCGGGGGCATTTACACCGGTAAAAATAGACGCCTGTCCCGTGGCGCTTTGAGGCAGCCCCGGGACACCAAGGGTGGCATCCAGCCCCATTAGAGATGCGCGGGAACCGCAATGCCCGGCAGAATCTTCCGTGAGACGTTTGCCATCGAGGATATCAGCCAGGCCTGGAGTATCAGTGTGAGCTAAAGGATTGTTCGGCTCATTTTTACCCAACCCGACTCCGTCAATAAAAATAAAGAGCAGACGCAAGATTCAGCCTCCGTTTTATTCGCCTGTAAGTTTTTTAATCAGCCTCTTCATTTTACTGTTCTTCATTCTGAGGTTCTTCGGTTTCTTCAGCTTCGGGCTCCACTTCAAATCCAAAGTCATCCGGACGTTCTCCAAGTGTGACGATAATCTCATTTGCTTGCCCATCACGGAAATAGGTAATGGTAATAGTATCGCCGGGGTAAAAATCCAGCAGCCGATCGAATAGTTGAGCCAGGTACTGAACATCCTGCCCGTCCATTGATACAATAATATCATCCGCCATCAAACCTGCCCGCCCGGCAGGACTTCCAGGATCTACATCAACAATAAGGACTCCCTTTTCAGGTTCCATATCACTATAATCAACCCAGTCATCGATAATAACTCCCAGGTGCGGACGTATAACCCGCCCATGTTCTAAAAGATCATCCATCACCCTCGCTACCGTATTGCTGGGGATGGAAAGGCCAATCCCCTCAACTCCCAGCAATGATATTTTTGCAGTGTTAATGCCGATTATTTCTCCATTTAAGTTGACAAGCGGGCCACCACTGTTGCCCGGATTAACCAGAGCATCGGTCTGCACAAAGGTGTGTGCGAATGCACTGCCGGGAATCCTGACCTGTCTTCCGACTGCGCTGATTATACCGGCAGTCACTGACTGCTGGAAATAGCCAAGCGGGTTACCGATAGCCATTACGGTTTCTCCCGTCCGAATTATATCTGAATCACCCAGCACCATTTCAGTGAGACCGGTTTCTTCAATGTGCAGAAGGGCCAGATCGGTTAAAACATCGAACCCAACCAGTTCAGCATTGTAGCGGCCTTTATCTGGGATTACTACGGTTAAACCATCCGCACCTTCAACAACGTGATGGTTGGTTACAATATAACCATCTGATGATATAATCACACCTGACCCCGATTCAACCTGTTCGAGGCTCGTTTCACCAAAACGGGTTATATAAACATGCTTGTTGACACCAACAACAGCCGGCATCACTTTACTGATAACATCCGCCAGGTTAGAGTCTGGGATGGGCAATGGTTGCGGAATCGATTCTTCCTGCATGCCATTCTCGGCTTCAATCGCAGTGTCTTCAATTTCAGGAACCAGGATAAATATAAACAAACCGTAAACCAGGGCTGCGCCTAAAAGAATACCCAGGATGCCAAATGACAGGTAGCCGATGAAGGACCAACAGGCTCCACCCAGGTTCGAATGTTTATTATAATCGTGTTTTTGATCCATAGAGGATTCACTCCTTTACCGATAGTTTATAATAAGAGATTTCTGTCGTAAAGGTAAAGAGAATTTTTTGAACCTGTTTTAGCTATTTCAATCCAGGTTTCCGGAGTTCTCCTGATAATCTAATTCGCTTACCCGGCGAATGTTTGCTCCCAGTTGAATCAACTTCTGTTCGAATTTGTCATATCCGCGATCAACATGTTCTACTGCATTAATCTCGCTATCGCCGTCAGCTGTAAGAGCAGCGATGATCAATGCTGCTCCGGATCTGAGGTCAGGAGCTGTGACAGGAGCACCCGTCAATGGAATACCGCCTTCCACCAGGGCAGTGCGCCCTTCAACTTTGATCCGGGCACCCATTCGTTTTAGCTCATTAACGTGATTGTAGCGGCCATCGAAAACATTTTCCGTAACTACACTGAGCCCCCTGGCGGCTGTCAGCAAGACCATGCCCGGAGGCTGGAGATCCGTCGGAAAACCAGGATAAGGAAAAGTTTTCAGATCGGAAGGCAGCAGAGATTCATTACCCTCTACTTTAACAGTTTCCGGCTCTATCTTAACTCTTGCACCAATTTCTCTTAGCTTTGCTGTTATCGCTTCAAGGTGCTTCGGAATGATGTCTTCAACAGTAACGCTGCCCCTGGTCGCTGCCGCAGCGAGCATGAATGTTCCTGCTTCAATTCTATCCGGAATAATTGTATGCCTGGCACCGGAAAATTTTCGGACGCCATCTATCCTAATTACATCGGTTCCCGCGCCCCTGATCGAGGCCCCCATTGCATTCAGAAAGTTTGCCAGATCTACAATTTCCGGTTCTTTAGCAACATTTTCCAAAACGGTTCTTCCTTCAGCCGCAGCAGCCGCCAGCATCAGGTTAATCGTTGCCCCTATGCTGACCACGTCTAAATAAATTCGTGCTCCAACCATTTTTTCGGCTGATAATTTAATCATTCCGTGTTCAATATTTATTGTTGCTCCCAGAGCAGAAAACCCTTTTAGATGTTGATCTATTGGCCTTGGTCCCAGATCGCAGCCTCCGGGTATAGGCACCTCTGCTTTGCCGAAACGAGCAAGCAGGCTGCCCATAAAGTAATAAGAAGCACGCATTTTTTTCACCAGTTCATAGGAAGGGGCTATTTGAGAAAGATTCCCCGGGGTGAGCTCCAGGGTGTCTCTACCCCTCCTGCGTATTGTTACTCCGAGATTTTCAAGTATCTTAATCATTGTGCGGACATCGGTGATATCCGGCAGGTTTTCGAGCTGAACTGTGCCTGATGTCAATACTGCAGCCGGAAGCACTGCAACAGCAGAGTTTTTAGAGCCACTAATTCTTACTTTGCCGGAAAGGGCAGTCTTCCCCTTAACAATAAATTTTTCCATTATGACCTCCTGTTTCACTTCAGTCGACTAATGCACTGCTTCCTAATCATCAAATAGACTTTTCTGCATTTAATCCAGTATAACACTATCCTGCTCTAAATTACCGGTAAACGCATTGATATAATAATACTCTTTCCCATCTAAAGCAATCCTCCATACAGGAGGTATTTCCCATTTTTCTGCATCATACTCCCCGCTATAATAACCCAGTTCTATCTGCTTGATTTGTCTCGGCTCCGGACTTGGCCCCAACTCGTTAACCAAATTTGTTAAGGCTTGAGTTGCGGGTATCACTTCCATTTCCCTGGGCGGCATCCTTTTAGTCGGGCTTAGCCAGTATATTTCAACCAATTCTATATAGTCAGATTCTAGCACCACTTTTAGCTGACTGGCATATATTGGAACACCTTCGATGATCTGATAATAATGAAAATTTATCCGCTCATCACTATTTTCCATATAATCGTAGTGAATTCCCTCAGGCATAAGCTTTTTGTCTTCTAAAAACTGCTTGATCATAACCTTAATTTCCCGTTCTTCCAGGTTAACTGCATCTTCCACCAGGAAAATACCGGGATCATAAACAATCCGAATCAGGCCGTTTGGATGAATGATAGCTGTCTCGCCTTCAGTCTGAAAGTTTGATGTATTCCCGGATTCACTGCCCCTTGCACCTTTTTCTATAAAATGTTGTATTATTTTTCTTTGAAAATCAAGTGCTGTTGACACTGTCAGAAAATCGCTTGCTCGGACTGACCGGTCCAGAGATACATCCAGGATATAATTGTTATCGCTAAGCATAGTCTCTGTAGCCCGTAAATCTTCAGCAGTAACTGCTACTCTAGTCAATCGGCCAAAATCGGGCCAGAACAGGTGGTAACCGAGAAATAAATTTAGCCCGGCAAAGGCGATTATTAAGATCGATTTGGCACGCCCGAGGTTCACAGTAACTCCTCCTTGCTGAGAGGTTCCAAACTATCGGCTTTAAGGAAGAATTTTATTCCGTTAATCTGGATAAGCCAGACCGGTTCACCTTTGTAGACATTTGCAGACCCGGCTACTGCATAACCGAGACTCATCTTTTCAAGAAATAATCCTGGTTCAGTTTCGGACAGGTTGGCAATATAAATTTTTAAAGCCGCTTGCAAAGCTTCGTACCAAACGGCAGCTGTCAATTGCTCGCCGTTTTCCTGGCTGGTGTCCACGGGAATAAAAACAGAACGCGTGCTGTGAATCAGACCACGGTCATTAAATAAAGCCCTGGTCCCGTGATTGGTAAAAAACGGATATCCCTTGTGGTAAATGCTCCACTCGGCAAAATAATATTGTGCTCTTCCCCATCCATCCAGATACAGATTTTCAAAGCGAAGTCCTTCAGGCCAGCCACCATGATAACTGATTAGAGAACTGCTGTTAAACATAGCGTCAGCATAAGATGAGGTTACCTGACCTTCCTCTAAACCGGGAGATGAGTATTCAAAGCCGGTATCGGTTAAACGCAGGCCCCTGTTGCCATCAGTATATATCAATCCCCCATCTTTTTCCTCGATAATACGAGCCAGATTATAATCGACAAAAAAAGTTTTTAGGATCAGATCGCGATCGATCTCCTCCGGCCTTAGAATTAACCTGCTCATTTTTACTGTATCCACAGGCACATAGATTGGCGCCCTGATATTCAGGTCATGGTCAATAACTGTCGATAGCAAATCATCGGTCAGGATTGTGTAGATAACTTGGTCTCCGGCGACAATATCCACGATTAACCTGTTAAATATCTCCACGTTTTCGGAAGACAGCTGTAACCTTAATTCCATTCCATTTGTCTGCCCCGATAAATCCAGCCAATAATTCTCTTCAAACGAGTAAAGGTTTATTTCACTAACCATGGATTTTGCAGATTCAGGCAACCATGGCACCCCTGTACCTACCGGAAGTTCCGGTTTGAGATAGTAAGTCAGCACGTTCAGGGCATTTTCAACGGGCATATCATCTCCGGCGCTAGAAGAGCTATCCGCTTCCCGGAGGATTTGAGATACGGTTTCCCACAATTGATTATAATAAGGGTCGCCTTTTCTAAAAATATAGTAGCCCTCATCAACAGCAAAAGCAATTTCCAGGGGTGTCACAACTTCTTCCAATGGACGGGGCTTTTCCACAATAATTCTTTCATAAACTTCTTCAGCAATTAATTGGGTCGGTTTTTGACCATACCACAACTGATAAGTCAAAAGGAGACTTAAACCAACCAGAAGAAAGAGTATAATACTTTTAATTTTCTCAATCAAGTCAGCGACACCTCCTCACTTCCCGTCCGTGGCAGAGTAAAGGAAACCTTTGTCCCGACTCCGAGTTTACTCTCTATCCAGATAGTTCCACCATGGGCCTCGACAACTTTACGGGCAATTGAAAGCCCCAGTCCGGTTCCACCGAAATCACGGCTGCGTGTTTTTTCAACTCTGTAGAAACGCTCAAAAACCCTCGGCAGCTCGTTTCCCGGGATACCGCTTCCCGTGTCATCGATAACAATTTTTATAAAACTACCTTCGTCGTTTGAGCTGATTGTTATCTTTCCATCCGGAGCAGTATACTTTAGTGCATTAATTAGCAAGTTAGAAAAGACGCGCATCACTTTATCCCGATCAATAAATGCTGTGGCACAATCGGGATCGATCAAGACTTCTATGCGCGGAAATTTGACACTCAGTTTCTGCTTAAGCTGCTCAACGGCCTCCAGGGCCAGATCATGCAAATCAATTTCACTTTTTTGCCAGAAAGCCTGGCTGGAATCCATCTGAGACAGAACTAAAAGGTCTTTAACCATTGAAACCATGCGATCAGTTTCCCGGGCCAGGACTTTGAGAAAACGATCACGCACCCCGGGCTCTTCTGCGGCACCATCAAGTAAGGTTTCAACATAACTTTTTACCGTTGCAAGTGGAGTCCTCAACTCATGAGAAACATCTGCGACAAATTCTTCCTGGCGGCGGGTAAGCTCTCTTTCCCGGGTAATATCATGCAGGACGATCAGCGTACCGTCAAGCTTACCTTTATCAACCTTGAATGGAGCAATCTTCACCTCCATTGTACAGTCAGGAGCACTTCTCGAGATTTCTGCAGTTAACGGAGCCTGGCGGCGGACAAACTGACGCATTGTATCAGAACCGATCAAATTTCGCAGCAGGTTAAAACCGGAACGATTCGGGGCAGGAACCTTCAAATTGAGGTTTTTAATCAGGTGGCTTGCAGATGGATTGACCTGGATCAGTCGGCCTTTTCCATCAAGAGCAACAATTCCATCGCTCATATTGTTAATGATTGCCTCAACTTTACTTTTTTCTGACGACATTTCATCTATGGTGTAATTAAGCTGCTCGGCAAGGTAGTTGAATGTTTCTCCCAACCGCCCTATTTCATCCGCTGTTTGCACCTTTATTTTACGGGAAAAATCACCCGCGGCCATGAAATTTGCCTGATCGGTTACTTCTTTGATTGGTGTGGTAATCGTTCTAGTTAAAACAATTCCCAGGATAAAACTAACCGCCAGGGCCAGACCGACACCTGTCAGCAAGATGGTTTTTACTTCGTTAAGCGTGTTGTCAACTGATCTAAGAGAACCGCTTAAATAAATGACTCCTATTGTGCTCTGATCGTTCCGGATAGGATAGGCCATATAATAGCGTCTTTCCCCGTTAGCAGGGTCAAAACGCACGTCATCGCTTAAATGGCCTGCCAAAGCACGGGTGATTTCATCACGGATTAATCGGCGCCCGATCATGGCCTCGCTGCCGGAGGTCCCGATAACGTGGGCAAAACTATCGAGGATAATGATTTCCATTTCATATAAGTCTCTAAACTCGCGAGCAAGCCTAACAGTATCTTCAGTCCAGGTCTGCCCTTCCCCAAAGCCGGGCTGCATGAAGACAGAAAGAAGCCTAGCCTGATTTTCCAGGCTATCTTTATAGTTATGAAGATAGTACTGCTCCAGTGACTGCACAAGGTAAACACTGATTAATTGTAGTGAAAAAAGGACCAGCATAATGTAGATAAATATTATCTTCCACTGGAGGCTGTTAAATAATTTACCTCCGCCTAAAATAATAACCGACACCCCTCTTGGTATGTATATATTCAGGCTTTGCAGGGTTAGGCTCCAGTTTCTCACGCAGGCGACGGACAGTAACGTCAACTGTTCGATCATCACCAACATAGTCGTAGCCCCACACCTGATCCAACAGCTGTTCCCTGCTGAATACATGTCCCGGCTTGAGCATCAGGTAAACCAGCAGATTGAACTCCCTCTGGGTCAGATCCACCGGCTTGCCCTGATTATAAACCTGCACTTCATCCCGATCCACAGTAATCTTGCCGACAACCAATTTGCCTTTGTCATTATCCGAGAATGTGTTTTTTACTTTACTCCGGCGCAGGATGGCTTTTATCCTTGCCGTTACTTCTCTGGCGCTGAAAGGTTTAGTGACATAATCATCCGCACCCAGCTCAAGGCCAAGCACTTTGTCCATTTCCATTTCTTTTGCCGTCAGCATGATAATAGGAATATCCCGGCTTGAACGTATCTCACGACAAACTGTAAAACCGTCTTTTTTCGGCAGCATAATATCTAGAACAATCACATCAGGATTTTCAGTTTCAACCATTTTCAGGGCTTCCTCACCATCGAAAGCAGTAACCACCCGGTAGCCTTCCTTTTCCAGGTTATACTTCAGAATCTCAACGATCGGCTTTTCATCGTCGACGATTAAAACTTTTTCGGTCAATCCTACCACTCCACCCGTTTAGTGTCAAAAAAATTGACTTGTAAGTCCAATATATCATGTATAGCAACATCGGTGCCATAAAAAAGCCCTTCTCCAGCGGGAGAAGGGCTCGGTATCTTATTTCTTCCCGCTCAAGGGTTAAAGAATCTCAGCGGATCTATTGGCTTGTGCTGATAATAAGTATGCCATTCCCCGGAACCATCGTCAAGGCGAACTTCGAAATGCAAGTGAGGACCGGATGAACGGCCTGTGGATCCGACTCGTGCAATTACATCACCCTGGTTTACACTGTCACCTTTGGAAGCCAGGTTTTCACTATTGTGCAGGTAGAGGGTCCAGAATGATCCATGATATAAAATCAGATAGTTGCCCTGCGAACCACCGCGGCCTGAAAACCAGACCACACCACTATCGGCAGCTAAAACACTAGTACCTGCAGGAGCATGAATATCAATTCCTGTATGATATGTACTAAAGCCCCTTCCGGGAGTTACTTCCCCACCACCCTCGACAGGCCAGACAAATTGACCACTGCCTACGGAAGGCACCTTGGCAGTTCCATGCGCTACAACCTGGGTTACAGGTTCTTCAATTATCCTCTCACTAACTTTTGTCCTTTCAGTTTCAACCCCATTTTTACGGCTTATGTGGTAGACTATCTCCTTTATCCCTTCCTGTCCCGGCGTTGTAATCTTGCTTTGTACTATCCACATTTCTTCATCGTAAACAATTTCCGCCGAAAATGGAATTTCTTCAAACACTATAACTTCTTCCAGAGTTTTAACATGCACTTCGGCTTTATTCAGGGACTGCACCTCTATTTCAGGCGGTGTATCTGGGGCGGCACTAAAAAATGCATCCAGGTTACTTAGACTGTTGGATTGGCGGCTGTCAAATGAACCGCGCCAGGCTGAAGAAGGCAGCAGCTCCGCCTGCAGGGGTTCGGCTGGCTGATCTTCTACCAGCAGAGCAGCAACAACTTCCGGGGAGAGCACTTTATCGGGGTCAACACTACAGGCTTCCAGCTCTAAATCCTCAATAATAAAAGCATCGATAACTTTAACCCCACCGCCGTCATGACTGTAGGACGCTTTCAGCGAGTCAATGACAAGCTCAAGATCTTCTTCTGAACTAACGGGAACCAATGGAATCCCGTTAATCTTGAGCATAAAAGCTTCCGTTCGAAAAGATATGTGGTTTCGGATTGCTGTGCGGACCGTATCAGGCTGGGGTTTGCAGTCAGGCCTGAATTCTTTGTGCAGGGCAATCTTGTCACCTGGTTCCATTCTCATCCCGTATAGTTCACCGCAACGATCAGTCAGGTCTAAGACAAATTCCTCAATATTCTTTGCATCCTCTACGACTCCCACTTCCCGGTCATTCAAAAACACCACATAAACATAATGATTCATGTAGTCGTAAATACCGAGAAACATTATAACAGAAATTGAAGCTGCAGCTAAAAAAGATGGTCCGCTTAGCTTTCTTGATCTAAACCACAGCTTTACTCTGAACAATAAAGTTTTATAGTTGGCAGGCCTCTTAATCTTCGGACTTTTTCCGGCAGGCACAATTTGGACAGACTTTGATCTCATAAAGAGAATCCTTTCTGCGATTCTATGTATCATTTGCCGACGTTATATCTAGTTGTCTTTCCGGAATAAAAAATCTATAGATAAAAATAGTAGGCTTTACTTCGACAAAAAACTGAGAATTCCTGCTTAAATCAATAGATCTTAATCAAAGAGTATTTCCCATATCAACAAAAATAACGGTATCGCTTGTCTGGCTGACCGTTAGCTTAAATGATCACAAAACTGTTAACGTGATTATAACACTGTTGACGTCCGGATCAAATCATCCTTTAGCAGGCAGGCGAGTTTAGCCAGTCAGCTGTTCTGCAGTCGGTTGATGATTTCCCTCGCTGCCAGCATACCTGTTGCTGAAGCCTGGATTAACCCCCGCGTAACTCCAGCCCCGTCACCAACGGCAAATAGATTTTTAATTTCCGTTTCGAGGTTACGGGTCAGGCATAACCGGTATGAATAAAATTTGACTTCTATACCATACAACAAGGTATGGCGCGAGTTAACTCCCGGTGCCAGTTTATCGAGAGCTTCAAGCATCTCAATAATTGCCAGGAGATATCTGTAAGGCAATACAAGGCTTAGATCACCCGGAGTAGCCTCCGCCAAAGTAGGCCGGACAAGCCCCCGGTGAATACGCTCAGGAGTTGAACGACGCCCCATCAATAAATCGCCCAGGCGCTGTATAATTACACCGTCTCCCAGCATATTGGCAAGGCTGGCTATATAACGACCGTAACGAATCGGTTCGGTAAAAGGCTCGGTAAAAGTTTTACTTACCAGAAGGGCAAAATTAGTATTGTTCGTTCTCGTTTCAGCAAAGCTATGACCGTTAACAGTAACCAACCCATCGTTGTTTTCCGTTACCACAACACCATATGGATTCATACAAAAAGTTCGGATCCGATCATCAAACTGGCTTGTAAAATAGATCAACTTTGATTCATAGATCTTGGTGGTCAGGTTTTCCATGATCACGGCAGGCACTTCTACCCTGACTCCGATATCGACGGGATTGTTGGTCCCTTTTAATCCAAGGCGATTCGATTCACGGTGCATCCACTCTGCGCCAATTCTGCCGGGACCGCAGATAACGTACTTCGAAGCGTAAGTTTCTCCGGACTTGAGCTTAACGCCTGTTATTAAACCATTTTCACTTAACAGTTCCTCTACCGTATTATTCATCAGAAAATCTATACGGTCAAGCAGGGCGCTGTGCATTTTTTCAAGAACGCGGTAACAATTTTCAGTACCCAGGTGTCTGATTTTCGCCGGTATTAAACTCAGGCCGGCGGCAGCTGCGCTGCGTTCTATATCCTTGATCGCCTCATCATCAGTTCCATAGATAACTTCAGAGGCCCCGTAAGCGAGGTAAACCCTGTCCACTTCTTCAATCAATTTTTCAATAGAGGCCTGATCGATGTATTCATTTAAGAAACCGCCAAATGCCGAAGTCAGGGTAAGTTTTCCATCACTGAAAGCGCCGGCTCCGCCCCAGCCGCAGGTAACAGCGCAGGGGTCACAACGCAGGCAACGGCCATATTCACGCTGCGTTTTACAGTGACGTTTTTCCAGAGGGGCCCCTTTATCTATAATCAGGATCCTTGCATTACTTCCTGAGGTTAGCTCCATTGCAGCAAAGATGCCGGCAGGGCCGGCACCGACTATAATAACATCATATTTTTTACCTGTCATTTACGATCGACCTTCTTCTTTAATTGATTCACGGGCGACATTAGCAAATTTTGTAAAACGGTCGAGGAAATACAGCTCCAGCATGCCCGTAGGCCCATTGCGCTGCTTGGCGATACTAATCTCTGCAATATTTCCTTTTTCGGTATCTTTGGTGTAATAGGCCTCACGATATATAAACATTACCAGGTCGGCATTGGCTTCTATACCGCCTGATTCCATAAGATCACTGAGAATAGGGCGGCGATCCGGCCTTTTTTCTACTGCCCGGCTTAGCTGGGAGAGTGCCACCACCGGGACGCTTAGTTCTTTTGCCAGGGCTTTCAGGGCCCGTGATATCTCTGACAGTTCCTGCTGCCGGCTCTCAAAACGGCTGAAACCGCGCATTAATTGCAGGTAGTCGACAAAGATTGCCTGCAACCCTTTTTCGGCTTTTAAGCGGCGCGCCTTAGCCCGAACCTCCATTACAGAAAGGGTGGCAGAATCATCAATATATAGCGGCGATTCACTTAGCGGCCCAACCGCCCTGGTAAGTTTGTGCCATTCATCCTGGGAGAGAAAGCCTCGCCGCATATTTTGGGCATCAATTTGAGCTTCAGAGCAGAGTAAACGCTGGGCTAACTGTTCTTTTGACATCTCCATACTAAAAAATGCTGTTGGCATTTTTTCCTTTACTGCTATTTGTTGAGTCATATTTAAAGCCAGGGTTGTTTTACCCATACTTGGACGAGCGGCAATAACAATTAGATCAGATTTTTGCAAACCGGAAGTAATTCGGTCCAGATCGGCAAAACCTGTTGCAAGGCCGGTTACCCCTTTTTTCTCATCATAAAGCTTTTCTATGCTGTCAAAAGCCTGGACAAGGACATCTTTAAGCGAAGCAAACCCCTGGTGTTTTCCGCGACGACCTATCTCAAAGATCAACTGTTCTGCTTCATCGAGAAACTCATCGACATTGGCCGGTGCATCAAAGCTGCGAGACACAATACCTGTCGCCGCCTGGATAAGAGCGCGTAAAATGGCCTTTTCCCTGACAATCTGGGAGTGGTACTGTACGTTAGCTGCAGTAGGGACTGCGTTGGCCAGGGTCACCAGGTAAGACCTTCCGCCGACATCTTCCAGGCATTGATTTTGCTGCAATTCTTCAGACAAGGTTACCAGATCGACCGGTTCACCTTTTTCACTTAAGGAAATAATTCCGGAAAAGATTTTTTGGTGGGCCGTACTGTAAAAATCCTGGTCTGCCAAAAGCTCTGCAGCAGCATATATAGCCTCTTTGTCAATAATCATTGATCCGAGTACCGACTGCTCAGCCTCTTTACTCTGGGGTGGAACCCTGTCACTGAGAACAACCAACCACGGCAGCCTCCTTACGCAAAACTTATTCCTCTTTGTCCACTTTAATAATTATTTCAGCTTTAACACCTGGATACAGACGTAAAGCAGCTGTATAGCTGCCGACATTTTTAATAGGTTCTGATAGCTCAATTTTCTTTTTATCTATCTCAAAGCCTTCCTCCAAAAGCTTCCCGGCGATGTCAGCCGGGGTTACCGAACCAAAAAGACGGCCGCCTTCGCCGGCAGGCAATAAAAAAAGCAGCACTTTTTGAGAAATCTTCCCGGCCTTGCTCCTGGCCTGTTCCTCCTGGTATCGGTTTTCGGCTTCTTCCTTCTCCTGGCGCTGCTTCCAATCTCGAAGCCTCTGTGGAGTTGCTTCTACAGCCAATCCACGGGGTAAAAGGTGATTACGGGCATAACCGGGTGCGACCTCTTTCAATTCTCCCTTTTTACCCAAATTTGGGATATCCTGCTGTAATATTATTTGCATCTTTGACCGCTCCTTTTAGTCAACCTAACTGTAAATTCGCTTTTTGAGCGCTCAATCCTGCAACCACAAAACGGTGCCCGGAAATATCCTCCCGGCACCGTTGTCCACAACCCGCCTGACACCTGCTTATTCAGTGGTAAAAGGAAGCAAGGCCATTATCCTGGCTTTTTTGATTGCCCTGGTCAGCTGACGCTGATGCCTGGCGCAATTACCGGAAATACGACGTGGGAGTACTTTCCCTCTCTCGGTAACAAAACGATTTAATTTTTCATACTGCTTGTAATCTACACTTTCAATTTTATCTACACAGTAACTGCATATCTTTTTCTTCGGTTTTCTTCCTCTGTCACGCCTCAATTAGTCACCCTCCTTCCGCTAAAAGGGAACATCATCTCCACTGATATCAAGATCTTCTCCTCCGGGGCTGTCAAAATTCTCCGTCTCTTTTTGCTCCGAACTGCGTCCCCGATCAAGAAAGCGAACATTATCGGCAACCACTTCAGTTACTTTGCGCTTCACTCCCTCCTTATCTTCATAGGAGCGAATCTGAAGTCTGCCCGCTACAGCAACTAAACTGCCTTTTTTGAGATAATTGGCACAGCTTTCTGCCTGCTTTCTCCAGGTTACGATTTTGATAAAATCAGTTTCTCTTTCTCCCTGTTGGTTGGTAAAAGGACGGTCAACCGCAAGGGAAAAAGTAGTTACCGGTATTCCACTGCCTGCTGTATAGCGGAGCTCCGGATCATGGGTTAAGCGACCGATTAATACTACCTGATTTAACATAGATACACCGTCCTTCCGGTTATATATTCGTTGAAGTTATTCGTCTTGCTTTTCTTCTTCTCCTGCCTCTTCTATCGATCCCTCTGAATCAGGAGCAGGCTCTTCCGCTTCAGGCTCTTCTGCTTCAGGCTCTTCTGCTTCAGGCTCTTCTGCTTCAGGCTCTTCTGCTTCAGGCTCTTCTGCTTCAGGCTCTTCTGCTTCAGGCTCTT
>Ga0114946_10000031_pt1 | contig 60013 bp, 46 predicted proteins | sample WalLakDeSediment_FD_88676 | JGI IMG/M metagenome (GOLD analysis project Ga0114946, IMG submission 88676) | Lake sediment microbial communities from Walker lake, Nevada to study Microbial Dark Matter (Phase II) - Walker Lake 11/02/13 Deep Sediment | ecosystem: Environmental > Aquatic >... | reverse complement strand
TTGCGTCCATTCTTGCCTTCTTCTTCCCTCCCCATCCCAGTTGTATGCCCCGCCCTCACCACAAAACCTTGCATACTAGCCGCTACCGCCTTGCGGTTTAGTTCAATACCCTTCTACATGAGATGACTCTGACTGGCCTCGACAACCCGGCCTGTCAAGATATATCATCGACCGCGGCAGAAAGAGGCTTTCGGATGGACGCCAAGCCCGGATCGGGGTCAATAAATGTTCCTACCCTGGGACTTTGGGCCATCCCCAGCGAAAAGTTTTACAAGACCCCACGCCTCATTCCGAAGAGAAGCGATCCAAGCGATAGATATAGATGTTCCAGGACAAGGGTTCCAAGGTCATATTCGGGAGTTCCCCATCCTCCAGAAAGGTCTGTTCATGCCTTGCCACAAGGTTGGGAATCGTGGCATTGGGGGGAAATTCATTCAGGAATTCAGAGAATTTCCCTGAAAAACACCCTCTCATCTGATTCCATAGAAGGTAATCCAATACCAGGTGACTGTAGCCTCTTTCATAGGATTGCCTGAAAAAACGAAGCAATCTCTCCCTGGAGTCCTCGGACTGCAATGCCCTGGCAATCACCTCACTCGCAAAACCAGTCCTCTGTCCAACAAACGTGCTGAAGGTCCACCATGAATGCGTGGACACGAGACTTCCCAATTCCTCCTTCATGAGCCATTGACAGGCTTCCTCATATCCACTTCGCGGAGGCTGCGTTTTCTTCGCCCAGATGACCATGACAAGAAAGCATGATGCCAATAGGATGGTTCCCATGAATTGAAAAGATTCAGAACACCTTCTTCTCAGCCAATCCCAAACATCTACCCATCCTGGTCCAGAGAGAAGCAATAGAACCACGCTGACCGGCAGGAAGATCCTGGGCATGGACTTGGGCATCCTTATGTAGAAAAGAATCAATCCCATGCCGAGCACGACTAGCTGTTGTCCCAACACCCCCTCCCTCCACAACCTTCTCCCACCAAGAATCGCAAGAATCAAGGGAATTCCAAGCCCGTATCGAATCGGAATCGCTAAGGCCATAGGATTGATCTTGAAGTCAGATGCCACCTCCGCGTGCCATTGCACCAGAGGAATATAACGAAATGGATCCAGAATACCGGTCAAGACAAGTGGCAGGACTACGACAAGATAACCGATCATGCAGCCCAAACCCACCAAGACATAGGAAAATAGCAGTCTCTTCCATTGCCTGTTCTTCTTCAGACACCACGCCACCAGGCTTCCAGCCTGGTAAAGACCAAACATTGGAATACATGCCAGATTGACCGTGGCACCCATGCCCCACAACAGGCCGGCCAACCAAAATCCAATCCAGATTCGGACACCTCGCCTGTTCGTCTCTGCTCCTTGAAGTATTTTCCAAGCCCAAAGGGAACAAGCCAGCCCGGCAAGAAAGAAGAAAATGTAATTCGATTCCGAATAAACGCTTCTCGAATAGAAAAGAAGATGTGGTGAGCAGGAGAAAAAGAAGGCCGAAACACCGGGCGCGATGTTCCCCTCCACTTGCCGCACGCAGACATAGATCAATACCACGGATACCATGCCCAAGATCCCGGAAACCATCAGGGCCGCTCCCATGGAAAATCCAAAGATCTGATATCCGCATGCCACCAGCAGGGCATGCCCTGGATTATGCAGAACACCTCGTTCTATTCCCTCCAATACTGCCATTCCGTGATAACAGTAGTTCCCTTCATCCACGCACCGCAAACCTTGACTGGAAAGTCCGGCCAGTCCCAGGACCATCCTGCAAACCAAAGCCAAGAGCAACAAGCATGATGACCGGTCCAGGAATCCTTTCCATGAGGCTCCCTGCCTCTTGCACCACGTCATTGAAATCTTCCCCGCCAGGTCATTCCCCGGTCGTATCCCGCGCGATTTCATCCCTTCCCCCAAGGTCCCGCGTCGCCATATCCAGCCTCTCCGGAGGCGCCCCCAACATATCCATCCTGGGTGTTTCCCTCATGAGCTTCCCTACGGACAAGAAGGTTCTCAGGACAGCCTGGTAATCCGCGTCCTCCTTGCTCTCGAACACCGCTTGTCCACAGGCTTGCGTACCCCCGGATTCTCGAGACAAAGGGGCCCGAAGAAAGTCATTGAATTCCGGGTGATCAAGACGCAGCCATGGCCTCCTGGGAATTCCTTGTCCATGGCACGACGTGCATCTTCTGGAGGCCACCTCCCCCAGCGTGGCATCCAATTCTTCCGGCACCATTCTCCGACAAGCCTGGAGCGTTGGATGCGCTGTGTCAGCGGTTCCATAATAGGGCACATTGAGATCGATCCACAAAAGAATCCGTTCCTTCTCGTCCCTTGTCAAGGAAATTCGGGAAACGCCCCGTTCGTCTGGATGCCCATCAAGGATCAGGTCTGCCAAGGGGCTGACCGGAGATCCCCAGATTTTCGGTTCAATGGCTTGAATGTTCCATTCCTGCCCATTGTAGGTGGGAATCCATTTTGTGTAGGGATTGTCAATCGAAACCTCATTGCCATCCCCTTCCCTCAAGATCACACGTCCCCTGGCCAACATCTCATAGGACATGTTGAAGTAATCTGTCTTGTCCCCGGTGAGATCCACTTCCTTGGCTGGCTTCTCTCTGCCATGACATCCCACGCACCGCCGGTCCAACACCGGCTGGACAAGGGAGGCATAACAGAACCCTGCCACGCCCCAGGAGGGTGGTTCCAAAGCCTGCGCTTTACCTTCCATGGCCCGAGGAGGTGGAAGGCCTGCCGTGCTTTGATGACGAGGTTCGTGACAGCCCAGACAACCTTGGATCTCGCCCGGCATCAAGTGGGTAAAGCTTCTCATGCGCTGGACCGTTCGCCCCTGCGCATCCAGAGCCAGAAAGTAGATGGGTCTTTGGGCCGGCACCTGAAAGAAGGCCGATCCATCCTCATGCACGCGAGCGAATCCCCAGACCCGTTTGGGAACATAGGTGGCCCCGCAGGAAATCGCCACGCGTTGAAAATCAAAGGCCGGACGTTGAATGCCCGGGCTGTCGATCAGGCGTCTTGGAAGTTCCTCCACCACGCAGATCCGTTTCACCTCTCCGCGACGAACGGTAGGTTCCAATCCCTGATACACATCCTGAACGAACAACGTCGCGTAACCCTCACTGGATTCAGGCAAACTAGAACCCTGAACCATGGGCAAGGGACGGCTTCGCACAGGTCTGGGGTTGTAAAATCCGAGGTCCTCTTTGGGTGCAAGTACCACGGCCTGCTCCGTAACCGCGTAGTCCCGAACAAGAATCGTGCCATCGTAGGAAACGAGGAAATATCTATCATCCAACGGATAAGGCGTCTGATAGGGGCCGATGGGACCGTTGGTGCTGATGTGGATCCCTTGAAGTGGAATGTCCGGGGTGACATTAATGATCCCTTGCTGTGCATTGACACCAAGAGACGGATCGATGATCCCGATGGCGCCTCTGCAGGATCCGTTGTGCCCGGTCAAAGTACACAGGACCCGCGTGCTTCCCGGGATCTCCTGGGGTTCTATGAAGGTCGCGGGATCCAATACACGATTTCCAAAAAAGACGGACAGACGCGTCCCATCCGGGCTGAGGGTCCACAGGCTCTGGATGGGAATGGCGGGACGATCCACATATTCCCATCGGCCATAGAGGATGCGTCCATCCTGAAGCACGGTAGGAGTGAAATCGTTGAGGTAATTGGCCGAGAGTCTCTGTTGTTCCGAACCATCCGACTTCATTCTGTACAGGATTCCCACCGGGGTGAAGAAACAATAGGCGGCCTGGGGACAACGAGTGGATAGAAAGGCGATATCCCCATCCGGGAGCCAGCAAGCGTCATAGTTGTGATGGGATCCCGCGGTAAGCTGTGTGAGTCCAGAGCCATCCAGATGAAGGAGAAATACCTGGTAAAATTGATCTTGCCTCCAACTGAAGAGCAGTCGCTGGCCATCGTGAGAAAGATCGCAACTGGAGATCTGCCCATTCGGAGTAGAAAGAATCTCCCGAAGCTCTCCTCGCGAGAGATCGTAGACGTACAATCCACCCCCATCGCGTTGTCCCTCGCAATGGTAGGTATAAACGTGGGAGCATTCGATATGATGTCGTCGAATCACCACAAGCTCATGGAAACCCATGTCCCCTGATCGAATCCGATCGTGAAGTTCCCCCGAGAGAGCTGGCCGCTCCGGTACCCGTTCGGAAAGTGGGGCTCTGGGGGCAGGCCCGGTGGGAATATGACAGGGAGGCAGGAACTTTCCCAGCATGGAATCTTCTGGAGCCGAGGCATATACCTCGATCTCAGAAGCCCCGGGGTTGGGTCCGTGATAAGAACTGAGGAACCGCAGGGTCACCTTGCTCGTTTGAACAGCCTGCGGCAAGGAAAGTCTTTGCGGGCCGTGTCCCTCCCTCAGTCGATGGACCACGACAGGATTCGTCTCATCGCCCAGGAATACCTGGCAATCCGCCCAGTTTTCCTTCCAACAGAAGGCCGTCCTCCCATAATAGATGATCTCAGCCACCATGACGGGTGGGTCCCATTCCAGGGCAAAAAATGCCTTTCCGTCACTGGTCGGACCATGCACTGCCCACGCCCTACCAGCGTCCGCCATGCTTTGAGGCTCGGGAATGCTCCCATCCACCGCGAAGGCAGCGTCATACTGGTCATTGTACCTGGACGAAGCGGAAACGCGGGCCCTTCTGGCCAAATTAAGGCTTTCCTTGGCTTCATACGTTGGCTTTGTCTGGCCTACATCCCCATGCGAAAGCTGTCCGAAAAGAAACAGGGCATTGAACAACACGGCAATCGTAGCGCAACAGCTTCTTCGATGCATAACCTCTATCATCCTATTATGTCCAGAATCTCTCACCTTGTGCGTTTTAACTCAACGCATACTGGCGATAGTTGAGTTTATTTCAATGAAGATCCGGTACAAAGAGAACAAAAAGATGGATAAGCTATTCCGATATCTATATCATATCCTACATGATCTCGGTCTTCATTCCCCTGGCGCTCTTCGCTGTCGTGTATAGGGATATGGAGAAACATGTGTTATCCTCATGGCCTGGATAGAGCCTCCATGACCTTGACCGAAACAGCGCCCTGGTGGACCGTGGTTCTGGGACCGAACCATGGTCCCATCCTCCTTTCAAGGCGATTGATGCAAGGGGTTCTTGGCTGCAACTCTATCTCATATATCCCAAGTCCCTCAATTGTCTGGTTGTCTCCGCATCCAAAGCCACGTCCTGTCCTCGGACCGCTCGTTCCTGGGCTCGGCTCACATAGAAGTTCAATTGATCCCGCAACTCAGCCACACTCCAGGAAAGAAAAGCGCTGTGGCACAACTCAACAACAGCCAACGATCCAGAAGAATACGAATTCCCGAGCTGGAGGATCTAAGAAGGGATTCATCCATATTCGCATCTCGTAAGACCCATATCCCCAAAAAGACGAACATCGTCCCACAAGCGACAACTTCGATTCTTTGGATCCTTTCATAGGGTCTCATCTTGACATCCTATCATTTCTCGTCTCCACTGATAGGCAACGTGCTTCCTTGAACGCCATTCCTTCCAATGGCATAGTAAGCACTGAATTCAGGGACCTTGCGTGACCGGTTTTCGTTCTTCGGAGACAGACATGCACAATCCTTTGCGCAGGAAGCTTTTGGCTCAGGCCATGGGGACCGGAACCCTGTGGATGACAGGTTCGTCAGGACATGCCATGACTGTTTCCCCATCCTCGGATCCGTGGGAAGAAACGATCCCTTTTTCCCAGAAGATCCCGGTCCGTCACCACGCCGATGTGGTGATCGTGGGAGGAGGGATCGCCGGGGTTTGCGCCGCTTGTGCATCGTCGCGTATGGGAGCCAAAACGATCCTCGTGGAACGTTTCGCCACCCCCGGGGGGAATCTGACCTCAGGCGGTGTGGCTTCCTTTTGCGGGGAAAGCGCCGGGCAAGGAGAGATCTTCGATGAAATCGTCTCCGGGCTCGAAGCCTTCTCGGCCATAGCTCCCTATCAGCCTTATCCCAAAGGGGATGCTCGAATCTTTGATCACGAAATCCTGGCCGTCGTTCTTCAAGAGCTGCTTATGCGTCACCAGGTCACATTGTTCCTACACACCAGGTTCGTCCACGCGATCCTCGACGGACGCAGGGTGACCCACGCGGTAATCTCCGGCAAATCCGGCCTTGAAGCCTTGGCAGGACGACAATTCATCGACTGTACCGGAGAAGCAGATCTGGCCAGAAGCGCGGGGTTTGAGACCATGAAAGGCAGGCCCGAAGATGGGCTGTCCCTTCCCATGTCCCTCATGTTCTTCGTCCGTCACGTTCAGGAAGCAGACGCCCTTGCGCAGGTGCCAATCGGTTGGTTTGGAGAGATCCGGGACAAGGAAGACCTTCCCATGACCAGCATCTGGCCCAACGGTCCAGGGAGCAATGCCATCAAGGTCAAGATTCCAGGCTTCGATGCCGGCGACACGGATCGACTCACCGAAGCGGAAATACGAGCCAGACGTCGCATGATGGAAGTGCTCGACTACTATCAACGCGTGGAGAAGAGACCTTGGGTCCTGGACCATTGTTCCCCTCAAATTGGTATCCGAGAAGGCAGACGGATCGTGGGAGACAGGATCTTGTCCTTGGAGGATCTGCGAGCCGGACGAAGCTTTCCAGACGCCATCGCCCGTGGTGTGTTCTATCTGGATGGGCACAAGCCAGATGACGACAAAAGAACCTATATCCTTTCGAAAGAAGAACGTTGGGTTCCTCCCTACCACATCCCATTGCGCTGTCTGGTTGCTCGAGATGGGGACAACCTGTTCATGGCCGGAAGATGCTTTTCCGCAGATCAACTTGCCCTTTCTTCAGCCAGGGTGAGCACCACCTGCGCCATGATGGGACAGGCGGCAGGGATTGCCGCGGCTCTGGCCGCGGATCGTGCCTGCATTTCCAGGGAGGTGGATGGCGTCGAGGTGAGCGGCCTGGTTCGTACCAAGGGAGCTGAGTTGGACTCTGGAATAGATCAAGGAGAAACGTCATGACAAAGGAAAAGGTGGTCGTAGTCGGCGCTGGAGGGATTGCCGGGGCATGGTTCCCCAGACTCATCGCTGAAAAGCTTCGAGTGGCCGCTGTAGTGGATCTCCATCTCAAGGCGGCAGAGGATAAAATTGCGCAATATGGACTGGACGCCGAAGCCTCCACCAGTCTCAAGTCCGTTCTTAAAAGACACAAACCAGACTTTGTCCTAGACCTCACGGTCCCGGAATCTCATTGTAAAGTGACCTGCACCGCGCTGAATTCAGGATGTCATGTCCTTGGGGAAAAGCCTATGGCCTCCAGCATCTCTGAGGCCCGACGCATGCTCAAGGCCTCGGAAGAAACAGGGAAACTCTTCATGGTCAGTCAGTCCAGGAGATGGAATCCAAGACATGAATCGATCCAACATACTGTATCCTCCGGGAGGATCGGAGAGGTGACCACACTATGTTGCGATTTCTTTTTGGGCGCTCATTTTGGAGGATTCAGGGATCAGATGTCCAGTCCCTTGATCCTGGACATGGCCATCCACCATTTTGATCTGGCCCGTTATCTTATAGACAAGGATCCTGTCTCCGTCTTTGCCATGGAATTCAATCCAAAAGGATCCTGGTACAAGGGCGATGTTTCGGCCAGCTGTATCTTCCAGATGACGGACAACGTGGTTTTCACCTATCGCGGCAGTTGGTGTTCGGAGGGTTGTCCTACCAGTTGGAATGGGAACTGGAGAATCATCGGTACGCGAGGAACCCTACTCTATGAGAGAGATCAAGCGCCCCATGGACAGGTTCTGGCTGGCAACACCGGGTTCAACCGGCCCTTGAAAGATCTTACGGTCTGTAAGGAACGCCTCAAATACGCGGAAATGCACGGTGCCTTGAGAGAAATGCTGAGCTTCTTGAGAACCGGCAAGCAACCTCAGACCGAATGCCACGACAACATTCGGTCCTTGTCCATGGTTTTCGGGGTCATTCAAAGCCACAGCCTCGGGCGCAGGATCTCGCTTTCCTGAGAATGTAAAGAGATGCTCACCCAAAGACCAGATTTCTTCCTGGAACGAGGAATCCAAAGACCTTGCTCGAACATTCCAAGGGAAACCGAGGTGCTTGTTGTTGGAGCGGGACCCGCTGGCAGCACGGCCGCTTTACATCTGGCAAAACAAGGTTATCAGGTTCTCTTGCTGGATCGTTATCCCTTTCCAAGGGACAAGGTGTGCGGGGATGGACTGCTCACGGACGCTTTCCCTTTGATGGAAAGAGCAGGCATTCTGACCCAGGTTCGTTCCCTGGCCCATATCTCCACAGAAGCCATCTGTTATAGCCCGCGCTTGACTGAAGTCAGAGTTCCCATGGAACTCTGGGGGCTTCAACGACACCATCTGGACTCGCTTCTCGCCCAAAGCGCTCAACAAAACGGAGCGCTCTTTTGCCAGGGCAAGGTCCTTCGCGTACAACAAGACGCTCCCATGAATCTGGGTATGCTCTGTTGGGTTGAAGATCTTCCTTGGCCGATTCACACACAAATCCTTCTTCTTGCCACAGGTGCCCAACTGGGACTTGCCAGACAGATTGGATTGCTTTCCGGGGCACGCCCCACAGGCGCTGGAATAAGATGCTATGTACGGTCCAAGAAAATCCTCTCCCACCCTGTGTTCTCCTATGAAAGAGACATGGGACCGGGCTATGGGTGGATGTTTCCCTTGGGGGACGGGCTTTACAACGTGGGATGCGGTGTCTCTTTCAGGACGGATCTGGGACCTCGGCGCAATCTTCGGGAAGCGTTTCGGGATTTTGTGCAACATGCTCCGGCTGTCAAGGAGGTCATAAACGAACAAGTGGAAAGAACTTCCCTTCTAGGCGCCATGATGCGTTGTGGTTTGCAGGGGCTGACGCTTCGGAACGAGTCCGCCGCACTGGCCCTCGGCGATACCCTAGGCGCGGCCTTGCCTTTCTCCGGGGAAGGTGTATCCAAAGCCATGCTCACCGGAGAGATCGGCGCCGTATGCTCGCACGAAGCCCTGGAAACACGACGGATCGATCCGCTACTCCAGTATCCGGATCGTATCCAGGCGTATCTCGGGCCTCAATGCCGTTCCTACCAGGTACTGGAAAATCTGATCGCCAAGCCCTGGCTAAGCGAGGTTGGGGCACACATCGCCAATCGAAGCGTTACGGTAAGGCGCGTCATGACCAAGATCGTCGCCCAGGAACTGGATCCCCTCTACGTGCTCAACGCGAGAAACATCCTTCGCTACTTGAGATCCAAGATCTGACATTGACCCGGCCTGGCTTCAACAAGAATCGTCTTCCCATCCACCACCAATTCTACAGGCTCCCCGGTGGCATCACCGAACTCGGTACGTCGAACCAGAAGGCGATCTTTGAGCTTCAACCCGGATACGACCGGGCATGGTGTATCAGGCACCTCGAATGATACGGGTGTTCCTTTCTCCAGGAAATCGCAATATTCAAACGAAGCCGCATAAACAGGATGAAGCAGCTCCACTTCCCGCTGCTCTTCTTCCCTGGGGCTCCACAAGAAAAAGCTATCCGTTCCACGCAAAAGCATGTGCCAAAGAAGCTCCTGATATTTCTCGGCACTGAATTGTCGAACCGAGGGATCCGGATCTTTCGGAGGGGAAGTGGTGTGCCAATGAACAAAGGCGATGATAGGTATGTTCGGCGGTGTATGTTGTCCCGCGTTGCTCGCGACCAGAAGCATGTTATAGAACCACCTGTAATCCGCATCCTCGAAATCGTACCAATGATACGTGTCATACCATGTGTATACCACAGGCATGGCAAAGGTATAGCCTGTGTCCGGAAAATCCTGAGCCCAGCGTCTGTATCTGGCTTTTTGATCCTGCACGTAGGGTTGCCCCTGCTCATAGAACTCGAAATAGTCGTACCAGTAGCGCAATCCATTGTTGGGATATATGGCATAGTTACCCACAAGACACTGGGGATGAAGAGAGAGGATGGGTTGAGCGAAGCAGACTCTCTGGAGCCGGCTTCGCATTCGCCGTATGGTCTCTTGAAAGGTCTTGAAATCCTCGATCCCCGGGAGATTTTCCCTGCAACGTTCACACCGCAGGGAAGAGGCGTGGGCGCGGTTGACCTCGAGGGGACCGTCTATCTCCCAATCCGCGAATACAAAACCCAATTCCAATCCCTCTCTTTTATACCCTTGCGAAAAAAACTCTATTCTTTCTCTGATCTCGCTCTCCCTGAAACCCAAGGTGAAGGGACACCCCATCTTGTGGCCAGGTCCAAAGGAATCGTCCCAAAACCCTTTTCCATCCTCATCGACATGCATTGTGCGTTCATCCCCATTGAAGAAGGAATAGAGACAAGCATTTGCATTGGCAGAGATGGGCAATCCCAATTCTTTCTGGATTCTTGCCACCTTCAGGGCCTGTTGGAGACTACGGTCCCGTTGTTCATGAGAAGGTTGCCAAGACATGATCAATCCTATTCCCCGTTCGTTCAAGGCCCGCAGCATATGACAAAGCTTGTCTTCTCCCACATCTTCCGGATCCATGCATGGCCACAGATACAAAGGCAATCTTTGGCCTCGATCATGAGACAAAGGCCGCGTAGAATCCAATACCTTTTGAATCCTCTCTGGAAACACGATTTCACCTCCCATGGCTATATTGGGTCCAAACAGCGCTAAAAGATAGATCCAAACATATCCCTTGCGAAATGATATGATCATCCTGACTCCTTCCATGGCTGTGACCTAACAGCCCAGATCGGGTTCACTGAGAGTTCACGTGGTTTTTCGATGATATCAAGCCTATTGCCAGGCAAGGAACCCACTCCTTCTGCCTTGCTTCTGAAAGGATGATCCGACCATGCTGCGCCAGATAGCTCGCTGGGTTTCATGCTCCTTTCTTCAAACAGCCGTCCTCTGCCTCCCAGTTCCTCCAGAACCCTTCCTATCCTCCACCCTCCCCTCTTCCATCCATCTTCTTCCTGAACAAGCTCCAAAGGCCGAATCCCCATGGATTCCCATGGCCGACACCTCTCCTGCTTCCCTGGCTTCTGTCCAGGGAATACCCGTACTCGTTTTGCCATGCTTGTTTGCCCAGCAATCCCATGAGCGCGCATCCTGGGACCTGCCCATCGATCTGGACATGGTCAACCAGAAAGGCATTCGGTTTCAGATCTATATCGAGGATCTTTCCCCTATTTCTCGTATGAATCTCTATCTTCGCAGCGGTCGCGGATGGTATATCGCATCCTTCCAGCCTCCCGGAAGCAGAATGTGGCATGAGATTTCCATCTGGAAGGAACAGATGTCCATGGAAGAAACTCCCGAAGGCTGGGCTCATATCGACAGGGTACGAATCTCAGCATGGCGGGGCACCCATTCAAATACCAGGTTCTATTTGTCTCATATGGATGTGTTTGGAGAAGAAGCAGAAATCGCGCTCATCCGTGGAGAATCCTTCCTGTCCAAGGAGCCCTCGGCCATGAAAAATCTCTGCGAATACACTGGAATCCTGGCTGCTGGATTGAGGGACATGGGCATCTCCTACCATCTGATGAGCGATTTGGACCTGCTTCATGGCTATCTCCAGAAGAAACGGCTGGCCATTCTTCCCTACAATCCCTCCATGCCCGAATCCATCCAAAAGGAAATTCTTGCATTTCTGAACAACAACGGAAAACTCTTGAGCTTTTACATCCTACCACCAGACCTGAGAAGGGCAGTTGGAATGGCCGAGGGACGTCACATTCGAGCCGAACCTTCGGGCCTGTTCAGCGAAATTCGACTTCACCCTTCTTCTTTGCCTCACGCCCCTTGCCGAGTTCATCAAAGATCCTGGAACATCACCGAATGCCCAATACTGCCAGGCAAGAGCCACGTGGTTGCCCTTTGGCACGATCATGAGGGAAATCCAACTTCTCATGCCGCGATTGTGGGTTCCAACAATTGCCTTCACATGACCCATGTTCTCCTGAAAGACGATCCGGTGGCTATGAGGGGGCTTCTCATGGGAATGGTGGACCATTGGCTCCCGGGAACCGCCCCCATGGCAATGGCCAACTTGATGGATTCCCTGTTTCAGGGCAAAGATCTCAAGGAGGGCCCCTGGACCATCAAGGAATCGCATCACATCCAGGAGTCTCGCGAGTTGGAACAAGAGGCTCTCCGCCTCACAGCTCAGGGCGACATCAGACAAGCCTTGGAAATAGCAAGAAGAGGACGGGACAAGCTGATCGAGGGCTTTTGTAGGGGACAAGCCCCTCTTGCCCACGAGCATCGAGCCTTCTGGTGTCACAGCGCCCTGGGCGTGGACGGCATGTCCTGGGAAGAAGCGATACGAAGGCTTGCCGACCATGGGTTCAACGTCATTCTGCCCAACATGTTATGGGCCGGTACCGCCTATTATCCCAGCAAAGTGCTCCCCCAAGCCCCGGAGGTCGCCACGAAAGGGGACCAGCTCCAACAGTGTCTGGATGCGTGCCTGTCATATGGAATCGCTTGTCATGTCTGGAAGGTAAACTACAACACGGGCGGTAGGGCATCCCAGGCATTCATCTCCCGCATGAAGTCCGAGGGACGGGTTCAGAAGCTTTTCAATGGAGATGAATCTCCCCTATGGCTTTGCCCTTCCCATCCAGCCAATCAAAGGCTGGAAATAGAATCCATGCTCGAACTGGTAAAGGAATATCCCATACAGGGAATCCACTTCGATTACATCAGGTATCCCCATCGTGACAGTTGTTTCTGTGATGGATGCAAGAATCGTTTTCGAAGCTATTTAGGATATGCTATCGAGAATTGGCCTCAAGGCACTCGTACAGATCCTGTTCTCCGAGAGGCCTGGATGCAATTCCGTCGAGATCAAATCACAACCGTGGTCAGACAAGTCCATGAACAAGCCAAGCAGATCCGTTCGGACATTCAAATCTCTGCGGCCGTGTTCAAAGACTGGCCGTTGGATAGGGACAGTGTAGGACAGGACTGGAAGCTTTGGTGTGACAAAAAATACCTGGATTTCATATGTCCCATGAACTACACCGAGGACAACTGGCAGTTCGAGAACTGGCTTCAAAAACAAAAAGCCTGGTGTGGGGATGTCCCCTCCTATCCAGGCATTGGATACTCGACCTGGGGTATTGATGGGGATATTCCCCGATTGATCCAACAGGTTTTGCTCACCCGCGAGTACCATACTGGCGGCTTTACCGTGTTCAACTACGGAAGCCGGGAAGCGAGGGACCTTCTAGCTTACTGTGTCATGGGCATTACAGCGCCGCTACATAGGCCTTCATCTTGGAAAGTCCCTTCCTCGCCACATCCAATGCGTCTTGCTGCCAATACGCTTGATTGAAAAGTTCCAGGGAAAGCACCACGGTGCTTTCGGGTCCTCTCAAACCATCCAAAATATCGTTTATAGGCGCCACGCCATCTCCAGGAAAAACCCGATGAGCGTCGGTCAATTCCTCTCTGGCGGGTTCGGCCGGATAGTCATTCACATGAAAGACATGGATGCTCTTTGAAGAAAGCAGGCGCAATCCCTCGAAGCGAGAACCTCCACGATACAAATGGTATATGTCGGGCAAAATACAGGACTTGGGATGCCCGGCCTCCACAGCAACGCACATGGCTTGTCCCAGCCTGTATAGGTTCCTGGAAAATCCCCAAACTTCCAATTGGGGTACCACCTCCATCCGATCTCCCAACTCCAAAAGATCCCGATATCTCTCTGCCACGACCAAAAGATCCAGAACAGGACCTTCGGTTGCCCCTGCTGGTGGACACGCCAAGCGAACGCCACCCGCTCTGGCCACCACGTCCATCGCGATTTTGGCTTCTTCCATGCCCTTGGATCGTTCCGTATTGTCTTCCACGATCCATCGAGGAAAAGCAATGGCGCTTTCCATGGTCAATCCCAGGTCCTCCATTCGCTTCCTGAATTCTTCCACCCGCCCCCCTTGCTCCTCCAATTCAACCAAATCCCTCACCCATGGCTCAATGGAATCATATCCAGCTTGGGCAGCCGTCTCTAGTTCCCCCATTACCCCTAGCTTCTGCCCCCGAATCGTACCGGAGTTCAAACAGAACCTGAAAGGAGAAACGGAATCCTCTGCTCCCCTAGTCCCTTCCGCACCCATGGCCACTCCCCTTCCCAGCGCCGCAAGCGCCGCTGTACGCAACAAGGTCCTTTTTGATGTTTGCATGAATTAATCCTCGAATCTCCAGATTCCAAACAAACATTCGGTGAACCCGATCCAAACGCAGCCCTTGGCGGAGAAAAGACAGAGATGCTGTTTTCGAACGGTTTGAAATCCAAGGTGTGTATCACGGCATTCCAATCTGTCTCCTCTTCCCACGACGGTTTATCTCTGGATCGGGTTCACTGAATATGTACGGTCCAAGTTTCTTTCGGAAAAGACAAACCTTCTATCCCTTCTATTCTTCCGTCAATTTTTCCTGGCCATGTACCATAACACAGTATTATGATAAGATCCCCCATGGCATGAACGATTTCATGGAAGAAAGAGGGAGTCTCAAGGCCGCGGAGCTTCTCAACGACTCGTCGAGATCCTGGTTGAAGCGTTATGCCATTCTCTCCACAGGCTCTGAATCTCTCCTGGAAATGGCAAAATATGAACTGATCGTTTCTCTGCTTCAGGGCTGGCCCGGGGGCACAGGTATCGTCCTGAGACGTCTTTTCTATCCCATGGTCCTCCTAGCCATGGGTAAGGGAATCACCCTTGGAAAAAACGTCTCGTTGCGCGGCACGACAAAGATCACGATCGGGACAGGTTGTCTGCTGGACGATCATGTGTGTATTGATGCTCGCGGCCCTGAGGCGGATGTTCGACTGGGCAGTCATGTCCTGGTAGCCAGAAACACCATCGTTCGATCCCGTGGCAGGGAACTCTGGATTGGGGATGGCAGCAACATTGGCAGCAATTGCATGATCGGCACCAATGGAAAGCTGATCCTGGGTAGGAATGTGCTCATCGGAGGTTATGCCTATATCTGTGCCGGAGGATCCCATCGCTTCGATGACTTGGAAACCCCGATTCTCCACCAGGATTGTCCCAGCAGGGGCGGTATTGCCATTGGGGATGGCGCCTGGTTGGGAGCCAGGGTCACCGTACTAGACGGCGCCAACGTTGGAGAAGGAACTGTCGTAGGCGCCCACTCCCTGGTCACCCAAAGCCTGCCTGATATGACCGTGTGCCATGGCACACCAGCTCGTGTCATTCGTCCGAGAGCCTGAGCCTCTCACAATCCCGCGATTCTCAAAAGGTTACACCCTATAGAGAAGATCCTGAACATCTACTTGGCGCTCGTGTCCAGAGCAACCGCCTTGTAACCACCTTGGCTTCTGAAGTAGAGAATCAGACCCAAATAACAACATGCCATAATGATGGGCAGAATGGCCACAGTGGACATGGCATTCTGCTTGGCCAGCGTGGTTGTCTTGTCCAGGACCTCCTTCTCGCTTTGGATCACAGCGTATCCGGCTGCATCGAGAAATACCCCTTGTGCATCCAGAGCCTGGAGCATTTCTTCATGGCTTCGAACCGATGTATCATCTGGAGTCCTGCAAAGATGATCGTAAGCATTCCTCACATGAGTCTGAAAGGCACTGTCGTCGGCCAGAGCCCCTATATTCTCGCCATGATCCTTCACATAGTTATACAAAATCACCTTGTCCTGGATCTCGTTGACCACTCTGCTGTCAAGCGCTCGGTAATTCGCGAAAATACTCCTCCTTTCCGTTTGGTCCATGAGTCGCTCATACATAACTCCCTGGCTCTTGAGCGTCTTGTCGATTTGAGTGTCCTGCAGATACCCTAGCCACTGAGCGCCCACAATGCCAACGCCCAGCATACCCACCCCGGCAATCGCGTTGAGCGTCAAAGCGCCTCCCTTGGGAAACTGTTCCGCGACGAGCCCCAGCGTCACAGGCCAGAAAAAGCACTGTCCTGTCCCATAAATGGTCGCCATGATCAAAATCATAAATCCATGGGATTTGGACAAGAAGAAGAGTCCCACCGCCGCGAACAAGGAACTCGCGAGTAGAACGCCCAAGGGTTGGAGAAGTCGCTCGATGGGACCGATGCAAAAACGTAGAACCATCATGATAAACGCGGTATAGATGATGATCCAACCTGAATCTAAGTTGACTGTGGCCATGGCCGGTCCCATGAGTTCCTTGATCCACGAGTCTGTTCCCAACTCCGTGGTAGCCAACAGGATCATGATCAGAAGAAGAAAGATATACATGGGCTTGCCCAAGGAACGGGTGTAGTTATAGTAGGCGCCCGAAAGCAGCAAAGTGGAGATCGTCACGGACATGGACAATCCACCGAGCATGAACAAGGGAATGTTGGTTACCCTAAATATTTCGCTGAGCAACATGTAAAGAACGATGGCAGCCCCCAAGGCTCCGGGCTCCTGCAACATTTCCTTATAGGAAACGCCAGCCGCAACCCGTTCGCTCACAGGGAATTTACAACGAAGCAGCATGATCCCATACGCGATCACCGGAACGAGAATGATTGCAGCCTTGATGTGCCAGTCAAGACTTCCCATGAACATAATCACGATCCCCGCCAGGACAAAACCTCCAGGCCATCCCGCATGTAGAATACTCAACATCTTGGTCTTTTGATTCGGGTACATGGCGGCAATGGGAGGATTGATGGCCGCTTCCACGGTACCGGCGGCCAATCCGTTGAGGAACGACCCGAAATAGAGGAAGGCATATCCACTGGAACCTCTGGCTGTCACCATGAGAATGGCGGACAACAGGTGGCATACAAAGGCAAAAATCATGGATCGTCCATACCCGACCCTGTCAATAACCAAGCTAAACAACACGATGCTCAATCCAAAGGGCCACATCCCGGCCCCCAAGATCTCACCCTTTTGGGTTTCGCTCAATCCAAAAGCGATCTGCCATTCCCCGAGAAGCATCACGCGGATAATGAACGCAAAGGATGTCGCGACCAGGGCCACGAAACACGCGGCAAAAAGAAATGTATTTCCTTTTTCCTTCACCATGTTCTGTTCTTGCATGTTCAGACTCCTCCTTGACTCCAGATCCCTTCACAGCAATTTGCTGTGAAAGATAACAAAATATAATGTTGACGTCAATCAAGACCTGCAAAGCAAGCTTGATGACAGACACGGGCAAAGAACGGTAAACTTTCCATCAATCCCATTCGGGTAAGGATTTGCTGGAGGCAAGACTAGAAGGAAAGAGAGGATCGCTCGTGAAAGGGATGAATCGCACCTATATCGTACCCATTCTTTTTATGGCCATTTTCTTGGGCCAAGCTTTTATGCCACCCTGCATGACCATGGCAAAGAATGAGCAGCTTCCCTCCACGGAAGAGAAGGCAGCCTTTCTCGATGCACTCATCAACATTAAATCCTACCGCTTTGGTGAAAGCAGGGAGATGTTGACACGGGTCTCAGATTATTTGAAGAGAATCCATGGCCGACCCCAAGCCAGAAAAGAGGCGGTCCTCAGCCTGGCCCAATTACTCCAGGAAGAGATCACCGCAGAATGCAGGGATTTCATCTGCAGAGAATTGTCCGTAGTTGGAGATGGAGAATGCGTTCCCTATCTCACGTCCCTCCTTCGTCGCCCCGAGGAAGCAGACATGGCCCGCTATGCCCTGGAACGGATCCAATCCGTGGAGGCGCAGAAAGTCCTCCTGGAAGCCCTGGCATGGGCAACCGATGAGCCTCTCATCGGAATCATCAATTCCTTGGGTGTACGAAGGGATCCATCAGCTGTGGATGCGTTGGCGATCCATCTTGTTTCCCCGGACCTTCAAATCGCCACCGCGAGTGCCGCGGCTCTGGGAAAGATTGGAGGACAAAAGGCTCTCCGTTTCCTGATGGAAGCTCAGGACAAAGGATCCATCGAACGACACATGGCCATTGCAGATGCCGCACTCTTATGCGCAGACCAACTCTTGAAAGAGGGGAAATCAAGGGAAGCGGCCAAGGTCTATGATCATTACTATAAGGAAACGGAACCCCAGAACATTCGGATAGCCGCTTTCAACGGACTGGTCTCCTCCAGTCCGGAAGAAACGGTTCCTTTGGTGGTGAATCTGCTGGTCCACGGTGACACCCAAACTCAAGGCTTGGCCACGCGTTACGTTCGGGAGATGTCGGGACAAGAGACCACCAAGGCTTTCGCGTCCCAACTTCAACAAATGTCTCCTGAAGGTCAGATCCTTCTCTTGGATGCTCTTTCCATCCGCGGGGATCCTGAAGCGATTCCCATGGTCAGAGAATCCTATCAGAGCGATTCAGAAGCGCTTCGAATCGCCGCACTCCGTACCTTGACTCATTTGTCAGACCATCATGAAGTTTCTCTTCTTTCCCAGGCCGCCGCGCAAAGTCATGGATTGGAGCGAGAAACCGCTCGAGAAGGCCTCGCCCGACTTCGTGGACCTTACGTCAACAGAACCATGGCCCGCCAGATCAGGAAATCCCCACCCGCTGTTCAGATAGAATTGATCAAGGCCTTGGGTGTCAGAAGGGCTTTTGAAACTACCCCTTCGATTCTGAAAACGCTGAAGAAAAAGAATGTTGCCGTTCGAATGGCTGCCTTCGATGCCATGGGCTTGCTGGGCAAAAACAAAGATCTCACCTCTTTGCTCAAAGCCTTGAAACGAGTCGATTCGAGTCAGGAAAGAAAAGCCGCAGAAGATTCGATTTCTTCTGTTGCCACGAGAATCAAAGACGCAACTCTTCGCTCCGCTGCTATTCTGAAGTCTTTTGGAAGAGCGGACGATCCAACAAGAGGTTCTCTTTTGCGCATCATGGGGAAAATTGGAGGCAAGGAATGCCTCGAGATAGTACGTGTGTCCTTGGAAAACGACAATATCGAAATCCAGGATGCCGCCATTCGGGCGTTATCGGAATGGCCTGACATAAGCTGTGGACAAGACCTGTTGAATATTGCAAGTGAATCTTCCAATCAAGTCCACTCCGTTCTAGCTTTGCGGGGTTATGTGCGCGTGGTAGGGCTTCCCAGCTACCGGTCGGCGGAGGAGACACTGGATCTTCTGGATGCGGCCATGGACGTTGCGGAGAGAGTGGAAGAAAAGAGAATGGTGTTGGCTGGAATCGGAAATGTCACGCACAGGAAGGCTCTGGACCGGGCCACTCGTTATCTGGCGTATCCCGAGCTGAATACCGAAGCTGCCGCTGCCATGATCAAGATAGCACGATCCATCGCCGATACAAACCCGGAAGACGCGCTTCAATCCCTGCTGGAGGTTCGATCTGTCGCGGAATCCGATTCTCTGCGCACACAAGCGGGGACCGCCCTGGATGAGATCCAATGGTTCGATGACTATATTCAGCATTGGCTCCTGGATGGACCTTATGGCACGAACAACATGGACTCAGCATCCCTGATCAAGATGGTTTTCCCTCCTGAAGATCCATTGGGTTTCATGCATGGGAAACCGGCACGTGTCACGGAAGGAACTCCCGGCTGGCGTGTAGACCTGGACAAGCTTCTGGGTGGCGACAATCAGGTAGCTTACCTTGTGACCTGGGTGTGGTCCCCTTCTGAACAAGCCTCGCAACTGCAACTGGGCAGTGACGATGGAATCGTTGCATGGGTCAATGACGTAGAGGTTCACAGAAATCCGGAGGAACGGGGCCTGACGCCGGCACAAGATCGAGTTCAGGTCCATCTAAATCAGGGATGGAATCGCCTCATGCTCAAGATATCGCAGGCCGGAGGGGACTGGGCCGCATGCGCCCGTTTCAGGGATCCCTTGGGAGGCCCCCTTTCGCTGGAAATACAACACATGGGAGAAGAGAACGCTCTACAACAGGTACGCCAGGACTTTGCTCACGGAACCCCGACAACCGAAAGAGAACTCCTCAGAATCCTTTCCGCCTGGCCCACCCCGTTGCAGGCAGCAGAACTTCTCCTGCAAGCCTTCCAGAAGGTTCAAGACAAGGAGAATGCTTCCCATCTCCTTCTCCAACTGGCGAACACCTTGAGATCCGAGGATATCGAGCAAACCCAAAGGTTGATTGAGTTTCTTCTGGAACATGGACAGGGACAGGCACGGGAGGCCGCTGAATCCCTTTTCAGCGTGACCCCTTGTGTGGATTGAGAGGATTCGAGACAATTTCTTTGAAACCTGAACAAGGTCTAAAACGTTATCATCTTGTAGACCATGTTGGATACAGGTTGTTTACGGTTGGTTTGGATAACGGAAGAGGAGAGTATGAGAATGCTGAGGCGCTTGGTAGATGGTTTGCTTGGAGTGAGTCTGGCTATGTGGTGTCTGGGCGGAGTGCTTTCAATAGGATCTTACGCCCAGGAGAAGAAGCCGTTGGAATTTGATCTTCCCAAACCTCAATTCATCGGCACACCGAAAGAAGTGCCTCCGGGGACTCGAGTAGAGCCTCCATCCGGCCAAAAACCACCTGTTTTGATGGTACCCAAAGACACGGTATTGATCTCTCAATTCAAACCTGTCAACAGCAGCGACGAAGAGCCCATCATTGGGGAACTCGATCTGGTCACCGATGGCGACAAGGAAGCACAGGACGGTTGCTATGTTGAGCTGGGTCCAATGCTTCAATGGGTCCAGATCGACCTTGAACAGACTGCAGAGATCCATGCCATCGTGGTATGGCATTATCATAGCGAAGCCAGGGTGTATCATGATGTTGTCGTCCAATTGGCAGACGATCCGGATTTCATCACCAATGTCCGCACCGTTTTTAACAATGATCACGACAATTCTTCCGGTCTTGGCGTGGGTGACGACTATGAATATTTTGAGACCAATCAAGGCAAGGTCATCGACGCCCAGGGGTTCAAGGCTCGATATGTCAGACTCTACAGCAATGGTAATACATCCAATGAACAAAACCATTACACCGAGGTCGAGGTGTACGGCATTCCGGTAGAATGACGCGTTCAGTATCCTCCTGGGGTTTCTCCCTTTCGATCTTCGCGGTATTCATGTTGGCGTTGGGGTTTCGTTTGCCCCGCCTGCATGAACGGCCCATGCACGTGGACGAGGCGGTACAGGCCTTTAAGACAGGGATATTGCTGGACGAAAACCAGTACAGGTATGATCCTGATGAATATCATGGGCCCACCTTGCATTATATTGCCAGATTCATGCTTCGCCTGTGCGGTGTAAAGACCTTCGCGGATACCACCGAAACGCAATTTCGCATGATTCCCGCTATTTTCGGCAGCCTTCTCATTTTACTCTTCCTTGCCATTGGAGACGCATTGGGAAGACCTGCCACGATCTTTGCCGCCTTGCTGACAGCGGTTTCTCCGGCTATGGTTTTTTACAGTAGATACTACATTCACGAGACCCTTCTAGTCTTCTTTACCTTCGCTATGTTGGTATGTGCATGGCAACATACCCGAATGGAAAAGACGGGATGGGCTATCCTGGCGGGACTGTCCGTTGGCCTGATATACGCCACCAAGGAAACCTGTGTTCTTACCTTCTTCGCTATATTTCTATCCCTGGGGTTCATGGAAGGATGGACCCACTTGATGGATCAACGCAGACTGAACATCCACCAAGATCTTTCCTCCAGACATCATTTCTTCCCTCTCATCCTGGGTTGTATGGCGGCCGCCCTGCTCTTCTCCGCTTTTCTTACCGATCCTCATGGCCCATTTCATTCCATCACAACACACCTGGTCAGTTTGAGAAGAGCTGGACCTGGAGGAATCCATGAACACCCTTGGCACTACTATCTCAAGATGCTCCTCTGGACCCGACATGGTCGCGGTCCTTGGTTCAGTGAAGCGTTGATTCTGGGTCTGGCACTCCTAGGGATTCTACGGATCCTCACAAGGCATAGCAGTGAGGATGGCCCCATCCTTTTCCAACGTTTCCTGGCATTCTATGCCATCACCCTGACCCTCATTTATTCTATGATCCCCTACAAGACTCCCTGGTGTATGCTGAGCTTTCTCCAAGCCACAATCCTCTTGGCAGGCATAGGCGCTTGGGCTTTGATTCTATGGATGAGAAAGTGGCCTTTGCAGATCCTCATGACGCTTTTGCTTCTCGCGGGGATCGGTCATCTCGCACAGGTATCCAACAGAACCAACTTCAAGTATTATGTGGATCGAAGAAATCCTTATGTCTATGCCCATACCCAGCTGGGTTTCCTCAAGCTCGCACAAAGGATGGAAGACTTGGCACATGTCGATCCCCAAGGTCGTCATATATTGATCAAAATCATATCTCCGGATTACTGGCCTTTGCCATGGTATCTCAGGAAATTCGATCGAGTGGGCTACTGGAATAACCCCGGGGAGCATCCACAGGATCAATCATTGGATGCCCCGATCATCATTACCAGCCCAGACCTGATTGAAGAGATACTCGCTCAGATTCAAGGCGAATACCAGATCGATTCCTACTATCCTCTTTGGCCCGATGTATTCGTGATTCCTTGTATCGATAAAGACCTGTGGAATACATTTATGGCCACTCGTATGTAATGACAGTCCCGGAAGGAGATGAAGATGAAAGAGAAAATGGTTCTTTGGGTATTCGCTCTGACTTCAATCCTTACTGCCCAGAATTCAGTTCCTCCCTCTATCATGGAAGCAGCCGAAAAAAGAATCGAGGGATCTGCCCCATCTCACAGCACAGTTCCACCGGAACGACCCCGCAAGCTGTTGGTATACAACTACTGCGGGGGTTTTTACCATGGATCTATTCCTTATGGCTCCAAGGCCCTGGAAATTCTGGCAGGCAAGACTGGAGCCTATGAAGTGGTCGCAACAGAAGATATGTCTCTTTTCGAACCGGACTCGCTTCGAGATTTTGACGCTGTCTGCCTCAACAACACCAGTGGAGAGATTTTTCTGCCCAAGGATCTGGATCAACTACCCCAAGCGGAACAGGATGCCGCCAGGACAAGGGAAGCCCGGCTCAAGGCATCTCTCATGGAATTCATTCTGGGAGGCAAAGGACTCATTGGAATACATGCCGCGACAGACTGTTACTACAACTGGCCGGAATTTGGAGAGATGCTTGGAGGTTATTTTAATCAGCACCCGTGGAACGAGAACGTATGGATCAAAGTGGACGACCCAACTCATCCACTCTGTGCTGCTTTTGATCCCCAAGGTTTCAGCCTTGCCGATGAAATTTATCAATTCAAGGATCCCTATTCCAGAGATCACCTGCGAGTACTTTTAAGCCTGGATGTGAGCCGAACAGATATGACCAAGAACAACATTGAAAGGACCGACAATGACTTTGCCATATCCTGGGTGAAACGCCATGGATTGGGAAGGGTATTTTACTGCTCCTTGGGGCACCGAAACGAAATTTTTTGGAATCCATTGGTCCTGCGGCATCTTTTGGATGGAATCCAATTCGCGATGGGGGATCTCCCTGCGCATACGACGCCCTCCAACCAGCTCGCCGAATGGAAAGAGATCTTCAATGGAAAGGACTTGGATGGTTGGTTGACCAAGAAAGGGGCCTGGGTCGTGGAGAATGGTTCCATGGCCTCCAGAAAGGGAGGATATATCTGGACCCGTGAGAAATACGAGAATTTTACATTGGAATGCGAATTCAAGATTTCTCAAGGAGGCAATAGCGGCATTTTCTTCCGTACCGCGACCCTCATAGACCCGGTTCAAACCGGGATAGAGATGCAGGTCCTTGATTCCTTTGGAAAGGAGACCCTGAGTACACATGATTGTGGCGCCATTTATGATTGCCTGGCTCCTCATAAAAACGTGGTTCGCCCGGCTGGAGAATGGAACCTGGTGCAACTGACATGCCAAGACAACTGGATCACGGTCATCATGAATGGTGAAGAAATCCTGCGGATGAACTTGGATCAATGGACAGAACCTGGAAAGAATCCTGACGGAACAAAGAACAAATTCAAAAAGGCCTATAAGGACATGCCTCGGAGGGGACATATCGGGTTTCAGGACCACGGCGACCCGGTATGGTATAGGAACATCAAGATTCGGCCATTGTAATGAAATACCTTCTCGAGTAGAGGAAGGAGGCTACCGCGAATGCCGATCTACGAATACAAAAGCACGGGAGAGGGATGTTCCCACTGCTCAAAAGTCTTTCAGGCCCTACAGATGATCCAGGCTCCCCCTCTATCCCATTGCCCCTGTTGTGGAGATCCTGTGGAACGCGTCTTCTCTTCCTTCAGCATGGGGTCCAACCTGCTGGGAAAAAGCAATCTTAGAGATCATGGCTTCACGAAGCTCGTAAGAAAAGACAAGGGAGTTTACGAAAACGTGACAAAATGACAGCATGATGGGAAGTTATGCCTTCTCGTCATGGCTACTCTGAATCTTGCGGCGAGGACTCTTGTTTCGTTCTTCGCTGATAGGTACTGCACTTTTCATATTTACCTTGAATGCAGACCTTCTCTTGGTATTGTTTTCCCACGTGGCAGTAAGGCTTTCTGGGCTTGAGGAAGGACAAAGAACCATGTTGTTTGGATGTTCCACCATGACAACGATTTTCTCCTGATGGATATCGACACACTGATTTTGGATCCCACCACGTTCCCAAAAAAGGACATATGCGGAGATCTTTCGACTCGGAAATCTCCATGAGCAGGCCCTTTCTACCCCCCCTTCAACTGACAAATCGACATAGGCTTGACTTGGTCCCGAATTCAACCGCTCAAACAACGCGAATCAAAGCCGCGAGTCCCATGCCACAAAACGGTCCATTGGAACCAGGGGAGTGGAAATCCTTCCTTCACGAACTGCGGTCCTTCCATGGAAAGATCGAACGCCGAACGAAAAGGGATACCTTGGACTCCTTGGTCGAAATCATATTATCACAATCCACCCTCGACTCGCTGAGCGAGCAAGCCTATCGATCTCTGAAATCCTCCTTCCCCTCCTGGGAGAGTGCGATGCAAGCAGGTCCGTCGAAAATCGAAGAACGGATACGCGTGGGGGGCCTTAGCAGACAGAAAGCATCTAGAATTCATCGGATTCTCCTGGATCTGAAGATACATTTCGGCGAACTGACACTTCGCCCTCTGGATGATATGGATAGAAAAACAGCATGGGAATACCTTCTCTCTTTTGATGGAATCGGCCCCAAGACCGCGGCATGTGTGCTCCTTTTCGCTTGCGGCAGATCAGCCTTCCCGATCGACACCCATGTGTCGAGAGTAGCTTACAGAGTGGGCCTGCTTCCCAAACAAACCGCAACGGTCCAGGATCATGAACGCCTGCGTCTCTTGGTACCTCGTCATCAGCATTATGTTTGCCATAGGACACTTGTCCTGCACGGGCGAGCCTTATGCCGTCCCTCCCAACCTGAATGCACGTATTGTCCCATTCAATCCTGGTGCCGCCACAGTCACTGTCCCGCGAGAAGGAGCCTCCTGCAAGGATGATGTAGGGTCCAGGACAAAATAACTTCGCAGGTATGGGAGTGAAACTGTCGTTAGATACGAATACAACGATGGAGCGAAACCGCAGGCGTATCCGAGATGCGTTGAGGATTTCGCGATGGAGGCGCGTTCGAAGACAAGGATAGAGTTGACCCTCAGAATGTGAAGTTATCTTGTCCTGGGCCCTTAGCGCGCGTCGAGAAATCGTTGTATCGCGATCGAATACCCTTCCGCGACCTGTTCCGGGCCATGTTCCTTTTCAATATATCTTTGCGCCTCTCTGCCCATAGTCCAAGCAAGCAATGGGTCTTGAATAAGTTTATGAAGAACATCTTCCAACTCATTGAGAAGATGGGACCCTGGAGAAACCTTGGCCACCGTTCCGTCGGGAATTTCCCCGTAACTCCCATGATCTACAACGACACAGGGTTTGCCATGAGCCATGGCCTGCCAAAGGGTGGCTGAGGATTCTCCTGCCGTGGGATCTCTCAAACACACGCAGATAGAGCAGCGGGAAAGAACCTCATGAAAATCCTGAGAACCGAGTGCATCGGTGAATATGACCTGCCCCGTAATATTGAGAAGCTCGGATACCCTCTCCAATTCTGCACGCATAGAGCAGTATCCGGCGAAAACGACTCTGGCATGATTCCCCCTGCAGCTCAAACGTGCCATGACTTCCAACACATCCAAAGGAAGCTTGGGACTCGTCGTATACCCGGGCAAGAGGATCGTGGGGATCGGTGCGTCAAAAGGTTCTCTCTCAGCAGAGGGACAGGTCTTCCCCTGAAGATATTCTCTCCCAATCACAGCGAATGGGATTGTAAGGACATGAGCGTTCGGACAAATGGATTCCAGTTTCCGCTTGGCCCACTGGCTGTGAACAAGAACACCCATTGAAGATTTCAGAAGCGGCTTGACGCATAGAATGCGAAATCCCAAAGTTTCCTGAAACCCATAAAGCCAATGGATCACCGCTGTCTTCCATCCATCTGTCCCATCAGACCGCCAGCATAGATTCAGATACCTCATGAAGTGCCCTCGAGCCAAGGTCAAATCGGCAACCAAATGATGACAACACAGATCATGCAAGATCACGATTCCTGGATGTCGCATGGCAAGCCGATAGGCATCGGAATGAAAACACGCGTTGTTTCCCACATGATACAAAGCCAGATCCGAAGAGCGAACCTTCTCTTCATCCTTGCCGGTCATTTCTCCATCGCGGAACGTCTCTATATCCCACCGTGTTCTCAACAAAGCCAGAACTTCGCAAGCATAGGCCGCAACCCCGGAGGCTTGAGGCGGGAATGGACTGATCCACGCGATCCTGGCCGGCCTTGTCATGACTCAGAGCATCTCCGGAAAGCGTTCTTCCCTTCCGAGGAAGACAGCGTATCCAAGGATAAAGATTCCCAGAGCCCAAAGCGAAGCCATGAAGAAGAATTGAAAAAGCGGTATGGGGTGATGTCCCTCAACTGTTCGCCCCCCAAGGATCATCACCTCTCTATATAGGGTGATAAATACTGCCATGGGATTGCATAGATAATATCCCAAGAGACCTGGTTTCGATTCTCTTACCCGATTGATGGAATACAATACAGGACTGACGTAGAACCAGGCCAGAATTCCCACTTCTACCATCTGACGCACATCCCTGTAAAAAACATTGGCTGTTGAGAGAAACAGAGTCAATCCAAAAACAAACAGGCAGTGGAGCAGAACAACCAAAGGCAGAAATACCACCCAAACGCTCAGCGAAACCTTGAAGAGGAACATGAAGAAGAAACAGACCAGTAAAGCGAGGAAGAGATCCACGAGATTGGATAGACATATGGCCAGAATAAAGGTCTCCGAAGGCACGGAGACCTTCTTGATGAGGTGCGCATGATCCACCAACCCATTGGTCCCCGCTGAAAGAGACATGGAGATGAAATTCCAAGGAAGAAATCCACACAAAAAGAAGACTGGATAAGGCACGCCTTCGTCAAATCGAACGATCAGCTGAAAAACAACGCTGAATACAGCCATCATACAAATTGGCTTGAGCATAGACCACAAGACCCCCAAGAAGGAACCCTTATACTTGGCGTTCAGGTTGAAGAGGGTCAGGCTCAGGATAAGCTCTCTGAAACGGTACAGGGAAACGATTCTAGACAACATGCTCGCTATTCCAAAACGTTGATGCCACAGAAGAACCCAATATACTAGCAAAACGAGGCGTTCTACGTCTCTTTGAACCCTCTGAACTTCCTACCAGACATGCAGATGGATCAGCCCATCCTGAAAGATTATGCCCGACCCTTGAATCTTGTCCCCTCGCAGAAGTAGTCCCGTTCCCTCTCCGGTAGTGCTTGTCCCACTGACTCGCGACTCCCGTATTCGCCGCAGGATCTGTTGCGCCTGAATCCTTCCCGGTTTTTTCCACCAGGAGGGCCTCTGGCCCAACATCTCCCAGGCATACCCACCCACGAGATCATCCCGCATGTCCTTGAAAAGGCGGTTCGTGGCAAATAAATCTACCCCTACGAAACGATCTCCACAAAAGACCATCATCCCCACACAGTGTCCCGGAAGAACCTTGTTTCGAAAGGTCTCGATATATTCGTTGACCTCTGAAAGATAGGGAGAAGTCATCAAGGTCTGGGAAAGATCCTGAGTGTGATTCCTGGAGTTGGCGTGTCGTGCGACACGATCCACTTCATCCCATATCTCCGTTTGAGTGGCATTCCCGGCCAACCTTTTTCTCAAGGAAGAAGGCGAGGATCCAGGCGAGGCAACGAACGAGGTGTGGCGCCCATCCCAGCGCCCCTTCTCCACGCAAAAGACAGGCAGTCGGATCCTCTCCATCCAGGGTCCCAGGATGACATCGCTCGAAAGACTTCTGTTCTGCCATCCACCTGCCACTATTTGACCTACCATCAAAAACATGTATTCCCCACTTCGATTGCAACCCCAAAGAGAAGAGGCGTCCCCGGTCTCCTCGATCCAAAGCCATCCTTTCGCCATAGCGTCGTTGAGCGAACAAAAGTGAGGAGATGGAATATCCCTTCCCAGCAAAGGATATAAAATCATTTGTTTGTGAACCCAAGGCCAACCCACGGACAGGGAATCCATCCTTTGTGCGAAAGTGGCTTCAGGACAACAAGGAAAGGGTTTTCGAAAAGGGGGCTGGAAAGGATGCAAAGGTTCATCGGGATGTCCAAGATAAGGTCGAGTTGGTGATGACTGCCTATGATGGTCACCTCCGCTTCCATCTTCCAGATAGGCTCCTGAAGCCAGGGAAGGAAACCACCCAAAGAGCAGAATCAAAACGACCGCCGAGAAATACCCTTTCATTCTTGATGCTCCTTTTCTTTCCCTGCCGTGTTTTCCCCTTAGGGCCCAGGACAAAATAACTTCACATTCTGAGGGGCAACTCTATCCTTATCTTCGAATGCGCCTCTATCGCGAAATCCTCAACGCATCTCGGATACGCCTACAATTTCGATCCATCGTTGCATTCGAATCTAACGACAGCTTCACCTCCATACCTGCGAAGTTATTTTTTCCTAGACCCTTAGACACAAGGGATCAGAAAAGGTTCCAAAGAATCACCCCCGGGGAAGAGTTTCTCTTCACAAGGACATGCTTCGCTGCAGCATTCCGTCGATACGACGAACAATCTCTTTTAACATGTCCTGTAAATTATCGAATTTCGACTTCATGCCTTTCAGTTGGGCTCGTCCCTCTTGAGTATGGACCATAAGATACACGATATAGTCGGCGGCCAGATCGAAATCATAGTCCTTTTGAAGGGTATAATCAAACGCCCTGGCCTTGTAGGCTGCAATGAACATTTCAGATTCAGCCCGCTGATATCGCTTCTCATCCTCCCTGGTCTTCCCCATATCCTCGACAACGGCAAGACCTGCTTCCTTCAATCCCTCAATGATTTCATTGTGACAAGCCCAATATCGTTCCCACATCTTCGTACCTGTCACCTTCAAAGCCCACTGTTGGATGGTCTCCACCACTTGCTCTTCCGTCAGCTCAGGAAGAAGCATTCTGCCCAAGGATGCCATATCGTACCATCTCCATGTTCAAAAGAAAGGTATTAATAGAATGGTCACTTTAACGCCAGCATCAATCCCTGTCAAGGGCATGGGTTTCAAAGAACGTTCTCCTTGACAAATAACTATCATCCATACAAACTGCCTCCTATGCATGTCATTGTCATTGGTGGAGGATTTGCCGGCCTTACAGCCGCACGTACTCTTCTCAAAGAAGGTGTGCAGGTCACCTTGTTTGAGAAAGACAGCGATCTGGGGGGCATGGCATCGTCTTTTCTGTGGGATGAAGTCTGGATGGATCGTTTCTATCACTTCTTGTGTCGTGGCGACAAGGACCTGGTGAATCTGATCAAAGAATTGGGCCTGTCCAGTCGACTTCATTGGCGATTTACCAGCATGTCCCTCAATCATCGTGGAACCATATATCGCTTTGGCACGGCCTGGGATCTTTTCCGGCTACCCCTCATGGATTTCAAAGGCAAGATTCGCTTTGGATGGGGTGTTGTTCGTTGCAGGCTGAAACGCTCCTGGTGTGATTTGGAGGATCTGAATGCGACGGAGTGGCTCAAAAGATCGTTTGGAATGGAAGGGTTCAAACTCGTCCATGAGCCCCTCATCACCAGAAAATTTGGTTCCCATGCGAACCATCTGTCCGCGGCCTGGATGTGGGCTCGCATCCATCGTTTGGGCCGTTCCCGTCTGGGTCTGCTTCAGAGAGAAACACTGGGCTATATCGAAGGTGGCACCCGCACCTTGGTTCAATCCATGGCAAAAGAGATTCAAGACCTTGGAGGAACCCTCCTTGTGAATCAGGGCGTAGAGGAACTTCTCTTGGATAAAGGTCGCGTTCAAGGGGTTCGGGTTGGTCATGAATCGTTTCCTGCCGATGCTGTATTGAGTACCATCCCCCTTCCCCTTCTCCCTGAGCTTTGTTCCGAATTACCCGACGAATTCCTCGCGAAGATCCGAGCCGTACCCTATATTGGAGTTGTATGCGCTCTCTTCCGAATGAAAACGAGCCTTTCCGGTCATTTTTGGACCAATATATGCGATCCACATGCGGACCTTGCAGGCATCATCGAATATACCAATCTGGATCCCAAAGAGGAACTCGACGGACATAGTCTTATCTATCTACCGCGTTACGTGCCTGCATATGATCCGGTCTATGAGATGATGGATGAGCAAATCGCCGACCACGCACAGGAGGAACTCAAGAAGCTTTATCCATTGAAAGCAGAGGACTTCAGGGACTGGCACGTGTTCAGAAGTCCCTATGCACAACCCATCTGCCAACAAGGTTTTACCAAGGATGCGGTGCAGATTAGATCGCCCCTTTCAGGACTTTACGTCACGGATTCTTGCTTGCTGCATCCCTCGGACAGAACCCTCAGCGATACAGTTGCACTGGCACAGAAAGCAAGTCGACTCATTCTCTCCGATTTTCCTTCTCTCATCTCACGAATATCCAGCCTGCATGGGCAGGGACACTCTGATGAAGCGAGAGTTTCGTCATGATAAATCGAAGGAATTTCCTGATTCAGACAGGCAAGGCTGTCGGAGCCGCGGGCGTCTTTGGGAACACCGCGTGGTGGTTCTCACGCAGCAGGGCAACCCGGTCCATCCATTCGACATTCTCTTTGAAGGATTACTCAGTGTCGGAGGCCATCGATCTGCCTGGTTTGGGAATCACGAAGGGAACGAATCCAGAAGAACTCGTCCATCGTTCTATCGACGCCATCGGAGGCATAGAACGTTTTGTAAATCCAGGCGATGTAGTACTCATCAAGCCTGACGCAGCTTTTGCCCGTCCACCCTCCCTGGCGGCCACCACCAATCCAGACGTGGTACGCGCTGTCGTGAAACTTTGCGTGAGAGCAGGAGCAAAGAGAACCATCGTCACCGATCACCCGATTCACAGTTTTGAACGATGCTTTGAAAGGAACGGAATAGGACAAGCCGTAATGGACGCCAAAGGAGAGCTATGGATCCCCTCAACAAGTGATTTCCATAGGGTGGACCTGGGTGGTTGGGTGTTGGGATCGGAGCTTGTATATGCTCAACCGTTGATCGAGGCAACCAAATTGATAGGAATTCCAACCGCCAAGGTACATACCCTGTGTGGAGCATCCTTGGCCATGAAGAACTGGTATGGTCTTCTGGGTGAGGGCAGAAACAGACTCCATCAGGAGATTCACACCGCCATCGCCGACCTCTGTCAAGCTTTCCAATCCACTCTGATCGTTTTGGATGCGACTCGATTGCTCTTGAGAAACGGCCCAACTGGGGGAAGTCCATCCGATGTTGTGGAAGGTCATACGGTCTGTTGTGGAACAGATCCTGTTGCTATAGACACCTATGGTTCAGAATTGTTGCAAATGCGTAAATTCTGCCACTATCTCAGTTTGGCTGAAGAACGATCCCTTGGGGTGACAGACTGGCGTTCACTGTATCCCAAGGAGATAATCCTTTGAAACGACGTCCCTTGAGCTGGACTCGAAAGGCGTGGCAACTCTATTCTCTGGCCCTTTTTCTTTACCTGTTCTATATGATGTGGCATCCACGCCATGAAGCCATTGATTCCAATCTTTTTCTCAGACTAGATCCCTTGGCCAGCCTAGGGATCATTTTGACCCTCAAAACCCTTCCACCTCCGCTTTTTCCCAGCATCCTGCTTCTTCTTCCGGTGTTCTTTCTTGGTCGTTTTTTTTGCTCCTGGATTTGTCCCCTAGGCACCTTGAACGAGGCCGTGAGTTGGTGCTTTCTGAGGAACACGCCCATTCAGAAACGAATGGCCTTGCATCAGCGCGAGCGCTTTGATTCATTCAAATATATTCTTTTCGCCTTTCTGATCGGCCTGGCGGTCGGGGGAGTTCTGGAATTGGGTCTTTTTTCCCCGCTATCCCTCATGATGCGTTCCCTGTCCATCGCCATCCTGCCTTCGCTTCATAGCCTGCTGCCCCATCTTTACGTTCAAACGCCCATGTATACGGGAGCCTGGCTGACCGGAATCCTATTCCTGCTGATTCTCCTCCTCAATGCGATCCGTCCCCGCTTCTGGTGCAGAAGCGTATGTCCCATGGGCGTTCTTCTTGGAATTTGCGCCAAGACATCCCCTTTCAGGATTCGAAGACATGAATCCTCTTGTATTCAGTGCGGCAAATGCGTCACGGTCTGCGGCGGCGCCTGTGAACCCAATGGATCCTTGAGACAATCCGACTGTATCGTGTGCTTGAGATGTAGGGACATCTGTCCAACGGGCGCATTGACTTTCGGACCTGTCGAACAGGTATGTGTGACGGAAGATACACCCAACCTGCAACGTAGGCACGTCTTGGCCGCAGCGTTCTCTGGGCTTCTCTCCGCATCCCTTCTGGAGGTATCCATGCTGACCAACAAACTCCGTCACGACTCGCTCATCAGACCCCCAGGCGCAGTGGACGAAGAGGAATTCCTCGCCCGTTGCATGCAATGCGGCGCATGTATGCGTGTGTGCCCCAATCATGCTCTCCAACCATCTCTGGGCCTTTCAGGTCCCCAGGGGCTGTTTAGCCCCATCCTCCTTCCCCGTGTCGGTTACTGCGAACTCCACTGCACAAGTTGTGGCAATGTATGCCCCACCGGAGCGATTCAATCCTTGACACTGGAGGACCGTATCGGTCCAGAAAGAGTGAAATGTGGCACAGCCTTTTTCGACAAGAGTCGTTGTCTCACCTGGGCGCTGGATCGGCACTGTGGCGTATGTCAGGAGATCTGTCCCGTCTCACCCAAGGCAATCGTCACGATAGAGAGCGTTGTGACTCGAGAAGGGGCTCATTTCACGCTCAAACGATATGGGGTAGACTCCGCTCGATGCGTGGGCTGCGGTCATTGCGAAAACATCTGTCCGATCCAGGGAAAAGCGGGTATCCGGGTCAGCGCCATGGGAGAAAGCCGCTCTCTCCATCGTCGTCTTCTTCTCGAGATCTGAAAAGCACCGTGCTCGCATCATGACGATTCCAGCGAGCCGAGCATGATCCGAGACGATTCACGCACTCCCCGCCCTGCTGGGTTCAAGCCTCCGGCCAGATCGGGTTCACTGAATATGTACGAAGGAAACCATTTGGGTTCATGCTACTCTTCTGGATCCGGAGAGGAATCGGATCCCGTGGTTTCAGAATCGATGGTCGGAGATAAAAGCCTCTTGACAGAACGCACGAGCACAGGTTCCACAGGAACATCTTGCATGCCTCGCTTGACCGTAGTTTTGACCCGTCTGATCCGATCCACCACGTCCATTCCATCCACGACCTCACCGAAAACAGCATATCCATATCTGGTCGGAACTCCGGGGACATGATCCAACGATTCATTATCCACCACGTTGATGAAAAACTGGGATGTGGCGGAATTGGGGTCTTTTGTTCGTGCCATGGACAAAGTTCCCCGTCTGTTTTTTAAGCCATTGTCCGCCTCATTTTTAATATCAGCCCGAGTCGCTTTCTGTTCCATGGAAGCGGTAAAACCCCCGCCTTGAATCACGAAACTTTCGATAATTCTGTGAAACTGAGTGCCATCATAAAATTCGTCTTCCACATATTTCAAGAAGTTTCTGGTTGTAATTGGCGCTTCCTCTTCAAACAGCTCCACCACAAAACATCCCAGGGTCGTATCAAAAATTACGCGAGTCCTCGAAGAAAGATTCTGTGTCTCAGATTCTCGTGTCAAAGCCTTTTCCGAATCTCTTACACCTTCGATATGATCCGTCTCTTCAGAGGGAGCGCCTTGAGGTTGCTCTTGTGTCTCCTCTGTCGCCTGGGACATCCCGCTACAGATCCATATACAACACGCAAGAAAACTCAAGGATCCTCTCTTTCTCCACCGCACCATGGAACCTCTATGCAGTTACTCAGGACAATTAGGCCATACTGGAAAAAGGTTTCACATCCGCCAATGGATGCCATTGCGAAGAGCCCTCCTCGCAAATATGAATGTCTTTGGACAAACGTCCCGCTTTCAGCAGTTGGATCAACCTGACCTCGGGAGCAGCCTTGTACACCTTGCCTTCAGATGTTTTAACCTTCCAGGATTTTGCAGACATGTTCTCTTCTTCAGGTCGGGTGTCACCCACGGCGGCCGCCACAGCCTCTGCAATCCCCAGGAGACTCTCATCGCTGGAACTCCGCCCAAATGCAGCATCTTGATGAGCCGCTTCCTTCTGTTTTGCGCCTGATATCACCATGTCTTCCGGACCTGGAATCACTACCTGAGGTCTGGACGGTGGTTTGAGCACCTGTCGAACTGCAGGTTGTACCTTTAGTGTCTCTTCTGTCTTAGGAGTGGTTCTCCAAACTTCCTCGGACTCCGAAGGCGCAACCATCCCATCATCATCATCTTCTTCATCATCAACATCCACCAAAGGCCTGGAAGTCTCCTCAGGGGCTCGCTGAATCGCTGACCTGGCCGCACTGATTCTGGACATTTTGACCACAGTAGCCCATCCCATCAAATGGCCTATGGCTCTGGGGCTCTCCCCCCGAGTATTGCCTCCCACAAGCGCGAAATGCAACCCGGAAAGGGCATTCCCACCCATCTTTCCTGCGCTCTCCTGGAACTCTCTAATAATATCTTCAGCATTGCTGGAAGTGGTCGCACCCACGTCGCTGACCCTGAACCGCCTTGAGGACGTCAGAACCCCCAGAACATCTCCCATCAAGGGTGTCGTTGAAACTATCACATTTTCCCTAAGCTTCCTACGAGCCATGCGCCCCTCCAGTCCATGCATTAACACTAAGGAAAACTCAAGCCTAACACGTTAAGACCCATCCCATCAATACCTTCACATTGTACCCTGTCCCTTTCCCTGCCAATTCCCTTGGGGCGCCCAACGCCCCATGCAAAAGCACACACAGGAGTCATGACCGAAGAGTCTGCTCGCACTGTTTCAAACAAGGCTCATATCTTCCTCTCGTGCGTTCCACAGGATATTTTCGCTCATTGGATTTCATTTTTTCCTTCGCGGCCTCTGAAAGATCCAATCCAAGACAATTGCAGAGGTCCATGCAATAGAACACGACATCCGCGATTTCCTCTCCAACGCGTCTTTTCGCCTCAGCATTGTTCTTCAGCCCATCCGCTTCTTGCTCGCTTAGCCATTGAAAGATTTCAAGAATCTCCGCCGCCTCGATCGCAATGGAAGAAGCGATGTTTTTCGGCCCATGGTAGACTTCCCATTCACGATCCCGGATGAAAGATGCTATCATGGCCTTCAATTGAGCTATTGTGCATGTATCATCCATGCTACCATCCTTCCAGCTCGCAATATTTTATTCGGGTCAAACGCGTGTTTTCTGAGAGGGATCAGTACCCTTAGGATATTCCATGCGCAAAAGGTATGCAACTGGACTTGACGCTCGGATCATGAATATTTACTGAATGCTTATGGTTCCTGCCGTACATTGTATGGGTAGGAAAGGAGTTTGTGCATATGTCTCTCCAAAACGATATGAAGATCTTCTCCGGCACTGGGGGACACGCATTATCTGAATCCATCTGTAACAAGCTTGGCATTCCACTCTCCCCCGCCACTGTGGGCACATGGAAGAATGGCGAAGTACGTGTGCAGTTGGAGGATCATGTTCGAGGCAAAGACGTATTTATCGTGCAATGTGCCGGAGATCCAGTAAACGAATTGATCATGGAAGTCTTGCTCATGGTAGATGCCGCGAGAAGAGCCTCTGCAGAAAGAATCACCGCAGTGCTTCCTTATTTTCCGTATTCCAAACAGGAAAAGAAGACCAGAGGACGCGAACCCATCGCAGCCAAGGTCATATTGGACATGCTGATTGCGGTCGGGGTAGACAGGCTCGTTGCCGTAGACTTGCACGCGGCAGCCATACAGGGCTTTGCCAACAAACCCATTGATCATCTTTCGGCCGGTCCGATCATGGGAAGATATTTGAAGGAAAAGGGATATGTCGGCGGAGCTTCTGTGATCGTTTCTCCTGATGCAGGAGGAGCAGAGAGGGGACTCAACCTCTCCGAATTGCTGCATTGCGACTTCGCGATTGTCTTCAAGCGCCATCCCCACAGTGATCCCCAGGCAGTGGAAGTCATCGACATGGTTGGAGATGTAGAGGGGAAAACCGCCATCATTCTGGATGATATGATCCTCAGTGGCGCAACACTGATCGACGCAGCCAAGGTCCTGCTATCAAAGCACGCCAAGGAGGTCATGGTCTGTGCATCGCATGCCTTTCTGGCAGGAGATTCGGCACAGACGCTCAATGCTTCTGGAATCAGCAAACTCATTGTAACAGACAGTCTCCCGATCCCTTTGGAGAAGAGAATGCCCAAGATGGAAATCGTTGCTTTGGGCGATCTACTGTCCAAGGCAATCAGGAGAATTCACAAGAATCAATCCGTCAGTGAGATGATCAACGAAGAAAAACGACTGACAGGCTCCATGCGATGAAGGACATGGATCACTTGCCCATCCTCTGCCTTCGCGAGGTGAGCAAAGGGTTTGATGCGGTGCAAGCCCTAGCCAGGTTGAATTTAGACATCCACCCAGGGGAAATCCATGCAGTCGTGGGAGAAAACGGAGCCGGCAAATCGACCATGGTCAAGTTGATTGCCGGTCTCTTGCGGCCAGATTCGGGGGAAATCTATCTGCTGAATTCTTCCACCCATGGCAAAACTCCCAAAGAGAGATTGGCCATGGGATTGGGTGTAGTATACCAAGATCCCGCCATTTTTCCAGACCTTTCTATCTTGGAAAATGTTTTTATGGGTCATTTTCCTATTCGCAGATGTCGGTGGAACATCCCCTGGCTACATCTGGAGAAATATCTGGAAGAGATTCTGGAGAATCTGGGAGTATCTCTGGATTCCCGTTCTTCGGCGAAGCATCTCGGTTCCGAAGGGTTATGTATCATAGGCGTGGCCCGAGCTTTGATCCATGCCCCCAAGGTCCTTCTTATGGATGAACCTACTGCCAGCCTGGACAGAAGCGAAGGTGAACGACTTTTCCATGTCCTTCGCCGTTTAAGCACCCAAGGGGTTGGCATCTTGTATATCAGTCATCGACTGGAAGAGGTCTTTGATCTTGCCCATCGGGTGACAGTACTGAGAGATGGTCATTTGATCAGTACTCGAATGACATCTCAGACCCATCCGGATCAAGTCATCAGAGAAATGGTGGGACGAATGATCCATGGTCGGGTTCAGGTGAAATCCCTCGTAGAAGAGGATATATGTCTCAAAACGCACAATCTGACGACGCATACAGGACTAAAGGGAATCTCGTTCGCCATCCATCGAGGAGAGATCCTTGGTCTGGCCGGCCTGGTGGGATCTGGACGGACCCGTCTTATGCGGGCACTTTTCGGACTGGATCGACAGGTCGATGGAAACATGGAGCTGGGAGGAATTTCGGTTCATATAGGAAGTCCATCTCAAGCGATCTCCTTGGGCATCGCCTTGGTTCCCGAAGAAAGGAGTACGGAAGGACTCGCCTATCATCATTCCATTTGGATGAATATCGTTTCTCCAATTTTGGCCAGAATCACCAGATTCTTTATGATCAGAAAGAGTCTGGCAATGGCTCTTGCCGAAGAATTATGTCTCAGACTGGGAATCAAGGGACCGGGTCTAAAAGCGGAGGTAAGCCAGTTTTCCGGTGGAAACCAACAGAAGGTAGTCCTGGCAAAATGGCTGGCAACCAGTCCCAAACTCCTGCTTTTGGATGATCCCACCAAGGGCGTAGACGTGGGAGCCAAGGCAGAGATTCACGCCATCATGGAAGATCTCTGCGAATCAGGCCTTTCCATCATCATGGCGTCTTCGGAACTATCAGAACTGTTGCATGTTTGCCATCGAATTGGTGTGCTTCGAGATGGCATGCTGGTCGATATTCTCCGGGCAACCATGGCAACCCAGGAGGATATCCTTGCCTTGGCTTGTGGCACTCAAATCTAGGAAATCATCCTCGAAGCGAATTCTATCTGGATACACATGGGAGTGGAGTGTTTCGACACTTCTATTATTCCTATCCGTCGCTGTCCATTTATACACCTCCCGAAAAATGGATGCTTCCTTTCTGTCTCAAACAAATTTGAGAGATATGGCCGTAAGTTCCTCCTATGTGGCCCTTTCCGCCATAGGAATGTGCCTCGTTATTATCAGTGGGCAGATCGACATATCCGTTGGATCCGGGTTGGCTGTATGCGCTGCCACATCCGCTCAACTGGCGGGAAACGGCTGGCCTTTTCCCGCTGTACCCGTCATGGCGATGTTGGTTGGCGGGCTCATTGGACTGATCAACGGAACACTCAGCGCCTATGGAAAGATTTCACCTATCTTGGTCACGCTGGCCACCATGAGTATCCTGAGAGGAGTTCTCTTGTTCATTGCCGGGGGACGCTGGATCTCACTTCCGGAGGACTTTCCTCATCTTGGCACCAAGTCCGCGACAGGAATACCTTTTCCCCCTCTCATCGCGATCCTTCTTGTTTTCTTCTTCAGTTGGTTCATGTCTCATACTGCGTCCGGTAGATACATCTATGCCGTAGGCGGAAACCAGGAAGCCGCGGCACGGGCTGGGATCTCCGTCCAGCGCGTTCAAGTCCTGGCATTTGTGTTGTCCGGAGTTCTATTGGGATTGTCAGGCTTTTTATATATATTGCCCTTCAGTTCGGTACAAACCAACGCGGGAATTGGTTTTGAACTCCTGGTGATCACGGGTGTCCTGGTGGGCGGAGTCAATATATTTGGAGGGAGCGGCACTATCCCTGGCGCTATTCTGGGAGTTCTTCTCCTTACCGTGATCTCCTCGGCTATCAATTACCTTCCCATCTCTCCTTTCTGGGAAAGAGCCGTTCAAGGATCGCTCGTTTTGGCGGCAGTCGCCACAAACACCCTCACCAGGGACCGGGAGCAGGATCGATGAAAGAGTGGGTCCGTCCGATCCTTCTGGCAACCTTGATCCTCGCATCGTTTTCTTATTTCACCCTGACAACGGAACCTTTCTTATCTCCACTGAATTTATCCAATCTAGTCACCCATATGTCCGAATTGCTTCTCATCGCTCTCCCCATGACAGCCATCATGATATCGGGTGGGATCGACTTGTCTGTAGGTTCCACCTTTTCTCTGTCCGCCGTGATCCTGGGTTTGACATGGAGTGCCACAGACTCCATGCCCTTGGCCTTAACGGCATCTCTCCTGGTCGCGCTCCTGGCCGGTCTGATCAATGGGACGAGTATCGCCTATCTTCGAATTCCTCCCCTGTTGGTGACCCTGGCCACCATGTCCACTTATCGAGGCATTGCTTTGGGCCTGGGAGGCGCCCATTCGATGGGTGGGTATCCTGACTGGTTCCTTTCTTTGGGCACAGGACAATGGCGTCAGATACCCAATCAGACTCTTCTACTTTTTCCCTGTCTTCTTTTGTCATGGATTCTTATGGAGAAGACAGCGCTGGGAAGACAGATCTATCTCATGGGATCTGGGGAACGTTTGGCATTCTATACCGGTATCCCTGTGGCACGAAGGAAACTCTTTCTTTACATATGGAGCGGATTCATGGCAGGATTGGCAGGCATTCTCTTTGTGGCAAGGGTATCCACGGCCAAAGCGAACTACGGAGCAGGAATTGAGTTGCATGCCATCACGGCCGTGGTTCTAGGAGGCACCAGTATCTCCGGAGGCCATGGCAGCCTTATGGGGACATTCTTGGGGCTGCTCTTGATCCGTATCCTCCTGAGAGGCATGGAACTCAACAACATTCTTACCGAGTGGCAGATTGTCGCGGTGGGGGCTCTTCTGATCTGTAGTTCCCTTGGGGACAGGCTCTTCGCCTGGGCGGGCCACACTTTGCGGCAAAGAAGGGCTTGATACCTAAAAACTCATAGAGGAAAATACATCATGGATGAAGTCATGCACGAATACGTCATGGAGTAAGGAGGAGATAGGATGCAACACAGATCTTGGATCCCTTTCATTCACCTTTCCTTGTTGGTACTGGGACTGATGGTCTCCGTATCCTGTAAAAAGAAAAACAGGACTCAGCCATCAGCCAAGGCAGATCACTCCAGCTCTGAATTGCCCAAGTCAGGACCGGAACAGGCAAAGAAGATCAAGGTGGCGATGATTCCAAAATTGAAAGGCATCGATTATTTTAATGCCTCGGAAAAAGGCGCCAAGGAGGCAGCCCTGGAACTAGGTATCGATTTGATTTATAACGGACCGGTGGAGAACCAAGTGGAACGGCAGATCGAGATGATCGATAATTTTATTGCGCAGAGGGTGAACATCATCGCCGTGGCACCCAATGATCCAATGGCCATTGCCCCTGTATTGAAACGAGCCATGGATCAGGGAATCCATGTGATCACCTGGGACGCAGATTCTCATCCAGAAAGTAGAACGTGGTTCGTCAATCAAGCACCTTATGATTTGATCGGTATAGCCTTGGTCGAAATCATGGCACGTAAAGCCGGGGAGGATGCGAAAACAGCCATTATCACAGGATCACTGACCGCCGAGAACCAGAATATTTGGATGGAAGAGATGCGCAAGCATATCTCCTCAACGTATCCCCAGATGACCATCGTAACGGTCAAGCCATCCGAGGAGGATCAACAACTCGCATACAAGGCGACTCAAGACCTGCTCAAGGCATATCCGGACCTCAACGGAATCTTTGGAATCACCTCAGTCTCTTTGCCGGGCGCGGGAGAAGCCGTACGAAACGCAGGTTCAGGTGGAAAGGTCACTGTAACGGGCCTTTCCACGCCCAGCAGCATGAGATCCCTCGTCAAGGATCATACTGTGGAATCCTTCCTTCTTTGGAATCCAGTAGATCTTGGTTATCTGACCCTTCATGTGGCCCATCAGATGTTCCAAGGAACTCTACGACCTGGAGCGACGTCCATGACTGCTGGCCGTCTTGGCGAAATCGAGATCAGAGATCAAGAGATCCTTTTGGGGGCGCCTTTGGAATTCACCCAGGACAACATAGACGATTTTCATTTCTAGCACACGTTACGATCGCTCATCGATCCGAAGAAATATAGAACTCCCCTCCGGAATGAGATGGCGTGTTATATTGGAGCTGCCGTTGTAGGTTCATGTCATGAAACCCTTTCGACTTCACTCCTTTTTCTGGTTTCCTCCGCGGGTGTCAGGTCTCCTGGGAGGCGGTCTTTTGTTGTTTCTGGCACTCCGTCTGTTGCCTGCAGAGGGGCGACTTTGGAATGACATTCACGGATCCACGATTGTAAATGGCTTCACCTTTCTCCTGGGGCTGTTCATCATGCGTTGGGGGTTGTTTCCCATCCCCATGAATATCACTCAAAGGGCTGAAAACGCTTTCGCTTGTCTTCTTCTTTTCGGGACATGCGGCCTCTGCATCTCCTGGGCAGGTCAGACAGGCATCCAAAGAAGTCCTGTCCTTTACCTGGTATGGATTCTTTTCTTTGCCGCTGTGCTGAGCATTCCATCCCTGGTTTCCATCCCCAAGGCACCGCCTCACACTCCATCAGGAGGAAGAATTGTTCTTACCTATCTATTTGTCGCTTCCCTGCTTTTCCTTCTCATTGCAACAGCCCTATATCCGAGGGCCCAAGCCGGGAATAGCGACTCTCAAATGGTTCGCCTTCTTCTTTACCCCCGTCAACTCCCTCCCATAAACCTCGTGCGATGCCCGGATTTGCAAAAGGGGCAAGAGGCTCTGCTGCTCATACCCTTTCGAAGAGAGGATCTACGAAGCGATTCAGATTCACATCAACGAACTCAGATAGCGATCCAAAAAGGATACAAGGTCGCCGCCTTGGTCAACCTGGAATCACGCTTATTGGCCTCTCATGCCCCTGAGTTGTTGGATTGGTGGGAAGAATTCCTGGCTTATCAAGCCCGCTTTGTTCCCTATGAACGGATCTCCTATATTGTGATCCCCTTCTGGCACCCCCACTGTGACTGGATCCCTCATGACAAGGCTTCTCTTCTGGCCGAAGCACGCTGCGGGTTCAATCCAGGCATTCAGGATCATGCCCGCAAGGTCCTTCAATACATCACGAACCACGGGAAGAAGGAAGGAATTGGATTGATCGTGTTCTCCCCCTTCGCGGTTCTGGATGACCTTGCGGATACAGATCCTGGGCTCCAGACAGCCATGAATATAGCCATCCTACCTCCTTGGGATTGGTTTATGCTCTGTTTTCCGATGCATCCCAACCAGGAGCTGTATCCTTTGACAGCGCATTATACTCGTTCCGCTTTGTATTCGTTGGGAGACAAGGTCGCTCTGATCGTAGACGGGAGCCGATCCCAATCAGACCTCTCTCCACTCCTCTCTCAGGTTCAAATGGCTTTGAGTTGGGGTGTAACCCAAATGGTATTTACAGACATAGATGAGCTTCTCATAGCAGATGACGAGAGCAACACCACTCTGGAAGATTTCGTACAAACACTCCAAGAGGATATGCCGAAGAATCACGGCACCCGACGGACCTTTCATGCCCTATTCCATCGTCATCTCAATTCTCTCTTGGATCTGCTCATCATAGGCTCAAGACCATAGTCTCCTGAAGCCATCGAAAAAGACCTCAAGAAGATACATGATCCCGGGCCTCTCGAAGAAACACCAAGACCCTTTTCATATCTCCAGGCACGTCGGCCTGAAAGGCAACGCGTTCCCCGGTCGAGGGATGATGAAAGATGATTCGATAGGCATGCAGCATAGCCCGACGAACCATACTCTTAGGAAGGGGGTTTGCTCTATCGATATATCCCACCTGACCATACAGCGCATCTCCAACGATGGGACTCCCCAAATGGGCCAAATGAGCCCTGATCTGGTGGGTACGTCCCGTTCTCGGAACAGCCTCCACAAAAGATATATTTCCGATCTTATCCTTCACACGAAACGTCGTAACAGCCCACCGCCCTTCTGAAGAAACGTTTACCTCCATCTTTAACCGCCTTCTGGGATGACGACTCAACTGTATGCTATGAGCTATCCCCTGTTGGCTAGGTTCTCCCCAGGTCAAGGCCAGATATGTCTTCATTACCTCTCGTGCTCGAAATTGCTCCGCTAAGCATGTGTGAGCCTCTTCAGACTTGGCGATCACCATGACACCGGAAGTCCCCTTGTCCAGACGATGCACGATTCCGGGACGTAGCGCTCCCCCCTGTGAAGCCAATGAACAGCCATGGTAAAGAAGTCCGTTCACCAAGGTGCCTGTCAACCTATTGGGTGTGGGATGTACCGTCAAATTGGGTTGCTTGTTGACCACGAGTACAGTTTTGTCTTCGTAAAGTATATCCAAAGGGATGGCTTCAGGCTGTGGCTGTTTGATTTCATGTAGGATCTCACCTTCGATCACGTCTCCATCCAGAACCTTACGAGAAGGTAAGACTTGGTCTCCATTCACTCGAATATGCCCAATCCGAATCAAACCTTGTACCCGTGCCCTGGATACCCCAGGTATCTTCTGAACCAGGTACTTGTCAATACGCTGCCCCGAATCAGCGCCATCCACTCTAAATAGAAATCTATCGCGTTGTTCCACGCCAATTACCCGAAAGATTTCAAGACATCCACTTCAGCTCGACTGAAGAGCCTTGTCCCATCCAATACCAGAACCAAGGATCCATGGCTGTCCTGAAAAGCAACCACTGCAGGTGTCTGGCTACAGCCTTGCAGCCATGCAGGGAGTCTCATCACTCCGGCGGGTCCCGCTTCATACAAGCCCACGATCCTATCCACCAAAAGCCCCACAGGCTGCTCTTCCAGATCGAGAACCACCATTTGGTTGCCCATGGAGCACTTCACGCCAAAGGCCCTTTCCGAACTCACGCCGGCGATGATAAATCCCCTGAAGGGCACAGAATGAGTCACAGGTCCCACAGGTTCATATAATTGTCGCGCATCTACATCCACTTGAACCTCGATGATCCCTCTCACATCCAGGGCGAATGAACAATCGGCCACAGTAAATACCAGAAGGTGATCCCACTCCTGATGAAGCATCACACCCTGCATAATATCCAACTGTTGAGATGGACTGGCGTTCCGCATCATCTGGCCTCCACGCGGATCCCCGAGCGTGTCAGAAGAGCTGTACATACCCCTTGACCCGATACCCACTTTCCATCCACAAGGACACGATAGCAACCACAGGATGGACTCATTTCCTTGAGTATAGCCCGATTCGCCCCGATACGTCTCGCCAAAATCAGGCATTCCCTCGAACCCCGAATCAAGGCTTCCGTTCTATCTCTTCCCCGCTCGTCCAAGACCCTTGCCTTTCCCTCCCAAACATCCGCACCATCTCCTCCCCTTAGAGACATCTTGGAGCGAGGAGTGGACAAACCTCCCAGTTGTTCGGGACAAACAAGAAGAAGCTCTCCCAGAGCGAGTAAATCCAAGATCTCAGTATGCTCTCTGGATTCTCCGTCATATCTACAATGGATTCCGGCCAGGCATGCACTGCACAGGATCATGGAAAGCGGCTCTCCCTTCGGTGAAAGAGTTCCGCCGCTTGCGCCATAGTAATATCCGTAGCCGCGTCCCCGGCCAGCATACTGGCTATTTCCTTGAGTCTCTCCTCTCCTTCCATGGGCTGTAATTGAACACAGGTCCTGCCCCCCTGCATGTTTTTAGCCACCTTCAGATGCTGATCTGCGCGAGCTGCGACCTGCGGAAGATGGGTAATACAAAGAACCTGCCGCTTTTCAGAGATAAGACCCAACTTTTGTCCAATCACTTCTCCCAGTCGTCCCCCCACATTGGCGTCCACTTCATCAAATACCAGTGTGGGAATCCGATCCTCTTCAGACAATACGGTCTTGAGCGCCATCATGACTCTGCTAATCTCGCCACCGGAAGCAATATGTCTCAATGGACGCAGTGGTTCCCCGGGATTGGCTGAAAACAGGAATTCCGCGCTTTCCCAGCCATTACGTCCAGGACATTCCCCGTCATGTCTTTGCAGGTCCACGCTGAAAACTCCCTGGGAAAGACCCAATTCAGCCAATTCTTTTGAGATCTGCTCTCCCAGTTGCATAGCCCCAGCGCGCCGGCATCCAGACAATACATCCGCCTGGTCCCGCAATTGCCTCATCAGATTTTCTCTCATTGTTCGCATTTCAGGAATACGCTCCACTGCTCGCTCCGCACCATCTATTTCCATTCTGAGTCTTGTCAGAGTTTTTAGAATCTCATCCATAGATCCACCATACTTCTTTTTCAATACCGAAATCTGAGAAAGTCTATGTTCCACTTCTTCCAGACGTTGCGGATCAGCCTCCAGATCTGATACATAACGCTCAAGACTGGTCATCACATCCTGTACCTCTGACAAGGCTCGTTCCACTCCGGATCGAATATCAGCCAGAACGGGATCTAGATCCACAGCCTCCTCAAGATATCGAAAACTCTCTCCCAGAAGATCCGAGGCGCATACTCCATCCGTTTCGTCACTGACCAAGGCACACAAAACCCCGGAGGTCAACTCTCTCAACCGTTCCACATGACCCAGACGACTTCTTTCTTCCAGAAGTTCCTCTTCCTCTGTCACAGAAAGATTCGCCTTTTCGATTTCTAACACCTGATACTGCAGATAATCCAACAGTCTATGACGTTCACTCGCCTGGATTTCTCCCTGTTGAATCTGTCGATCAAGTCCATCCACCTCTGTCCGAAGACGAAGCACCTCTTTGGCGACATCGACGCAGTCGGAGAAGGAGTCCAAAAGGGACAAGTGAGCATGGGGCCTAAGAAGGGATTGATGTTCATGCTGGCCATGAATGTCCACCAGAGAATCCCCCAAATCCCGCATATCACGAAGAGGGACGGGCAGGCCGTTCAGCCATGCCCGTCCTTTCCCTTCCGATTTGAACTCTCGTCTGAGAATAAGAAGCTCATCCACCTCCAGATTGATTCCCAGCGAATCCCGTCTGTCCCAGTTTATCTCGGACAAGTCCACGTCGAAGCCAGCTTCGACGGCAGTCCGATCTGTTCCATACCGAACCAATTCCGTCGAAGCTCGCCCTCCAAGAACAAAGTCCAACGCATTGACCAGAAGCGACTTGCCGGCACCGGTCTCCCCGGTGATAGCTGTGAGTCCACAACCGAACTCTACCTCCAGCTCCTCGACGATGGCAAAATTTACGAGCTTGAGGTAGATGAGCATATTGCACTATACGACGTATTTCTCCGCTTCGATAATCCTGCTGGCGATTCGATCCTTCAAGGTGTTCGTATCAACAGGATAGCTGATTCTCAGCGCATCGATCGCGGCTTCATATTTGGCAAACTCCTCTTCGCTTCCCTCGGAGACATCAGCAGCACAAGTCCTCGCCAAGGAAGCGATCATATTAGCGCCTTCGTACACCACCAACTGGGCCATATCCAAAGCCGCTTGGGCCCCTTCTTCACCTTTCATCTGAACCAGTTTGCGAGCCCTTCCCAATGCCGTCTCCATGGCAAACGATGTCATGATCATATCAGCATGTTTCTCGAGAATGATCTGCTTGTCAATCAAACCCATCATAAATTTCATCAGGGCTATTCCGAGGGAATAAATGATCATCTTCTTGGATAACGTGGTGACAGTCAATTCTCGGCCCAACGGTCCTTCCGCGGGTTTCTTGTCAATTTGACCCTTTTCAATGGCTTCAGTCAACTGTGGCACCGCTCCAGCGATCAGATCCAGCTCACCCTTCATGGCCTTCTTGATGATTGTGCCCGGAGCCAATAGACGATTAATTTCGTTGGTTCCCTCAAAGATCCTATTGATTCGACTATCCCTGTAGGGTCGAGCCACCGGATATTCCTCCGAGTAACCATATCCGCCATGAATCTGCATGCATTCATCCACGCACATATCGAGAATCTCTGAGCCATAGACTTTCAAGAGCCCCGCCTCAAGTGCATACTCCTCCAACCACTTGGTGGCATTCTTCTGCCAGTTCTCGTCATCGTGCTCCAACATGCCTATCCCTGAGTCGATCAATCCGGCCAAGGCAAAACCCATACTCTCTCCGGCATAGGTTCCAGTAGCCATATCAGCCAGCTTCCTTCTGATCATTCCAAAGCTGGATATCGGCTTCCCAAACTGGCTTCTCTCATTGGCATATTTCGCCGAGAGAGCAATCAAGCCCTTACATCCCCCGATCGACGCCACACCCAATTTGAAACGTCCCACGTTCAATACATTCAGAGCCGATTTATGTCCTCGACCTATATCTCCAAGGACGTTCTCTGCGGGCACCTTACAGCCTTCCAGGATCAATCTACGCGTGGAGGACCCTCGAATCCCCATCTTGTCCTCTTCTGGCCCGGTACTGAATCCTTCATGGTCCTTCTCCACCAAGAACGCTGTAAATTTTTTCTCATTCCCATCCACAACCTGTGCATACACGGTGAACAAGTCCGCAAACCCTGCGTTCGTGATGTACATCTTGGATCCGTCCAGGGTATAGAAGGTTCCATCCTCACTGAGAACAGCTCGGGTTTTCGCGTTCAGGGCATCCGAACCGTAGTCTTCTTCTGTGAGAGCATAAGCAGCCAACATCTCTCCCGTGGCCAGCTTGCTAAGATATTTCTCCTTTTGCTCTTTGGTTCCGAAATATACCAAAGGCAGGGATCCCAAGCCATTGTGGGCCAAAATGGACGCCGAGAAACTCGCCAGACCGGTTAGCCGTTCAGAGACATACATGGTGGTCTTCATGTCCTGTCCAAAACCACCATATTCCTCGGGCACCTCGATTCCAAGCAGTCCAAGCTCTCCAGCCTGCTTCATGAGCTGAATTGTCGTATCGATCTTGGTATCGCACGCCTCGATCTCATCTACCCTGGGCATGACCTCACCCAGGATAAAATCCTCGGCCGTCTTCGCCATCATTTCAGCTTCTTCCCCCATCTCTTCCGGCACAGCGAATTCTCTGGAACACGCGGTCTCCAACAACCATTGTCCACCACCAGGCAGCGCATGATCAGCCATCTTTAGCCTCCTCTCGTGGAATCCCTGACAACAAAATGCAAAGCTATCTATGTAACTATGGTCTGACCTTCATGTCAAGGAAGAAATGAAGCCTTTGTCGCCCGGTTGGGGTTTTCTGAAAATCTACACATCGAGAGACCATCCTTTCCTATAGTTGCATCGGATCAAAGGATCCGCCGTCGGCAGTCCCTTCGCCTCGAGCATCTCGGCATCCCATTCCAGTCTTCTCTGACAACGAAAGGCAACATTTCCCAGATGGTTGGCTTCGGTCAACCAACCTGAATACTCGAAATTCGCGCTGGGACTCGTGTCGGACTTGCAGGCATTCAACCATTCATCATGATGGCTTTGGATCCTTGGAAGGAAAGGATCCGGCGGCACGTATCCTTCATAAGATTTCTCTGGCAAAAGCATATACTTGCCGTAATCAGATAGAAGCATCCCACGATCTCCAATGAAAAGAATTCCATTGGGCCATTGAGGAATCCCCTCTTTCATCCAGATCTCTGGTTTGACTTCTCCCTGATACCAATACACGGTTACATCGCTCTGGTCTCCCATGGCCTGGTATTCAAATTTTACCTTCATGGTCGCCGGAGCAATCTCTGGGTGAGGTTCTGTTCCCGTGGATTCGATGCTCGAAGGATATTTGAGTTTCAAGGCCCAGAAGGGCAAATCCAGGAAATGACTACCCAGATCGCTCATGGTGCCATTTCCGAAATCCCACCAGCGATACCACTTCGGACCAGGGAAATACACGTCATGAAAAGGACGCTCGGGAGCTGGCCCCAACCATAGATCCCAATGGAGTCCCGAAGGAATAGGCATGGATTCCTGGGGTCGATCCTGAACGAACACGATGTCTTTATTCCGTTCAGCCGCTTCCTTGGACTGCCATCCCCATGCCCTGGAAACCCAGACATGTACTTCATTCACTTTCCCTATGGCCTCGGACTGGATCAGTTCAACCACACGCCTGTAATTGTCCGTGGCATGAATCTGTATTCCCATTTGTGTCGATACCCGTGCTTCGGCCGCTGCCAATCGTATCTGCCTTGCTTCATATATATCATGGGTCAAGGGCTTTTCACAAAAGACATGTTTCTTGTTTTTGAGCGCCATCAGCGTAGGCATGGCATGCGTATGCTCGCACGTGCTGACAACCACCGCATCAAAAAACTCCGGGGTTTCAAACAATTTCCTGAAGTCCGTATAGGTTTTGGCCTTGGGATATTCTCGAGCCGCCTGAGCCAGATTGACCTCATTCACATCACATAAGGCCACAATATTCTCGCTGGCAACAGCCTTGGCATTGGCCGCACCCCTGCCACCTGCACCGATGATTGCAATATTCAGCTTTTCATTCATATTTTGAGCCTCCACGATGGCCGGAGCCATCACAACCCCGGCTGCCATTGCGGCAAAAGACTTGTGAAACTCCCTCCGTGTCATACTGACCCTCCATCCTCTCATCACATATACATTCGGTGTAAACATCGAGTCATTTATTCCAGTCATAATCCTGTCATTACGTTGCACATGGTTCGCAGGAAATCTGGGTCTCTTTCTTCACGATCAAGGGTAGCTATATAATATCGAACTTCATGCGGACTTCCCCAGACACAATCTCAGGCAAAACTTCCTCGCGCCTCTTCCCCATTGAACCAAGACTTCTAAGTCTATGCGTTCTTCACTATGTTGTAGATTACTTTGGCGGCCTTCTCGCGCCTCTTCCTGAACCTACGCTCACCAGCCATCTCAACGTCAATCTGGGATCCATCGCATTGTTGCTGGGAGGATGTGCTCTATTAACCAATGTTATACAGCCTCTTTCCGGCTGCTTTTTTCCTCGAAGAGGAATCCCTGTCATCCTCTTGATCGCGCCGATCTTCGCGGCACTCTCTTGTCTCATTGGCCTTTCTCATTCCGTCCGGTGGACAGGGATGGTACTCGTTCTCTCTTCGATCGGAATCGGTCTTCTCCATCCCGAAGCAGCTCTGGCTGCTCACAGTTTGTCGAAAAGACACCCAGGCTTTGGCATGGCGCTCTTCGTCTCCGGAGGCTATTTTGGATTTTCATGTGGGAGTCTAATCTCCGGATTTTGGGTCCATCACCACGACCAGGATCTTTCTAGTTTTTGGATTCTCGGTGTCCCTGTAATTCCTGCCTTGGGACTGGTCCTGCTCACTAGATTACACAGGTTGACAGGACACGTACCAGAACATGTATCGAGTCAGGTCGGTCCATTCCCCTTTCATCTCGTCTGGCCTATGGCCATTTGCATCGCTACCAACATGTGTCTGTTGGTCCGTTTCATCACCATATTATCTGTCAGACGTTTTCCAGAACCCTCGGCTCAGGCATGGGGCGGGGCAGCCGTATTTGCGACCGGAATCAGCGGCTCTCTGGGTTCTTTCCTTTGGGGATATCTATCCGACAAGTTGGGTAAAGCCAGAGTCATCCTCTTCCTCCAGTTTGCCTGCCAACCTTTTCTCTATATGGCGACACATGCCTCATCCCCCATGCTCACACCTCTGTGGTCCGTAGGCGTAGGGCTCACCATGGGAGCCACCTTCCCCATGGCTGTACTCCTGGCTCGCCAAGCGCGTGGCCTCGGGGAGAGACTAAAAATGGGACTGGCCATAGGAGGATCGTGGGGAATAGGAGAAATCGTATTCATTCTGGCAGGAATCTACGTGGGCCGTTTTCCGCCAGGAGATCCTGTTCCTGTCTTTCGGATTTATTGGATCTGTTGGGTTTTGCTGGTCATGACTGCGGTTCTGGCGTTCCTTGTCTCGAAACGGGAGCCCACTTCCTGGAGCCCATCCGAAAACCTATTCTCGTCGCAAAGACGAGGAGGCGCCCGAAAGGAAAGAAGATGAGGCCGAAAGCCCTGTAATCGGTTCGAGAAACCGTCGAGGAACTTTGGTCCATCCACGACGCGGATGGACCTTCAGGGCTTTCCTTCGCAAGCGCAGGGACATTGCCCGCACGACTCGCACACGTCCACATACTTCTGGATCGCATCTTCGAGTCGAACCCCTACCACATTGGCCAGTGTCGCAAGCCACGCAAGACAATCTCCGATTTCTTCCTCAAGCCCCCCTTTTCTGCCAAGTCGAACCGCCTCGCCCAACTCTCCCACTTCAGCAACCAGCCATATGAAAGTTCCATCCTTTCCTCGGGTATTGTCCTTGGACCCATAGATCCTGCGAATATGATCCTGCAATTGATCCAATTCCATGGTAATTCTGATCCTTTCCTCACCGAAGACAATCCAATCCAATACAGACATGAAACCACTTCAAGGTAAAAACCTCACAAATCAGGCATTCCTCTCCAGCCAACCATAATCTAAGGGATCACTGAGTATTTACCCAGAAAGTTTACATCAATATATCCATGGACATACCATGGTATGATGCTTCAAAACCAAAGGCTGAATTGGCCCATGTTCCGTTCTCCTGGCCAAAGGCGTCAGCCCATGATAGAGGAAGGAGTCTCGATATCTATGAGAAACGCTTCGTTCTTGACCCTATTCGCATTGGCCACCCAGGGGTGCGTCAGTCTGCAAGCCTACCGAGATTTGGAATTTCAATCCAACCGCAAGACGCAGCAAGTCCAGCAATATGCCAGACAAATCGAACAGTTACAGAATGAAAAAGCGGCATTGGAAGCCCTGCTCGCGGGCACCCGCAAAGAATCCGCCGAGGAGCTGGAGTTGATAAGACGCGCCTTGCGGCAAACAGAGATAAGCGGAGTCTCAACCATATCTTCCTTGGAAGACCAGGTCGCCGAGAGGGACAGCCGCATCTTGTCTCTCGAGAGGCAATTGGAGCAGGAACGAAGCATCTTCGGTCTGAAGGCAAAGGATCATGAGGGACAACTTTCAGAGATGCAATCCAAGGTCTTGGAGGCCCAGGAAGAACGGACCGTGGTTCAAAAGGACTTCCAGTCATTGCACGAGAAATACATGGTCCTGCTGGATGCCAGGGCCGCAGACAGCCGGTTTCTGAACGCCACGAAGGATAACCTCAGTGGCAAGTTGTCCAAATGGGTTACTCAAGGAACGGTCTCCATGGCTCTGGACGATGAAGGACTCCGTATCAGTCTGTTCGACGCGGTATCGATCGAAGATGATGGCAAAGCGAGAGTACGCGTGGAAGCCTACGATATTCTCTTTGAAGTGGCCAGCCTTCTGCTGCCTCATGAGAAGAGATTGGTCTATGTAATAGGACATACAGACAGCGTCCCGATCCAAAGCGCGCACTATCCTTCCAATTGGGAATTATCCGTGGCCCGAGCCGTCGAAGTCGTCCATTACCTGCAAGGACAAGAAAAAATGGATCCCAAGCGGCTCATCGCCTCTGGATGTGGCCCTCATCGACCTATTGCCGACAATACAACCCCGGAAGGAAGACGAAGGAACCGCAGGGTGGAAATCCTCATCCCAAGGATCTGTCAATAAGGCAAAGCCTCCAGGATCTCCTCTCTCGTCACAGTAGCGGCTCCCAGCTTCTTCACCACCAGTCCAGCGGCTATGTTGGATAGTCTGGCCGCGACAGACATCTCCGTTCCCGCTGCCAGAGCCACAGTAAGTGTAGCCAGAACCGTATCACCAGCCCCGGTCACATCCGCCACTTCTTCCACCTTCAGAGCAGGGATATGCAGAGGTTTCTTCCTCTTTTCAAAAATCCACATGCCATCCTTGCCGCATGTGATGATGAATGCCTTCGCCTTTAGCTTTTCCCTGAATCGCCGACCCTCTCTGCAGATATCTTCATCCGTGTGAACAGCGCTTCTGGAGGAAGCAGCCACTTCGGTTCTGTTGGGAGTGATTGCCGTGACCCCCTCGTAGTCCAGCAGATTTCCTCTGCTGTCTGCTGTCACAATCTTCCTGTTCTTCTTCCCTATGGCAATACATTCCTTGAGGATTCTCTGCGTGACAACGCCGTTTCTGTAATCAGAAACGATCACGCCGTTCGCAAGACACATATGATCCTTAAGAAACCGAAGAACTTCCTTTTCCAGGGAAGCATTCAGTGGTGATCGACTCTCTTTGTCAAAACGAAATACATGCTGGTACGTTCTTTCATCGCTACCGGCCAGATATTTGACCTTGTGCGTAGTAGGACGAGACTCATCCGTAAACAAACCTTTGATTCCAATTCGTCTTTCCTCCAATTCTTTGATCGCTTGCCTCCCCCCCTCGTCGCGTCCCACCACCCCGATAAGCTCAACATGGGCCCCCAAGGCGCGAACATTGTTGGCCACGTTGGCCATAGCACCGGGAGTGAAAAGGCTTTGACGGTGGACAAATACTGGAACCGGAGCTTCTTCCGAAATCTGTGTGATTCTGCCAAGCACATACTCGTCAAGATAAACATCGCCCAAGGCCAACAAAGAAACCTGATCAAACCGTTCGAACAAGGACTCCACATATGCTCGATCCAACATCTAGGTCGCCCCTTTCATCGCATTCATCACGGCATGATCCGGCCTCAAACCAGGGTTCACTTCCCCTCTCGACAGCCAAGCGATGAACTCCTGGTTGCCTTTGCGACCACATAAAGCCGCAGGCGCCAGCCGTATCAAATGCAAACCATGTTCCTGAATCAAACCTGTCAACACACGAATCAAAACTCCCTGGATCAATTCCACTCGTGTAATCACTCCGCCAGGTTCAACATGTCTTCTCTCGGCTTCAAATTGAGGCTTGATCAAAGGCAGCAGAACAGCTTCATCCTTCAACAACACAAGAATCCCCTTGATCACTGTAAGAAGAGAAATGAAGGACACATCCACGGTGACTCCGTCGCAGGCCTCTGGAAGGGGCGATTCACGCAGATGTCGAACGTTCAATCCTTCCATGGATACCACCCTTGGATCTTCTCTCAATCTACAATGCAAAACTCCCCGCCCCACATCCAAAGCATACACTCTTTTCGCGCCCAGCGAGAGGAGGGCTTCGGTGAAACCTCCAGTCCCAGCGCCAACGTCTGCCCACGTCCCCCCCGCGACAGGAACGTTCCACTTCTCCAAGACAGGCTGTATTTTGTCCGTTCCACGACTCACGTTATCCTTCTCAAAAGGTCTCACAAGAACGGACAGACCGGAACAGATCCTGAATCCAGCCTTGTTAACCAATCTCCCGTCGACAACCACTCTCCCTCGCAGAATCAAGGCCCTAGCTTCCCTAAGATCCGTGGCAAATCCTTGATCCAGGAGAAATTGATCCAGCCGAGTGGGGGGAATGGAAAAACTACTTCTTCTTTCCAAGAAGGTAATCCGGCATCACCATGCGCCGGTCCTTGTTATCTTCCTGACCGCCATGTTCTTCCTGTGCTCCCTGGGTTGTGGCGTTCGATCTGGGTACCTTCGAGTCCTTGCTTGACCTCTCTTCCTTTTCTTGTTCCGCTGTCACTTCATTATTTGAAGTCGACTTAGGACGATTGGCCTCATCTCCCATATCTATGGTTCCCTTGAAATAAGCCCCATCCACGATCACGATTCTCGGCGAACGTATATCCCCTATCATCGCGCCATCCGCCAAGAGTTCCACTCGTTGTTCAGCATCTACATTGCCTTCCACACGACCACTTAACGTGACATTTCTCGCCTTGATGTTAGCATGGGTTTCAGATGGCGGTTTAATGAATATATCTTTGGTTAACCGAATTTCGCCTTCCACCTTTCCATGAAGGATCAAATCCTGATCTCCTGATATTTCCCCTTTGATCACGATGCTCTCTCCCACGATTGTGCTTCGCTCATCAGCCATTTTTCTCTCCTTTCACGGGTTCCACTCAGAACCAGTCTTGCCATCCAATGCCAAGGGATATACAAGCCGCCACGTGTCAAAATACTCCTGTGTCGTTGCATACCGACACAAATCGAGAATGCGTTGATGAAATTCCGGGTCTTTCTTCTTTCTAAGTGACTGTGAGAGTGTCATCCTAGAGGATGAAAGCGGCCAGGGCAACCCGCGGGACCAGAGAAGCATCTGTAGAGCCCAGCGAGAATCCTTGCAGACCAGCAATCCCGCCCTATCCCCGCAACGAGTCAGATCGACAACCCACCGCCCCAAATCAGGTTGCGCGGGGATCTGCCCAAGCAACCGAATGCAATGTTTTCGAGTCTTGCGCTTCATCCTTCGTTTCAATTGTAGGGCCAGTTCGGCCCATGGAGAAGAACCGTGAAAGGGTTCGGAAAAACCAAGGCTCGTCCTAATGCATTTGAGAAACAGGCCCCAATCCTCCGCGGAGGCCGAGAAGAGCCCGAAGATACCGGAACCTATGTTCCATAGAAGTTTTCCCCACATGAACCTTCGACATGGATCGGGAAGCTCAACGAAAGTGCGCTGAGGCAAAACCACACCAATTCCATTGTCCGTCCTCACATACCATCCCTTTCCCTTACCGGCTCCGATCCAGCCCTCCACCCTGCAATCTTCTTTAGCTCCCACATATGTCTTACATATCCCTTGAAACACATCCGCCTCGTCCGCGGGAAGAGGGTTCAGGGAGTCCAAATCACAAGGCGGCAAGGAATACCAACGCAAAGGCTCTTGCAATACGTCCAATCCCAGGAAAACAAGTTCTGCCAATGGGCCCCTCAAGAGCTGGTCACCACATAAGGACCTGGGCATAAAGGACTTTCGTGGAACGGCCCCTCCGCCCGCTTCACCGCATACCCGATCCGCTTCCTCGCGTTTCTTGCCCTCGAGAACACTGAGCAGAGCGAAAAGCAGACGCGATTCCACGACTTTGGACAGCTCCCGATAAACGCAAGCTAACGTATCTATTACCTCCGGATCCATAGGGTTTATACGGGCTGCCCAAGATAGTTGCGAAAGGGCCGCGCCGGGATTTCTCTTGCTTCGATACAAGAGCATTCCCAAAGCTTTCCTTGCATCCACCTGGTCCGGAGCCATTTCCAGTGCCCGATTGTAACAAGACTGGGCACGAGTGGCATCAGAACATTCAACCCTCAGGATCTCACCTGCCATGAACATGGAGCGCCCCGCCTCCTCAGCATGGAGCGATTTAAAATTGATTCTGGCCACTTGCTCATGAGCCAAGGCGGCATTCTCCCATTCGTTTCTCAAGGTGTAGAGCGAAACCAAGGAAGTCCATGCGTCCAAGACCTCCCGATCCTGCTCCACAACGGATCTAAATGCATCCACTGCTTCCTGGCGCCGATGGAGACGATCCTGATACAGATGAGCGGCAGCCAGATAGGACTGAGTGGAAAGCGCCCTTTGCCCTTTTTCTGCCCGAATACGCCCCAGAGAGCTATATCCTTCCGCTACCGCGTCCCAAGCTTTCCTGGATTCACCCAGGTATACCACCCTGTTCCAAGCGTCCTCGTTTTGTCCCATGATCCTGGCAGCGTCCAAAACCAGGGCGAAGCCTTCCTCTTCTTTGGAAAGGCGTTCAAATAGAAGACCACCTAGTCTCATCGAAAGATTGGCTTGAGCTTCTCTGTCCTCGTTTTCCTTTGAAAGATCCCAAGCCTTTCGCAGGGTCTTTTCCGCCCGTTCAACCTCCCCTGTTTCTTCTTCCAAACATGCCAACCTCTCCCACGCGCCAAAGCAGTGAACATGCATACGCACGGCACGCCTGAGAGTAGACATGGCCTCTTCTCTATTCCCATATCCCTCGGTTTGGATCCCGGCCACCGACTGCAGCATGGAGGCGACACGGTCGTGGTCATCATATCTCTCGGCTTCTTCTATGGCCCTTTGGAGCCATGCGTAGGCTTCATGCCATCGCTTCTCCCCGGAATCCATCGAGGATAAGAATTCCATGGCGGGGTAGGCCTTGTGATCCAGATCCAAGACCTTGTGAAAATGTTCGTTGGCTTCTCTGGTCAGCCCCAAACTTTGACAGAGTTGTCCCGCCTTGAAATGAACGGGCAACAGGTCCAAGGGATACTCCTTTGAATTCTCTCCATATCGATGAAGAAAAACGCGATAACGGGAGAGGCTGGATTGCAGATCACCTCGCAGTTCTTCGGTCAGGGCAAGAATAAGTTCCAAGGGCCAAAAGTCCCTCTTTCCATTGAGTCCCTTTCTGCATAAAGACTCACATTCCTCCATCCTTCCAGGAATGCTGGCGAGAAGTTGAGCCAAGCGCATAGATGCCTGAAGAACTTCTGGACGGGATTGAACCGAAGCGGCATATAGATTCTCTGCCGCTTGCGGCTCCCCAAGGAGAAGTTGCATGTCTCCTTCAGCCATAAGGGCCTCAGGTCGATCCTCCAGCCAATTCCTTTCACCCATCCTACTTACCTTCTCCTGATTTCCGAATTCCAAAGGAAGGCCTGCTTCGATCAGGATCTCCTCTCCCAGCACCTTGATCTCGCTGATCACGGTATCCGAAGCTTCGGGGTGCCGTAGCCACCCACAGGCTTCGGCAATCCTGGCACACAACCATCCCAAGGGCTCCAAAAGGATAGCGCCCTGAGGCGCCATAGAGAGCCATTCCCCCGGAAGAGATCTACAAAGCTGACCCACCAACATCACGGGAGGTGGCCCACCCAGACTGTAAACGCGGATGTCGTCCGGCAGGATCAGGATCTTCCCTCCTGAGGCATGCAAGGATATATCGAGAACAAAGTAACTGGGATACGGACCGTTGGTCCAAAGTCCTCGAACCGAGGCATGCCATGGTGGACGTAATTCAAAGGACAGGCACTGAAATAGTCCCCCGCTAAGGCATTCTTTTAAACGCTCGACAAGGGGTCGCAAGGCCACTTTGAGACGGAGGTGCTTCAGAAGGCTGGTGCGCCGCCTGAAGTCATCCATGCCCCTCTCGATCTTCAAAGGAAAGGAAAGGCGGGGATAGGACAATTCCAGCCTCTCGAAAAGGAGGAGCCCCCCCAACGCCCTGCCTGAGATTTCGGCGAAAACCTCTTCATCCCGGAAATGTAAACGAGCAGGAACTTCCAGTTGAGCAACCGATTCAGGAGATCTAGCCATCATCCGCTGAAGAACTCAGGAACGCAGAAAAGAAGCACGCTCAGGAAAAGCAAGATGACCCCTGCAAGCATACACAGGGACCACAAGAAACAGTGCTTCATACCCTCATCCGATCTCCAGAACCCCAGCACAGTCATCAGATAACCGATCACCATGCCCAGAGAGGTCAGGATCTTAACCATGAACTCAGCCTCCTTTTGGCAGGTCTGACGAAAACGGTCCCTCTCCCTTCAACAATTCATCCGCGTCCTCGACGATCGTTCTTGGGGATATGCCGTCCGTCCGGAATCTACAAACAGTATAACTCAAGGTAGTACCGATTCCCAGAAAACTAAGGGGCACCCCCAATCCTGTCATCAAGAGGAGCCACAGGGCAATGGAAAGAATAAAACCTCCCGCTTCTCCCCAGATAGAGGATGTCCCCCCCTCCCCGGAAAGCCCCCACAAGATTTCAAGCCAACCACAATGCCCTGTCGCGGCGAGCAGGACACTATCCCATCCCGGATAAGACAAGACCACCGGTCTTCCCAGGACACGAAGTCCTATCCCTGTGGCAAGCCACAAGGAACCATCCACAAACAGAGTGAAAGGAATGGAAAAAACGAACCATATCAACAAGGTCTTGAGTAAAGGCCAAGTATTGGACAAAGCCAGATGAATTGCCTTGCCACAAACGTCCAAAACATCGGATCCCTCCACGGCCACGATGGAAGGGACGAACAACGTGGTACAAATCCAAACGATCGCGATGAGGACAGATACGAAGGCAAGAGAAACCGCGGGCAAGACGAATATGGCCAGAAGAATCCCCCCAAGATAAGGGATGTTTCCCAGCAATCCCAGGATGCTCACCACGGCCAAAGGGAGGCCCGCCAGAACAAGAAAGGGGAAAGGTGCCATGAAGAGGGTCCTGGCATGTCTCCTGGCGAAATCCACACAGGATCCCACATCAGGAACGCCTCCATGTGCCATACGCAGAGCGGTCATCCTGGCAATAACACAAAAAGCCCCTTGAATGGAGCCCCAAAGAACAAGTCCAGGAAAGAACCAAATCCATGGAGAAATCCCTCCCCATACCTCTCGCAAACGAAGGGTCACGCCAAAGGAAAGAAATGCAAGACTCATAGCCAAGCCTCCCACCAACCATTTGCGTGGATCCATGGCTTCCTTGGAAACGATTCGTATTAGTTTCCAATCATCCACCGGGAGGTCCAGTTTCATCCTTCGTCACATTCACTTCCTAAAACACCAGAAAATATCAAAGCCCTATGCGCGAGAAAGGCGGCTCAGCCCTCGGGACTGAGCCGCCCACATTTTCTCTCAAACCCAATGCTCTTGGCCACTGGATTCACGTTCTATAACCGTTGGGAACTAATACATTCCTCCCGGCGGACCAGCCGGAGGAGCGGGCTTTTCCTTTTCAGGGATTTCAGTCACCAGGCACTCGGTGGTCAGGAGCAGCGACGCGATGCTCGACGCGTTCTGCAGGGCCGATCTCGTCACCTTCGCGGGATCCGTCACCCCG
>Ga0114946_10000030_pt1 | contig 60038 bp, 39 predicted proteins | sample WalLakDeSediment_FD_88676 | JGI IMG/M metagenome (GOLD analysis project Ga0114946, IMG submission 88676) | Lake sediment microbial communities from Walker lake, Nevada to study Microbial Dark Matter (Phase II) - Walker Lake 11/02/13 Deep Sediment | ecosystem: Environmental > Aquatic >... | reverse complement strand
CACCTACCTTACCGGCCACTCAATGGGCGGCCACGGAAGCTGGTTCCTGGGTGCCACCTATCCCGATAAGTTTGCGGTAATTGGCCCCGCTGCAGGCTATGCCGACATTATTGGTTACCGCCGCGGCGGCTCCGACTCCCTGCTCTTTGCAAACCCGCATTACCAAATGATCTATCGCGGCGCCATGCCCGGACGTACCCTGAACCTTGAACGCAATTACCTGCAATCAGGCGTGTATGTATTGCACGGCGATGCCGACATGGTGGTTTCTGTAGAACAGGCCCGCATGATGCGCGAAAGGCTCGGCAAATTCCACAACAACTTTACCTATCATGAGCAGCCCGGCGCCACACACTGGGACGGCGACCATGCCATGGACTGGCCCCCGATGTTCGACTTCATGAAGCACAACACCATACCGGCCATCAATGAAGTGAAACATATTGAGTTTCGCACCGCATCGCCCGGGGTTTCAGCCACAAACTACTGGGTGCAGGTAAACCAGCAGATCAGGCATTATGAAGTAAGTACCGTTGATCTGAAAAAGATGAACGACACCATCGCCGGAAGGCTCAACAATATTGAGTCCATTACCCTTATGCTCTCAAAACTCGATTTTGAAGCGAATCCGGTCATTATTATTAACGAGCAAGAAATCAAGGCAGAAAAAGGGAAAGACATAACCTTGATGTTAAAAAATCATAGCTGGGAAAAAATGGATGCGCCTAAAACAGCAGAAAAGCATCCAGCCCGTTACGGCGGTTTCAAGTTAGCCTTTACCAATAATATGGTGTTTGTTTATGCCACTGGCGGAACTACCGAAGAAAACCAATGGTATAAGAACAAGGCCCGTTTCGATGCTGAAACCTTCCTGTATCGCGGCAACGGTTCTATTCACATAATAGCTGACACCGATTTCAGCCCTGAAAAGTATGCCGACCGCAATGTGATTATATACGGAAACGCCAGCAATAACAAAGCCTGGGACACACTTCTGAAAAATGCACCTGTACGCGTTGAAAACGGTAAAATCGATTTAGGCAGCTATTCCATCAGCGGCAATAACTTGGGTACCTATTATATATATCCCCGCCCCGACAGCGAATTTGCCAGCGTTGGGGTAGTTGCCGGCACCGGCATTGAAGGCATGAAGGCCCTGGCTCCCAACGATTATTTCTCAGGCATAACGGGCTACCCCGATTTGCTGATATTTGATGTGAACTGGCTGCGCGATGGCATCAGCGGCATTAGGGCAAGCGGCTTTTTCGGCAACGACTGGAGCGTGGAAAACGGTGATTTTCGTTTAAATTAGAATTAATTGTGTAAATGATTTTATGAACTCTTTCATATGAGAATATTGCTTTTTTTATTTGTTGTTACTTTTCTGGCCACACTCCAATCATGCATGCCAGGCCGCGAGAATCCCTTTTGGGGAGACGGAACAGAACTATTTGAAGTCGAGCAAATTTTCTTTGATGAGCGTTTCCCAAATGTGGTGGTAGCCTTGGACGGCACGGTTATCGCAACTTGGGGAAGCGAGCATTATCGCGTGCGCCGGAGCGAAGATGGCGGCAAGTCATGGGGATCGGAAATAAGTATTGCAAACCCCGGATTTCATGGAGGCGGAACAACGGTTGATGAAAAAACCGGCGATATTTTGGCTTTTGTTGAAGCCGGGCACCCACCTGCAGCTCTAACTGTCTTTCGAAGTAAAGACCATGGAAAAATATGGACACCAGAGGAGGTGATTATCCACCCCGACACAAAAGGCAATGTACCTTCAATGCACATGAACGAAAGGGGTATAACCCTCAAGCATGGAAAATTTGCAGGCCGACTGATCAGGCCAAGCAGGGTTTACGCCGGTGGCAACGGTGAAGAATTCTGGGATGAGCATTATACCAATGCCATTTACAGCGACGATGGAGGAAAAACCTGGCAAAGCAGCGAACCTTTCCCGGCATACGGAACAGGTGAAGCAGCCATTGAAGAGTTGTCAACAGGCACGCTTTACTATAATTCACGCCGGCATCGGTCAACCGATGGTCTAAACCCGCGAATGCGATACATTGCCTGGAGCCGTGACGGAGGTCATACCTGGGCCGATTTATCTGTAAGTGATGTGTTGCCCGACGGCCCCCAGGGGCATGACTACGGCCTTATGGGAGGCCTGGTTCGCCTGCCTGTTGATGGTCATGACATTTTAATATTCAGCAACATTGATTCGCCCGGCCACAGGTGGCAGCGCGAACGAGGCATGGTTTGGGCCAGCTTCGATGGCGGAAAAACCTGGCCGGTAAAAAGACTGGTTGATGAGGGTGGTTTTGCCTATTCATCTTTGACCGCAGGCCGCGAAAGAACCCCCAGCGAAGGCTATATCTACCTGCTTTATGAAACCATTGAAAATGGCCGGTATGCAGGCGCAAAAATGGCTCGTTTCAACCTTGCCTGGATTACTGAAGGCCACCATTGGAAAGAATTTGTAAAAGAAAATTTCACCAAGTAATAACAATCTGTTTTGAAAAAACTACTGCTTTTAACACCTTTGTTATTTTTGGTTTCCCTTTTGGGAAAAAGTTTTGCACAAGCCAAACTGTTTGAAGTCTTCCCGAAAACATACGTGGCGTACCGGGCGGCCAGTCCGATTATCCTTGACGGAAAGCTTGACGAATTATGCTGGCAGCAAGCACCTTGGACCGACGATTTTCAGGACATTGAAGGCCCGCGCATGCCGGCACCTCTCTTTTCCACAAAAGTGAAAATGCTTTGGGATGACAAGTATTTTTATATAGCTGCAAAACTTGAAGAACCCCACTTGTGGGCCACTCTTACCGAGCGCGAGTCGGTAATTTTTCACGACAATAACTTCGAGGTATTTATCGATCCCAGTGGCGACACGCATAATTATTACGAACTGGAGATCAACGCCTTTGGCACTATCTGGGACCTTCTGCTCACCAAACCCTATCGAAATGGCGGCATAGCTTTGAGCGCCTGGGACGTGGCGGGTTTTAAATTTGGCATACAACTGCATGGCACATTAAATGATCCTTCTGATGTGGACTCCCATTGGGTTATTGAAATGGCTTTCCCCTGGAAGATATTGAAAGAAGCCGCCCCCTTTAGGCGCCCTCCCCTGCTTGGCGAGCAATGGCGCATTAACTTTTCGCGGGTGCAATGGCAGCTCGATGTGGTAGATGGGCAATACCAGAAACGCATCAACCCCGAATCCGGACAAGCATTTGCCGAATATAACTGGGTGTGGTCGCCGCAATATGTTATTGACATGCACCGCCCCGAATTCTGGGGTTATGTGCAGTTTTCCGGCATCATTGCCGGCAAGGGTACCGAAGAGTTTAACCTAAAGGCAGAGGAAAAAATAAAGTTTGCCCTGCGTGAACTGTATTACCTGCAGCACAAGTTTTTTTGGGAAAAACATAGATACGCAAAAAGCTTTAACGAACTCAAGCCCGATAATCCTGAGCTTTTCACATATATTGCCTTCGTTTTTGATGTGGCCCGCACCCGCTTCAGGCTCTCGGCGTCCGACCCTGACGGCAAGTCAACATGGCACATTAGCGAAGATGGCCGCATTTGGAAAACCAATGACCCTTTTCATGAAAGGGCAATGTTTTATTAAGGCAAGAAAAGTTCGAGGTTCAAGGTTTGAGCCTGCCGGCAGGCAGGCAGGCTTTGGAGGGGGCTGGGGGGAGGTTTTTTGGTTTCAAGCTTGAATTGTGTCCGATCACCAGCGGATTTTAAGGTTGGGGGTTTTGGAGTTTCTTTTAAAAAAAATTATTATGCGAAAAAATCTAATGGCTTTATTCATTTCAATTTCAATGGCCCTTGCTTCTTGTGGCGAAAAGGATCCGATTGATGAAAAGCCGGTAGTTCATACCATCAAAACTTTCGAAAGTACTCGGCATGCCTTTGGCAGCGGTCATTCGCAAACCGCCGAAGGGGTATTTGAGTTTCCTGTTGATCCCACGAAAGTGGAAAAGGCAAGGATGTATATCAGGCTGCGCTGCCCGCAAGGCGGCTGCAATGCCTGGGATATGTTTGCCAACGTGAGGTTGCAGCACCCGGAAACCGAGAAATGGATAGAAATTGCAAGGTACATTACCCCTTACGGAGTGGACAATGCAGCAAGAGGCAAAGGTTTTATGGTTGATGTAACTGACTTCAAATCATTACTTACCGGACAGGTTAAACTTCGCTCCTTTATTGAAGTTTGGGGCAATGATGGCTGGCTGGTATCTATTGATTTTGAGATACATGAGGGGACACCTGATTACAAGTATTATGCCGTTGAAGAGGTGTTGGATTATGCTACATGGTCGCTGGGCGGGGTTCCTTACGGCGAAGCGCATGATTTCGTTTTACAGAAAAATATTAGCATTCCGGCCAATGCTGCTGAAACCAGCCTTCGCACCATTATTACCGGCTGGGGGCATGCAACTCCAGCTGACCCCGATGGAAGGCCTTGCGCCGAATGGTGTTTCCGCACTCATGACGTGCTTATCAATTCACAAATAATGTTTGCACATGAAATGGAACCAATTGGTTGTGGTCAGAATCCAGTGCAACCACAAGGAGGCAATTGGGCGCCCGAAAGAGCCGGGTGGTGCCCGGGAATGGAAGTACCTCTAAGAACCGACGTGCTACAAAACTCTTTTGCCGGAAATTCATTTAGTTTTGAATATCAATTTCAACCCTGGTCAAATAATTTCCTTACCAGTGCTGACAACAAACACGCTTACTATGCCATTTCAACATATGTTGTGGTGAAAAGCAACGAGACAATTAGCAAACCGGTTGTTAACTAAAAATACATACCAATGAACAGACGGGACTTTGTAAAGAACATGGGTATACTTGGCCTTGGCCTTACTGCCTTTAACTTTCTGAATATTTCCTGCAAAAACGGTTTAACCCCCAACGGCTGGAAAAACTGGGTATGGCTTACCCCCGACCGTAGCACCGATCGTGAAACCTGGAAAATGCGGCTTGAGCTAATGAAGCAAAATAACATACACGGTGTTTTTGTGCAGATTTATGGAAGTCGCAGCGCTTGGTTCGAAACCGACCGCCTGCCCGTGGAAGAACCCCTACTAGAAAAATTGGTTGAGATTGGCCAGGAAGTTGGCATTGAAGTGCATGCCTGGATGTGGACCATGCCAAACAACAACCCTTACTATATTGAAAACCACCCCGACTGGTATGCTGTGAATGGCCATGGCCAGCCCTCGCACAGCCACCCGGCTTACGTGGGCTATTACCGCTTTATGTGCCCCAACAACCCCGGTGTAATTGATTTTGTTAGCACCAATGTCAGGGAACTTGCCCAAATCAATGGCTTGTCAGGCGTGCACCTGGATTATGTACGCCTGCCCGATGTGATCATTGCCGAAGCGCTGCAACCTGTTTACAACATTGTGCAGGATCGCGAGTATCCCGAATATGATTATTGCTATTGCGAAACCTGCCGCAGCCTTTTTAAAGAACAAAGTGGCATTGACCCCCTGAAAGACCTTGAAGACGCCTCAGCCAATGTAGCATGGCGGCAGTTCAGGCAGGACTCCATTACACGTCTTGTCAACGAGCACCTTGTGCCTGAAGCACACAGCAAAAACGTACCCATTACCGCTGCCGTGTTTCCCAACTGGGAGGCCGTAAGGCAAGAATGGCGCAAGTGGAAGCTCGATGCCTACTTCCCCATGCTGTATCACAACTTTTACAATGCCGATTTAGATTGGATCGGTCAGCACCTTGAGAAGCAAATCGCCGAGCTGGAGATTAAAAAACCGGTTTACTCGGGCCTGTTTATACCTTCGCTTACAGCCGAACAACTTGAACAAGCCATGGAAATTTCGCGAAACGCCGGTGCTGCGGGCGCATCTTTCTTTGCTTTCAATAGCTTAAAGGAAGACCACTACCAGGTTATCAAACAATATTAAAATACTTGGCATATGAGGTCTTTTATATTTTCTTTCTTTGCGGGAATAATATTGTTTCTGGCGGGCGCCTGCCATGAAAATGCAACGGACTTAAAGGTTATGACCTTCAACATCAGGTATGATAATCCGGCCGATGGCCTCAATGCCTGGCCCAACAGAATCGGACTGGTTGATGATTATCTCCGGGAAGAGTCGCCCGATATTGTCGGTTTTCAGGAAGCCCTGCACCAGCAGGTTATTGACCTTGAAATAATGATGCCCGCTTATGCCCGGGTGGGCACAGGTCGTGATGATGGCCGTGAAGGAGGGGAATACTCCCCTGTCTTTTTCAAAAAGGATGTTTTTGAATTGATTGATCAAGGTCAGTTTTGGCTTTCTGAAACCCCTGATGCACCCGGAAGCATAGGGCCGGGAGCTCATTTGCCCCGCATTGCCAGCTGGGCCCATTTGCGCATCATGAAAACCGGAATAGAGCTCTTCGTTTTCAATACCCATTACAGTCACGTGAGCGATGAAGCCCGCTGGCTCAGCGCCCGCATCATGTCAGAAAGAATGTATGAGATTGCCGGAGAAAAACCCCTGATCGCAACCGGCGATTTTAACTTGGACATTGAAAGTGAAACCTATAAGCGACTTGCCGAACTGTTTCAAAAAGAAAACCAGCTTACCAACGCCACAGAAAATGAGCCCTCATACAACCTGTTGCTGCAAGGAACGTTTAACGGCTTTGGAAATATTAACAATCAAACCTTTATTGATTTTATTTTCGTTAGCCCCCATTTCCGGGTAATGGCTAAGAGCATCGACAGGATAAAATCCGGAGGCATTTTTATTTCAGACCACTGGCCGGTGGTTGTTAAATTGAAAATGAATAAATGAAATGGGTCCTTCGTTAATTAAGGCAATTCAATTAATGTTAAATTTTTGTTAAAATTTTTTTTCAAATATTCTAAATCGTTTTAGTTTTTTTATACATTTGTCACTGGCTTTATACGTTTCAGGGTTCGAATCCCTTAAAAACCAAATCATTTATTAACCAAAAAACAAAAACTTCACAACAGCATTTTTTTTAACAACCAATTTTTAACTCAATTTCCAACAAAACAAATCAGTCATGAGAAGAAAAATCCTTTCGTTTGTCTTTACCATGGGGTTTCTGGTCAGTTTTGCCTTTGGCCAGGAACTTTTGGTTACAGGTACAGTCACCAGTGAGGTAGATGGTACTACTCTGCCCGGAGTTAGTGTTGTAATCAAGGGCACTACCACAGGTGCCATTACAAGTATCGATGGGCAATACTCTATTAGAATTCCACAAGGGGGAACACTCGTATTCTCCTACATTGGTATGATTGCCAAAGAGGTGGTTATTAATCAGGCCGGTACTGTAAACGTTACACTTGCCCCAGCTGAAACTCTTCTTGAGGAGTTTGTAGTGACCGCTCTGGGTATTGTGCGTGAGAAAAAGTCGCTGGGTTATGCCATGCAGGAAGTAAGTGGCGATGCACTGGTGCAAACTGGTGAAACAAACCTCGCTAACACTCTTACTGGTAAAGTATCAGGCCTTGAAGTAGTTCGTTCAAGTACTGGTCCTGCCGGTTCTTCCAAAATCGTGCTCAGGGGTTTTAGCTCACTAACGGGCGACAACCAGCCTTTGATCGTGGTCGATGGTATTCCGATGAATAACTTCACGGGAGCCGATAACAATGACTATTGGCTACCTTCCCTTGACCTGGGTAACGGTATGTCTGACCTTAACCCGGAAGATATTGAAAGCATTTCGGTCCTGAAAGGGGCCTCTGCTGCCGCCCTTTATGGATCAAGAGCCGGTAACGGGGTAATCCTGATCACCACAAAAACAGGTCAGAAAAGGCCCGGCCTTGGAATCACTTTTTCAGCGTCCCTGGGCGTTGAGTCAGTGTTCACTAACCCGGAGTTGCAGAACAGTTTTGGGCAAGGAAGTAATGGGATTTTTGAACCGCTTTCTAATTTGAGCTGGGGCCCGGCCATTTCAGGGCAAATGGTAGAAGACTGGACCGGACAAATGGTTCCATTAACCGCTTACGATAACGTAGGTAACTTTTTTGAGCCAGGCATTGCACAAAATTACTCCCTTTCTTTCCAGCAGCAGTATGACAGAGCTTCGGTTTACACCTCATTTACCCGTCGCGACGATCAAAGTGTAATCCCTGGCACTGGATTGACCCGAACCAACTTGCTCACTCGTGCTGTTGCTAACTTTGGTACAGACGACAAGTGGACCATTGATGCCAAGGTTCAGTATATTAATGCCAATGCAAAAAACCGACCCATTCTTGGTTTCAACTTTTCCAACACCTATTATACCATGCACGTATTGCCACGTACCATTGACGTGCGCAAATTCGACCCGCCAACAAACGATCTTGGCCAAATGATTTGGTATAACAGTGCCAATGACATTAACCCTTACTGGGGCGCCCAATATAATCTGAACTCAGACATTCGTGACCGTTTCCTTTTGCAGGGCTCTGTTAAGTATGCCTTTACCGATTGGTTAAATGCAGAAGTTTCAGCCGGGTCCGACCTTTACACTACCAATTATGAGTCAAAACTATTTGCAGGAGGGCGTCACACCCCAGCAGGCAGGTACACCGTTGGAAAAGAAACTTTCTTCGAACATAACTTTTCTGGCATGCTCTCCGGAGGAAAAGACAACCTGATTGACAGGCTCGGTGTATCAGGTACAATTGGTACAAACATCATGATGCAGGAAAAATCCTATATCAGCGCCAACTCAGGCCCCCTGGAAGTTCCCAATCTTTTTGCCATAAACAATGGTATTTCCAATGCTACCGTTTGGGAAGGAATGAGCCAGAAAAGGATTGCCTCCATTTTTGCCTTAGTGCAGTTTAACTGGGCTGGCTACTTATTCCTCGACGCTACCATGCGAAATGACTGGTCTTCAACCCTGAGTATTGAAAACCGTTCTTACTTCTACCCATCAGTAAACTCCACCCTGGTGTTCTCTGAAATGCTTGAAAGCATGGACGTTTTCCTCCCGCGCTGGTTTACTTTTGGTAAGATCCGCGCCTCTTTTGCACAGGTGGGTAACTCCTTGGAGCCTTATCAACTCTTTAATACCTATGGTATCGGAAGCGATCCTTTAGGCAATACTACCGCCAATGTTGGAAACATTCTTTTCGATCCCAACGTAAGAAGTGAGCTGATCACCTCCAGAGAGTTTGGTGCAGACCTCCGTTTCTTCCAGAACCGTTTAGGGATTGACTTTACCTGGTACCGTCAAAACTCTACAAGTCAACTTATTGACCTTCCAATGGACCCCTTAAGTGGGTTTGGATCCATGAAAATCAATGCCGGTGACATTCAGAACCAAGGTATTGAGCTTATGCTCCATGGCCGCATACTTCAAAACCCAACTGGCTTGAACTGGAATACACAGGTTAACTTCTCCAGAAACAAAAACACCATTGTTGATTTGTATGAAGACATCGAAAAGTATTTCCTTGGTGGTTATGACCATTTGAGAATTGAAGCAGTTGTTGGTGGCGGATATGGCGACATCTTCGGATCGGCTTTCCGTCGGGTAACAGATGAAGACAGCCCCCATTATGGAGAACTATTACTTACTGAGCTTGGTTATCCTGTAGCAACCACGTTGCGTGAATATCTTGGCAATCAAAACCCCACCGGTTTGCTGGGCTTCACCAATACTTTCTCATTTAAGGGACTGACCTTTGGATTCACTATTGATGGCCGTTTGGGCGGGGAAATTTTCTCAGCCACCAACGCTTATTTGCAGCGACTGGGTGTTTCATCCGTCACCGCTCCTGATGGAAAACGAGAGGATGTTCTTGTTCAGGGTGTAATTTCCAATGGCGACGGAACCTACCGACCAAATGAAATTGCAATTTCAGCTCAGGAATATTGGAACACCATTGGCTGGAGTGGCAGTAACCTTGGCATTAATGAAGCCAATGTGTATGATGCCACCAGCATCCGTCTCAGGAATATTAACCTGAACTATAATCTTCCCCGCAAGTGGTTTGCCGGAATGCCCATTCAGAGCGTCAATGCAGGGGTTGCAGTAAACAATGTTTGGCTGATTAAGAGCCATTTGAACGGACTTGATCCCGAATCGGTATATGCCACCAGAACCAACGCAATTGGTTTTGAAAACTCGGCACCTCCCACATCGAGGATCTTCCTGTTTAACTTAAATGTTTCATTCTAAAAACCGGGAAAAATGAAAAATATAATCAAAACAGCTTTTATTCTAATAACGGGCAGCCTGTTGTTTGCGTCGTGCGGTCAGGATTTCTTCGATGTAAATACCGACCCCAAAGCTGCCAACTTCGAGCAGGTGCAGGTTGAGTACTTTCTCAACAATTCCCTTACCAGCGCTCAAATGGACCCCCACGTTGCCGAACGTCAGTTCATTCTTTACTGGAAAACCGGTGCCCGTCAGCACAGGGTTAATGGCGTTCTCGCTACTGGCAGTTATAATGACGGCTGGAGCATTGATAACTATCGCTACCTTTCCGATTGGCTTAAAACCGCTTCTCTTGCTGTAAGTATTGCCGAGGAAAAGATTGAAGCCGGTGCAGTTTTCTCTTACACCAACAATCTTCTCCAAATTGCCCGTATTTGGCGTGTTTACCTAATGAGTGAATTCACCGACAATTACGGTCCCATGCCCATCGATGGTTTCCAGGGCATAAACCCTGAATTCAAAGATGTCCAAACCGTATATTATTTCCTGCTTTCAGAGCTGGCTGATGCTGTTTCAAAAATTGATGTAAATGTGCAGAACCCAGCCGATTTGGCAAAGTTTGACAAAGCATATGGATTTGACTATCTGAAGTGGGTAAAGTATGGAAACTCTATGCGTATGCGTTTGGCTATGAGACTCTCCGAAGCTGATCCTGCAAAAGCGAAATCCGAATTTGAAGCCGCAGCTGCCGGGCCTATCATTACCGGTGCAGCCGATATGTTTGCCATTGCAGAGAAACCAGGCTGGGATGCTTTGACCGGCGTAATGACACGTGAATGGAACTCGCAGCCACTTTCAGCTACGCTCAACAACCTCTACATTGGCTTAGGTGGAATCCCCACACAAGAGCAGGTTCCTGAAGTTTTCCATGACAATATTAAGCCAGCCGATTATATGGGTTTACGGTTCGAGCAACATATGGGTACTTTCACCAATGACCCCACTGCTGGCTTTATTTTTGATGGTTTGTATCCGGTTATGGACCCCAGGGCTTATAAAGCCTTTATTATTCCTGGCTGGTTCGATAATCCCGATTTCAACCATTATCCTTCCTGGACACAAGACGCATTTAATACCACCCGAACTTTGGTGGATGACGATAGCAGCGTGCTAACCACCCTCAGCGGAGCTGGTACATGGAATGCGGCCTGTTTGGGTGCCTGGGGTGTAAAATCAGCCAAAAACAATTTCTCTTTTTATGTAGGCACTAATCCCCGTCTGGCGCACAAGTATCGCAACAGCTCCAGCAGTCGTGTTTTCTTTGGCCCTTGGGAAACGTTTTTCCTTGTGGCTGAAGCTTCCGTAAGAGGCTGGACAACGCCAATGGACGGAAAAACCGCCTATGAAGAGGGCATCGCAGCAAGTTTTGCATATTTTGGTGTAAACCAATACCTGACGGATTACTTGCAGTCAGAAAGTTATAACCGCGCTGGAACCTCAGTGAAGTGGGAGCACATTGCCGAACCTCCGGCAACTGTAACCATGAACTATGTAAACGGTTATACCCAGGAAAGTGGCACATGGACCTTCACTTACCCGGTAAATCATATGCATAATAACGGAGCTACTAAAAATGATCTGCTCACCAAGATTATTACCCAGAAGTATCTCTCGCAATTGCCATACCTACCTTTGGAGGCGTGGAGTGACCACCGCCGCTTGGGGCTTCCTTTCTTTGAGAACCCCTCGGTTGAGTTGCCCATTTCGACTATGCCGGCTTTGACCCAGGCGAATTATATGGAAAGCCGTTTAGCATTTTTTCCACAGCGTGTACCCTACCCCTCCACCCTGCAAAATAGCAACCCAGCGGGTTACGATCAAGCTGTTGGTTTCCTTGGTGGACCTGACGCGGTGCTTACCCCGCTATGGTGGGCAAAACAAAACTAATTGTTTTCGTTAGTGTTGTGATTGAAGTTTTTAAAGGCGGCCTTCGGGCCGCTTTTTTTGTTTAATAAGGTTCTGAAACAATTAAATGTATCTTTTGTTAATTTTACACTAACATTTCTTTTAAGCTAATTGGCAAAATGAAAAAATACCTGCTGCTTTTGCTTGTAGTCCTGCTTTCAATCAACAATGGTTGCAAGAAAGAGAATCTGAATGATCCGGAAACCATTCAGGAAAATAAGGACTTCTATGAATTCATGCAGGATTGGTATTACTGGAACAATACGATTCCGGCAATAACCCCTGCTAAATACCCCTCAGTTTATGAGGTTCTCGAAGCAATCCGATATAAACCCCTGGATCGATGGAGTTTTATTACCGATTGGGCCGAGTTTGTAGCCTATTTCCAGGAATCGCGTTTGATTGGTTATGGTTTTGGTTCTGCCTGGGATTCTTCTGGCAAGCTTCGTGTTGCCTTCATTCACAACACAACAGATATGTATGACAGTGGTGTTCGAAGAGGCTGGATCATTGACAAAATTAATGGCGTTAGTGTTACCTCCAGCATGAATATTTCACAAATGCTCGGTGCAAATGAAACAGGGGTTTCCAATACCTTCACCTTCATAAAGCCTGACAATACATCGTTTGAATTGACCCTGCAGAAAAAGGATGTTTTTGCAAACACTGTTTTGCATCACCAGATATTTGAATACCCAGACCTTAAAATCGGTTACTTGGTATTGCAAAGTTTCAGGGAACCTACAGAAGCAGAGTTAAACGAGGTTTTCTCAGAATTTTCAGCCGCCGGTGTTCAGGAACTTATTCTTGATATGCGCTACAATGGTGGTGGTTTGGTGTCAATTGCCACCAAACTGGCCAGCATGATTGCAGGACCTTCTCTTGCAGGATCTCCCTTTGTAAAATATGAATACAATGCCAACAAAGCGGAAGAACGTAACACAACCGTAAACCTTGAAAATGTTGCAAATAGTTTGAGTCTGAATCGCTTGATAACCATTTGCACCCGTGGCAGCGCCTCTGCCAGCGAATTAATGATAAACGGGCTAAGGCCTTTTATTGACGTGACTATTGTTGGCAACACCACCTATGGTAAGCCTATGGGTTCAAATATTTTTAATTATGACAACAAATATGCTTTCGCCCCGATCACCTTCAAAACAAAAAATGCCAATAATGAGGGCGACTATTTTGGTGGCATAACTGTAGACATTCCTGCACCTGATGATTTGACCCGTAATTTTGGAGATCCGGAGGAAGGCTCTCTGCAAATTGCCCTGGCATATATTCTTTCAGGCATTACCAAAACCACTCCTGCTTTGCAGCCAGAAATAAGACAACCTTGGGAAGACATGGAAGGCCTGAGATGGGAAAGCAGAATGCATTGATGAAGCCAAAAAACTATTGGGGTATTTAATTAAGAGCATCCTTTTTTTTAAGAAATTCTCCTAACTTTACTTTGTACTATCATACTCCCAAAACGACAATGCCATGAAAAAACTGCTTCTGCTTTTACTTTCGGCCATATTATTCCTTTCTTTTGGTTGCGATAAGGAAGAAAAGGACACCCCTTTCACTCTGCTGACCGCCCATGTGTGGACTTCTGACAGCCTGCTGGTAAACGGACAGGACGCCAGCGGTCCCGACGGTTTGCTGTTCGGGTTCAAAGGCGATGCCAAATTCGACAAAGATGGCTCTGGCACTTTTGGAAATCACCAGGGTACCTGGCGTTTTTCCTCCAACGAAACCCAGCTGGTAATCACTTCTGAGGAACTGCCCCTACCTCTCACAGCATTGATTGGTGAGCTTACCAAAACCGACCTGAAAATCAGTACCGCATTTCCAAATCCTGAGCCACCTCCAGCTTCATTAGACATTAGAATGACCTTTAAGGCGAAATAATGCCCAGAAGTCTAACCGCTTTTTTTCTGCTTTTTTGGGCAGGCATTGCTTTCACACAGCCCACTGCCACCCTTAAGGGCCGCATCACCGACCTGCCAAGCGGTGAAGCCCTTCCGGGAGCAAGCATACTTTATGCCCGCGACCGTGGCACAGTAACCGACCGGGAAGGCAATTTCAGTTTGGTAATACCTGCCGGAAGTTACACCCTTACCATTCAATATGTAGGCTACAGCAGCATTTCGAGACCGTTAAGCCTACGGTCGGGCGAAGTATTGACGCTCAATTTTGCCCTGGAGCCTGAGCTCACCGAAATGGAGCAGGTAATTGTAAGCGCCGGCCGGGTGGAGCAGCGGGTGGCCGAATCAACCGTTTCGGTCAGTATCCTTAAGCCCATAGCGCTTCAAAGTGACCACATTACGGACCCCACAGAGCTGCTTAATAAACAGCCCGGCATTGAAGTGCTCGACGGGCAAGCCTCCATACGCGGCGGCAGCGGCTTTGCCTACGGTGCAGGAAGCAGGGTAATGGCACTTGTGGACGGCCTGCCCATGGTCTCGCCCGATGTGGGAAGCATACGCTGGTCGGCATTGCCCCTGGAAAACGTTTCCCAGATTGAGATCATCAAAGGTGCTTCCTCGGTTTTATACGGCTCCTCGGCCCTAAATGGCATTATTAACTTCCGTACCGCAGAGGCAACAAGCCGCGGAACCACTTCCTTTTTCGCGGAAGCGGGAGTATTTGACAAGCCAAGGCAGCAAAACTGGGTGTGGTGGGACAGCCCCCGCATTTTCAGCAACTATTCCTTTTCGCATCTGAAAAAATACGTGAATACGGATTTAGGTGCCGGGGCATTCTTCCAGAGCGATCCCGGATATCGCAAACGCAACGACGAGACCTCAGGCCGCCTGAACCTTATGCTCAAGCACCACAATCAGAAAATGGAAGGCCTAACCTACGGACTTCAGGCCAACTTTCTGATGAACGACAAAACCGATTTTGTGCTATGGGAAAATGCCGAAACGGGCGCCCTGGTGCACGACACCAGCACGGCCACCCGGCTGAATGCCACGATACTGGTGCTCGACCCCACCATAAGCTATAAAAGAAATGGTCATTTCTCGCATGACGTGCGCATAAGATACCAGTTTCTGAATAACCGCTTCCCCAGTGGCCAGCAAATCGATAGCCAGGCGCAGTCCCTTTTTGCGGAATACCAGTTCTGGTGCAACATCAGTCCATTGGTAAACCTGAACGCAGGACTGGTGCAACAAAGCAACCTGATCCGCTCCAACTTTTACGGCGATCACGAGGCGCTCAACCTGGCGGCTTACGCCCAGTCGGACTTCAGCCCTACCGAGCGACTGAAACTGGTAGGTGGCCTACGGCTCGAATTTAACCGCCTCAACAGCCAGAACGACAAACTGGTGCCCCTCTTCAGGGCCGGCGCCAATTACAGGCTCACCGAACTTACCTTCCTGCGTGGCTCCTTCGGGCAGGGCTACCGCTACCCTTCCATTGCCGAGAAATTTGCTGCCACAACCCTCGGCGCGGTGCGCATCTTTCCCAATCCCACCCTGAACCCTGAGTCGGGATGGAATGCCGAGCTGGGCATAAAACAGGGCATACTCACCGAAAAACTTGACGGACTAATTGACCTGGCACTGTTTTACACCAATAACAAAGACATGATCGAGTTTTTGTTTGGCCTCTACCCTGACCCATACACCGGCGAGTTTGGACTGGGGTTTCAGGCCAACAATACCGAATACTCCAGGGTTTACGGTATGGAGCTGGAGTTTATGTTTAACACCAGGCTGGGCCGGTTAAACTACAGCATTAACGGAGGTTATGTGTTTATGTACCCAACCGAGTTTAATCCCTATACGCTGAAGGACACAGGAGTTTTGCTGAAATACCGGCGCAAGCATTCGGCCAAGCTGAGCATGTCGACCAGTCTGAGGCGCTATGAGTTGGGCCTCCACCTATTTGCCCGCTCACGAATGCTCAACATCGACGATGTGTTTGTAAATGAACTGACCCGCGAGACCATTCTGCCCGGCTTTTACAACTACTGGCTCGAAAACAACAGCGGACATTTTCTGGCCGACCTCAGCCTGGGATACCGCATCTCTGCCAACTACACCCTTTCCCTGGCAATAAAAAACCTTACCAATGCCGAGTATATGGGCAGGCCGGGCGACATTCAGCCACAGCGGCATTTCAGTTTGCGCTTCAGCGGAAAGTTCTAAGTTAGGGTAATTTATATTTCTTTCTTCATTAGAAAATATTGAACGGCATTTTTTTGATGGGCTGTAACTTTCTACGACCTCTTTTCGTCGTAACATTAATTGCAATGCAACTGCAACCTAACCCATGAAAACAAATGACAAGCAATTTATTCAAGTACAGTGTGCGTGCACTGGCCCGGCAGAAGGCCTATGTGCTGATCAATGTGCTGGGGCTGGCCGTTGGCCTGGCTTGTAGCATCATTATTGGTATCTTTATTTTTCATGAACTCAGCTACGATCAGTTTCATGAACATAAGGACCGGATTTACCGGGTAGCTTTCCATGGCCGTATCAGTGGCCAGGAAATCACCGCCAGTTTCACCCCTTCTCCAATGGGGCCAACCATGGTTCGCGAATTCCCTGAAGTGGAAAATTATGTGAGATTAAACCCCTGGGGCGAAACCATTGTAAAACATGAAGAAAAGTTTTTTACTGAAAACTTTTTTGTTGAAGCCGACTCCACATTCTTCGACTTTTTTTCTATCCCCCTTTTGATTGGCAATAAGAAATCTGTCCTGAATCATTCCCACCTGGTAGTGCTTTCCGAATCAACCGCCAGAAAAATATTTGGCAATGAAGACCCGATAGGAGAAATGCTCAAGATCGGCACTGCAACCACACTTTACCAGGTAAGCGGTATTATGGCCGATTTTCCTGAAAACAGTCACTTCAGGGCCAACATGATCGGATCATTTATGACAAACACCAGGGCTAATGATCAAGTTTGGGGAAGCAACAGTTTCCAGACTTATGTTTTGCTTTATCATGGTGCAAGCCCGGAAACTGCTCAGGCTCGCTTCGATTCACTGAATATAAAATATTTTGGTCCGGAACTCCAGAGATTCTTTGGTATTTCTATAGAAGAATTTCTCAGTCAGGGCAATGCTTACAACCATTTCCTTCAGCCCCTTACAAAAATTCACCTTCAGCCCAACGTGGAAGGAGCGCAGAAATCTGCGAATGACCCAAAATATCTGTGGATATTTGGCAGTATCGGATTGCTGATTATCGTTATTGCTGCCATTAACTTTATGAATCTGAGCACCGCCCAGGCCACCAGGCGTGCCAAGGAAGTCGGTATCAAAAAAGTTAGCGGAGCAGCTAGGGAATCACTGGTAACCCAGTTTTTGCTAGAAACCATGATTCTGGCCTTTTTGGCACTTGTGGTGGCAATTTTCATTATTGAACTTGTCCTTCCCTGGTTTAACCAGGTGCTTGACATTGAACTAAGGTTAAATCTATTGAATGATTGGCACACCCTGCCGGTATTATTAGCTGTTGCTGTTGTTTCTGGCATCCTTGCAGGAAGTTATCCAGCCTTTTATCTTTCATCGTTCAACCCGACAACCGTTTTAAAGGGCAAACAGGGCAATAGCCGGAGCAACATTGCCCTCAGGGGTGGTCTTACTGTGTTGCAATTTGCCATATCCATAATCCTGATTTCAGGTACCTTCATCATGTACCGACAGATCCGCTTCTTACAGAGCAAGGAATTGGGTTTTGATAAGGAACATGTGCTTGTTATTAGGCGGGTTGAAGCCCTTCGCGGACAAACCGCCAGTTTTAAGGAAGAACTGAAGCAAATACCCGGGATCGTTTCGGTTTCGGCATCTACTGCTGTACCGGGCCACAACAACAATAACAATGGCTACAAAATACAGGGAAGGCCGGAAGACTCCTACCTGCTTACCACCAACTGGGTGGATTATGATTACCTTGAGACTTATGGCCTGGAACTTGCCGATGGCCGCTTTTTCGACCCAACGTATGCTACCGACAAGGAAGCTTGTCTAATAAATGAAAGGACCGTTCGCAACTTCCTGCTTGATGACCCTCTAAGCACCCGATTCCTTGGTGGGTCTTCGAATACAGACGGGATGGTAACCCTGCCCATAATCGGAGTGGTAAAAGACTTCCACTTCGAATCGCTTCGCAATGAAATCCAACCTTATATTTTGCGCTTTCGCGAAGACAACGTGCAATGGGGTTATTTAAGCATGCGCTTGGTACCCAATCCTCCGGCCAATATTGTGGAACGGATAGAAAAAGTTTGGGCTGATTTTGCCACAAGCGACCCCATGCTGTATTTCTTCATGGACAGCGATTTTGAACGAATGTATATGGAAGAGAAGCGTAGCGCCAAACTTGCCGTGGTTTTTGCTATTATTGCCATTTTTGTTGCCTCGCTGGGTTTGTATGGCCTCACCGCCTTTACCGTGCAGCAGCGAACCAAGGAAATAGGAGTTAGAAAAACCTTCGGCGCCTCGATTGCCGATATTTGGATGTTGGTTTCGAAGGAAACCTGCTGGCTGATTTGCATTGCAACGGCTGTTGCCTGGCCGCTGATTTACTGGGCGGCATCAAACTGGCTGCAAAACTACCATTACCGGATTAGCCTCAAACCATTAGATTTCCTACCCGCATTTTTTTTAGCGGTAATTATTGCCATTAGCACCATAAGCTATCGCACCATTAGAACAGCAAGCCTTAACCCGTCGCTTTCATTGCGTTACGAATAATTTATGATTACCTTTACAATCCTTTTCCGGTGCGAAACAACCTTTCCGGAGAAGGGTTGTTTTATTTTTAGAATTTCAATAAAAGATGACCAAAAAGGGCACACGGGTAGTTGTAGGATTGTCGGGCGGTGTTGACAGCTCGGCAGCAGCTTATTTATTGAAGGAACAAGGCTATGATGTGATCGGGGTGTTTATGCGCAACTGGCATGATGAGTCGGTGCTCATTTCGAAGGAATGCCCCTGGGTGGAAGATAGCACCGATGCCCTTATGGTGGCTGAAAAACTGGGAATACCATTTTACACGCTCGATTTCAGCGAAGAATACCGCAAACGCATTGTCGATTATATGTTTGCTGAATACCAGGCCGGTCGCACGCCCAACCCCGATGTGTTATGCAACCGCGAGGTGAAGTTCGACCTTTTCCTGAAAGCTGCCGAAAAGATTGGCGCCGACATGGTAGCTACCGGTCATTATTGCCAGAAAAAAAGTTTTGATAAAGACGGAAAGATAATATACCGCCTGATGGCAGGGGCAGACAAGAACAAAGATCAGAGTTATTTCCTTTGCCAACTCAACCAGGATCAGCTTGCCAAAGCCCTCTTCCCAATCGGGCACCTGCAGAAATCTGAAGTGAGAGATATTGCGCGCCAACAGGACTTGGTAACCGCCGAGAAAAGAGACAGCCAGGGGCTGTGCTTCATTGGTAAGGTGCGCCTGCCCGAATTTTTGCAGCAGCAGCTCAAACCCAAACCAGGTGAAATATTTCTATTTCCCGAAAATTTTCGTAAACTCAAAAAGCCCGAGTTGCCTGTCGGTCAAACCTGGAATACCGTGGATGAAACCTGGCTCGAAGAGGTAGTAGCGGCTCCCCGGTTCAGCCCGGAAATTGCCAAAAAAGTTGGTGAGCACAACGGTGCCCATTACTATACTGTTGGACAGCGCAAGGGCCTGAATGTGGGCGGCATGGAAAAACCCATGTTTGTTTTAGCTACCGATACGGTTGCCAATATTATATTCACTGGCCTTGGCGAAGACCACCCTGGGCTGCTGAATTATGGATTATTTGTGGCTGCCAAAGATGTGCACTGGATCCGCGAAGACCTCAGACTTCAGCTTGGTCAAAGCGGCCGCTACCAAGCGCGCATTCGCTATCGGCAACCACTCACCATGGCCACCCTGGTGATGCGTGAAAAAGGCCTGTATGTCATATTCGATGAACCCCAGCGAGCTATTGCTCCGGGCCAGTTCTTTGCCTGGTATAATCAGCAAGAAAGCCTGGGAAGTGGTGTGATAGCATGATTCAAATTATCACCAGCTGCGCGGAAAATTGTTAAATATTCGACAACGCTGCTGCACATATTTGAAATAATAGAAAAGTTTGTGATTTAATTCCATTCCATACGATTCATGGTAATCGTAATGCACAAAATTTGTTGGCATGCATCCAGGCCGTCCCGGTCTTGAAATCATCATATTCCATTGATTCACCAGCTGATGGTTCCAATTTTCAAGATATTGAAGGCTGTAGAAACCTTCGGGGCGTTTGTTTTGCAGAAACCACATTTCAAAGCCCGGGTCGATAATGAGCAATTCATATTCGAGGCTATCTTTCGGGGCTTCTTGTTGTATGACATTAATTGAATCGGGTGGAGAAATCGTATCGATTGCAAAGACTCTCTCCGAAAAGACTGCAATTAAAGTAATTATAAGCAATAAATTCAAGGTTCTCATTTTTCTCTCCTTTCCAATAAAGCGGTTTTTTAAGGAAACAAAAAAGCATAGATACTTTTGATAAAAGCTTCCAAATAAAAGCACCTGAGTTGTAAATGTACAAAAAATCAGGCATTTTTTCAAGTCTCACAGAAGTAGGTGGGTTAACAAAACGGGTACTTTTTGATTAAACCTGCGTTATTATTAAAAAAAAGCGGCGACCATTGCTGATCGCCGCTTTCATTGAATAATTTCTAAAAAACTTATTTCACCAGCTGGAATTCCACACGACGGTTCATTGCACGGTTTTCAGGTGTGTCGTTGGCTACTTCCGGATTGGCTTCGCCCTTGTAAAGTATCGACATCCGGCCTGCCTGAACGCCTTTTGTGATCAAATAAGACATTACAGTTTCAGCACGCTTGCGCGAAAGTTCCTGGTTGTATGCCGGGGCACCAATGTTGTCGGTATGTCCAGTAATTTCGAGCTTGTACTGCGGGAAATCCCTCATAACTCTGACCACATTATCAAGAATCGATACATATTCCTGACGTATCTCATAGCTATCGAAAGCAAACAGTACATTTTCGATGGTACCTGTAAATTCTCTTTCAATCACTTCGGGTTTCACGGGTTCTTGTACCACAATTTGCTCCGGTTCCAGCTCTGGTTCAGGTTCCGGTACCACTTCAACCACCGGCTCAGGTTCTGGTTGGGGCTGAGGAGCTGGTGCCGGTGCAGCGGGTGCAATAACCACAGGGGCTGCCGCCGCAGCTTCCTTGCGGCCAATACTGAACACCAATCCGAGGCTATGCTGCCAGTAGAAGTCATTCATTTCTTCCACAATATAATCGCGTTTATCCTGGAAGGTAAAGTTGCCAGTTAGCTGATAGCGCAGGGCCAGCCAGTCGGTAAAAATATACTTAAGGTTGAAACCTGCTGGCAAAATTACATCCACCCCGTGGTTGATTCTTCTCTCCCTTTCTTCAGGGTTGCGGTAGGTAGCACCTCCCACGCCCGCAAAGATTGATGGAGCAAACCGGCTGGTCTCGCTTAGGATATAGCCATTGTTTAACTTATAAACCAGCCTGAAGCTGGCATCGGTTTTTCGGCCAAACATATTGTTTTGTGCATCAACATAATATCCGTAGTCGCCCCAGCTGGTAGAAAGCCCAATATCGAAAGAAGGATTGAGGTAGGCATACAGCGAAGCACCAAGAAAGCCATAAAAAGGCTGAGACCAGTCGAAGAAGCCATTTCCGAGATCGCCCGAGTATTCATTCTTGCCAAAGTGAAGGCCAAAACCAATGCGTCTTTCGGCATTCTGTGCACTCAGGGTACCAATAGCCAATAAAGTAACCATTAAAATTGTAAAGATTCTTTTCATAGTCGAATTTTTAAATTAACGGAAAAAGGAAGGTATTTAATTATTTTTTTGCGGCCAAAAAGTATATAAGCCATCAACTTCATTTGCAAAAATACTTTTTTAAATCAATTGTGCTTAATATCCGAAACATTTTTTTGTTTAAACAAAAAAGAGACTGCCTCAAAGGTCTTTTCCCTCCCCTGAGGCAGTCTTTTTAATATTAAGATATTAAAATTCTAAAATACGGTGGCTGCCAGAACCAGTGCCACAATGGAAACCAGTTTCAGCAGAATATTCAGCGAGGGCCCTGAAGTATCTTTAAGCGGATCACCAACGGTGTCGCCAACTACGGCAGCTTTGTGGGCTTCCGAACCTTTCTTGTAAGTTACCCCTTTGTGTGTAAAACCGCTTTCGATAAGTTTCTTGGCATTGTCCCACGAACCACCAGCATTAGACTGAAATATGGCCAGCAGCACGCCCGAAACTGTTACACCCACTAGCAGGCCACCAAGAGCCTCTGGGCCAAGCCACAAACCAGTGATCACCGGGAAGCTTACAGCAATAACGCCGGGCAGGATCATCTGCCGCAATGCAGCACGGGTTGAGATCGTCACGCACTGCGCATAGTCGGGGGTTCCTTCGGCATCGTTCATAACCTGGATGTCTGCGGCCGACCATTCTGTCATGGGCTTGTTGTCGTTTTTCTTCATAACGGCCAGCGCCTTTTTGAGGGGTTCGATGGTGGTAAACTGACGGCGAACTTCCTCGATCATCGCCATGGCAGCATCGCTTACAGCTTTAATGGTAAGTCCGGAAAACACATAGGGCAACAATGCCCCAACAAAAAGGGTGGAAATTACCATTGCCTGCGAAACATCAATAGAAGAAATGTTAGCAGCTGTCATGTAAGCACCAAACAAAGCCAAAGCAGTAAGTGCTGCAGATCCAATGGCAAAACCTTTTCCAATGGCAGCAGTGGTATTACCCACGGCATCGAGCTTATCGGTTTTTTCGCGCACATCGGGCGGAAGTTCCGACATTTCGGCAATACCGCCGGCATTGTCTGAAATTGGCCCGTAGGCATCAACCGAAAGTTGTATACCCAGGTTGGAAAGCATACCCACAGCAGCAATGGCGATACCATACAAACCACTGAGATTAAACACCACCATGATAGTAACGGCAATGGTAAGAATGGGAATTATAGTGGAAAACATACCTATACCCAAGCCTGAAATAATATTGGTGGCACTACCCGAAGTGGATTGCGAGGCAATGATACGCACAGGCAGATAGTTAAGGCCGGTAAAATATTCGGTGGAGTAACCGATAATCAGGCCTGCTGCCAGTCCAATCATTGAAGAAAGGAAAATATTGAACGAGGTTATGGTACGCTCTGCGCCTCCATAAAGAAGATCGTTGAACACAATTTTCTCCGGAAGGATATTGGAAATGATCAGGTAAGAGAAGCCCACCATGACTACAGCAGCCAAAAGTTGCCCAATGTTGAGTGCACTTTGCGGGTTGCCACCTTCCTTAACTCTTACGAAGAAGGTGCCAATGATAGAGGCTATTACGCCTGCAGCAGCCAGAAACATGGGTAGCACCACAGGTGAAAGACCACTGAAATTATCGGTATAGGTGGCCGTTAACAAAGAAGCTCCCAGCACCATGGCGGCAATTATAGAACTTACGTACGACTCGAAAAGGTCGGCACCCATACCTGCTACATCGCCTACGTTGTCGCCCACGTTATCGGCTACAGTTGCGGGGTTCAAAGGGTGGTCTTCCGGAATTCCCGATTCTACTTTTCCAACCAGGTCGGCACCCACATCGGCAGCCTTGGTAAAAATACCACCGCCAACACGCGAAAAAAGTGCAATGGTAGAAGCGCCAAAAGAGAAACCGGTAATAATGGAAAGGATACGACTTACGATAAAGGGTGTTTCATAACCAAAAATATTGGTGTAGAGAATAAAGAGAAATCCCAGTCCGAGCATTCCCAAACCGACAACACTCAGCCCCATGACGCTACCGCCTGTGAAAGCCACTTTCAGGGCCTGGTTAAGGCTGGTACGCGCTGCGTTGGCGGTGCGCACATTTGCCTTGGTGGCAATACGCATGCCTATAAAACCGGCCAGGGCCGAACTGGAGGCTCCCAATAAAAAAGAAAAGGCCACCAGCGGAGAAGAAGTCTCAGGGTCGGCCACAAAAATTAATAACACGGTAATCAGCGCTACAAATATCGCCAGAATCTTGTATTCAGCCTTTATAAAGGCCATTGCTCCGTCGGAAATGTAGGCCGCGATCTTTTTCATTTTGTCGTTTCCAGCATCCTGCTTATTTATCCAGGAAGTCCGAAAAAACGTAAAACCCAGCGCGACCAAGCCGATCAGGGGTACAAGGTAGATTAATAAATTGTCCATGTGTGATTCATTTAGTTGGATTACTTAGCTTCATTAATTGATTGGGTTGTTATAGGCAAAAAAACAACATTGCAACAAAAAGGTTCACTTAATGTAAGAAAAATCAGGTTTTTATCATTAAAATAATGATCTATAGCCTTTTCTGCATATTAAACAAGCCTTCAAAACACCTGGCGCCATTGGTGATACTTTTTGCCCGCATTTTTTTTACCTTTGTCAAAAAGCCCTTTTCATGCACCTGCTTAAGCTTTCGTTGTTCAATTTTCGTAACTACCCTGAGATTTCCCTGGAGTTCTCATCGAAGTTCAACTGCTTTGCAGGCAACAACGGCACAGGAAAAACCAACCTCCTCGAAGCCATTTATTATCTTTCATTCTGTAAAAGCTTTTCCAACCCTATCGACACCCAAAATATCATGTTCGGGCAAGATATGTTTATGATCCAGGGGCAATACAAAGTGAATGGGCAGGAAGATGAGCTTTACTGCGGCGTTAAGCGGCAGCAGCGCAAGGTTTTCAAACGCAACAAAAAGGAATATGAGCGGCTTTCTGACCATATCGGCCTTTACCCGCTGGTGCTCATAAGCCCGGGCGATGCGCAGCTCATACTGGGTGGCAGCGACGAGCGGCGCAAATTCATTGATGGGGTTATTTCGCAATATAACCACGACTATCTGCATCATTTGCTCAGCTATAACAAAGCACTGGCCCAGCGAAATGCCATGCTGAAAATGTTTGCCGAAAGGCGAAAGTTTGATGCAGCCTCACTGGAGATCTACGACGAACTCATGATCTTGCACGGACAAATGATCTTTGAAGAGCGTAAGCGGTTTTTCGATGATTTTATGCCGGTTTTCAACCAATACTATGGTGTTCTGTCGGGTGGCAGCGAAAAGGTGAACATCGAATATCAGAGCACCCTGATTGAAAGCGATTTTGCCAAACAAATTCTTGAAGCCCGCGACAAGGATCTGATTGCACAATACTCCACCGTGGGCGTTCACAAGGATGATCTGGCATTTTTTATTCACGATGTGCCAGTAAAACGCTATGGAAGCCAGGGGCAGCAGAAGTCATTCCTGATAGCCCTGAAGCTGGCGCAATACACCTTTACAAAGAACATCAAAGGCTTTAGCCCCATTTTGCTTTTTGATGATATTTTCGACAAGCTTGATGAAACCCGCGTAGAGCAGCTAATGACCTTGGTGAGCAACGAAACCTTCGGGCAGGTTTTTGTTACCGACACCCATATCGAACGCCTCGAAAACCTGTTTCAAAAAATCAGGGGTGAAAGCCGGATATTCCAGGTAGAAGCAGGCAATATCACCAAAGTATCTAACCTCAGCAATTCCTTGTAGCCATGAGACATTCAAATCAGCAAACCCTTGGGGAAGTGATTAAAGAGTTCCTGAAAAATTTTGGGCTGGAAGAAAAAGTGACCGAAACACAGATTGTCGAAACCTGGGATAAGATTATGGGGCCCGGAATTGCACGCTACACCAAGCAAATAAGCCTAAGAAATAAAACACTTACCATTCAACTAAGTTCCCCTGCCTTGCGCCAGGAACTTTCTTACGGCAAAACCAAGATAATTAAAATGATCAATGAAGCCATCGGGAAGGATGTAGTGGAAGATTTGATTTTGAGGTAACCTTAATGCCAGTTAAGCCAAAGTAACACCAATAACCAGATCATCTTCCTTGAAATCATTAATATTCAACCAATCTTTTTTATAGTCCTTCCCATTAATTATAACTGATTTCACCCCCGAGTTCTTCCTTTCGGAGTTCAAGATGGTTACGTGAAGGGTTTTGCCCTGGTATTTACGAACCACATTTACTTTCTCCCAACTGGCCGGGATTTTCGGGTCGAAGCGGATGCCTTTCAGTGAAGTCTGAAGGCCCAGGATCCAGTCAAGTCCTATCCGGTACATCCATACCGAAGTACCTGTAAGCCACGAATGAGAGGCCTGTCCTTCGGTTTCATGCTCCTTGCTGGTCACATATTCTGAAAAGACGTAAGGCTCGGTTTCATAGCGGTCGATGCCTACGGCTTCGGATGAGTTCCAGGGTAGCATCTTGCTGTAAATACGCCAGGCGTCTTCCACTTTTCCGTTGATGAGCGAAGCCAGCACAAACCAGGCGCTTGCATGGTTGAACACTGCCCCGTTTTCTTTCTTGCCCGGTACACAGCGCGAAATAAGACCAATGGTGTCTTCTACTTCACGGTAAGCAGGCCAGACAAGCTGCATGCCCGTTCGGTTTTCGAGGTTATTAAGGCAGCTCTCAAGGGCTGTTTTGGCCCTGTCGGCAGGAGCACAACCAGAAATTACAGCCCAGGATTGGGCATTCAAAAAAAGTTTTCCCTGCTCACGGCTGGCGGAACCAACCACTTCTCCATTGTCGCGAAATGCCCTCACATACCATTGTCCATCCCAGGCAATTTCATTCACTATGCTACTGATTTGGTTGTAGGCTTTTTCCCAGCGCTCCTTCACTGCAATGTCGCCTCTAAAATCGAGCATCTCAAATGTTTTCTCAAGCACATAACAAAGAAAAAAAGCACCCCAAATGGTCTCGCCCTTTCCCTTTGGTCCAATGTGATCGAGGGTGTCATTCCAATCGCCCTTGCGGATGCGCGGCAAGCCGCGTTCAGTGGTGTCGCCTATGGCAAAATCGAGGGCTTTTACCATGTGGTTGTAAACTGTGTCTTCGCCTTCATCAAAAAATGAAACTACCTCATCCAGAATGGAGAAATCGTGGGTTTCATTTAGGTATTCTACAATGCCAAAAGGAATCCAGAGCGGGGTGTCGCTGTGGTGGGTGCGTTCGCCATGGTTGGTCAGTTTAAAGAAATTATGCAGGGTTGAACCATCAGAAAACTGAAACTGCAATGCATTCAAAATACGGCTCCTTACCCGGCCTGGCTCAACGATCACCATGCCCAGGATATCCTGAAACTGGTCGCGAATACCAGTGCCGAAAAGTAATCCGCCATGATAATAACCTGAGTTACGTGCCATGTCGAAGGTAACGGCCGACTGGTACTGATTCCATACATTCAGCATGGCATTAAAAGCCTCGTCGGGTGTTTCTACTTTCACATGGCCAAGGTAACTGGTCCAGAAGCTTCTCACTTCCTCCAACTTCTCCTCAACAAAAGCATTATCCTGATAGCTGTCGAGGTGCAGGGTTTGATAGGGTTTCCTGTCCTCTTTTTCGGCAATGCCCAGAAATACGCTGAAATCCTTGTTTTGCCTGTGGTTCAGTTCAATTTCCGATTGCAGCGCCACCACGGGATCGCCAGCCGTGATTTCGGTATTTCCCATCTGCCCGGTTTCAACGGCAATGGGATTAGCTTCTGAGCGCCATTTCCCAATAAACTTATCAAGGCTGCCATCGAAACCGGTTACAGGAAGGTTCATGGAGAAGAAAAGCTTATAACCCCATGGAAAGTTTGGTTGCTCAACCGAAGCCGATTTTTTCTGCAGCACCCAGTAGCGGCGGGTGGCCTCAAGGGCCTGACTTTCTCTGTTGAAGTGAATGTCGGTAAAATGCTTGTCGTTTGGCTGGTTAATAATGTCGTTCAGGGCATTGCCCATCATGAGTTCCTGGAAAGCAAACACCTGCAGCTTGCGCGGGCGGCCGCTGATGTTCTCCACGTGAACTTTCCAAACCTCGCAGTTATTGTCGCGTGGAACAAAATAAGTTATTTCTGATCTGATTCCCCTATACTCGGTGGTAATGGCAGTATATCCCTGTCCGATCCGCGCTTCGTAACGGTCGTACTTGCGGTCATTGGTGGGCGCCCAACTCAGCGACCAATACTCCCCGGTTTCGGTGTCGCGAAGCATTACATAGCGGCCCGGGCGGTCCCAAGGCAGACAATTATATCGCATGCGCGAAATGCGGTTGTCGCGCGGAGTATCTAAAAATGAAAAACCACCGCCGCCATGCGACACCAGTCCGGCATAATGTTCGTTCCAGATATAGTTGAACCAGGGCCTGGGCGTCTCCGGATCTGTTATGATAAATTCCCTGCCATCTTCCGATAGGTATCCGTATTTATTTTCAATCATATTACCAATTTTACACGAATAGTTTATACGATTTGATCTTACCGGCTTGTAACAAAACTTCAAAGGAATTTTCACCTTCTGGTTTCATGTCCGATACTTTAATTTCTTCAAGGGTTACTTCTTCAACCCTTTTCAGGGAAACGCCAAGTTTTATCTTGCCATTAATCTCAGATCCGGTAGGGTTATAAATCCTTAAAACAAAAGCCTCACTGTCATCTTCGGCCTTTTTCAGGCAAGAAAAGACCAGCTCTTCAGGCTCAATTTTCAGAAAACTTTTGGATGAACCACCCTCCCCTTTCAACTGACCTGTTTGAATCAGGCTCTGTCCATAGTTAAAAAGGAATGCCTCCCGAAAAACCCTGCCTTCTTTCCAATCGCCCCTGTGGGGATAAAGGGCAAGCCTGTATTCACTTTTTCCGGGCATTTGTGCCCCTTTCTCATGGGAATAATCTTGCGGTGCTGCCGGGTTTATTTTGTATTCGAAAGTACGCAAAAGAGTTATGGCCAGTGTTTTATCCTGATCGGTCAGTACTTCGTATTCCTTCAATCCATCCACCAAAACGGCAAGCCCTTTGCGTCCATCGGTCACATCGGCAAAGTGATGCATGGGAAAGTCATACATAGGCTGCTCCATCCAATCACTTGTATCTGGCCTTTCAAGAGGACGGGAAGGCGCGTCGAACTGTCCTTCACCATACGAATGAGTAGCTTTTAATCTTGTGGGGAACATTATGCGCAGTCGGTGGCTTTCGGACTGATTATCAAAGACAACCTTAATGCTAAGATGCCTGCTCTCCCTGGCCAACCCAATTTTTACCACCACTTCATTTTTGCGGTAGTCGATATTTTCGCTTTCGCGGGAAGCGAGAAATGCAGGAAGCATTAGGCTGTGCTTGATTTCAAACTCATTGAAAAGCGGCCCTTCCATATTTTTTTTAATCCTCGCGGCTTTGTTCAGGGTGGTCACAAAAGGACCCAATGGTTTGTTTACCCAAGCATGGCCTGCTTCGCCTTCATCGTAAAGGTAGGCCTGGTTGCGATATTCGACAAAATATTCCTTGTCCAGCACATTCAGGCTGCCATCGGCATTTATGTTCACTTTCAGGAACTCATTCTCCAGCAAACGCTCATCCCTCGAAGGGGGTTCTTCAAAACTCCCTTCAACCGGTTTTACCAGCATGGTTCTTAGCCCAAATGAAGGCACTTCAGAAGTCTCGATCAGGGCATGATACCTGATCATATCGAAAAACAATGGCCTGTTGATCATCTGCTCCAGCACCGGCTGGTAAGGCTTGCGGCTTATAAGCTGAACGCGCAGGTCATTTCCGGCTTCATCAAACAATTTTATAAAGCCTTTATCGAGTTTGACAGGAATATCAACAAAAGCCTCCACCACTTCCGACCGTTCATAATTGGTGGGGTTCACTGCGGTAATGAAAATACCGTCTGCACCGGCTACAAATGCCGATGTGTTCATTTTAGGAAGCAGGTATTTCAGCGAACGTTCAAAAACGCCCTTTGAGATTTCGACTGAATGTTTATAGCGCATCATCATGTCTTCATGGATGCGGTCGAGCGAACAGCCTCCGATTGAATCGTGGGCCGAATTCTGCACGATCAACTCCCAGGCGGTCTCAGGGTATTGGTCTTTGATATCGCGTCCCAGCCAGCCTGAAAAGGCGTTAAAAGGCTCTGCATAATATTGCACCCAGCGTTCAGCTTCGAAGTTGGCCTGCTTCAAATACATGCGCGCCGAAGTGGTGTACCCAAAAAGGTTGCCGCAACGATTGTTGTTCTGGGCGCTGCGCCGCTCGCCGGTGACCAGCTTAAGCTTCTCAAAGTTAACATCGACGGCAATAGCCTTGGCATATTCTTCCAAAGTAGAATGGACCACATTAATGTGCGGCATTTTTTCACGGATATTGCGAATGATCTTCACTGTCTGAGCATTGGGCCCTGAAGAATCATGCCCCTCCATCCATATCTTGTGCGGGGTGGTGAAGTCTTCGGCCTGATCGAAAATAATCTTGTTAACCTGCGACTCGATATGCTCCGGATAAAAGGCGGTATGGGGCGTAATGATAAAATAATCTTCTTCTTTTTGTTTCTGATCGGCAAAATGGAACGGCGTCCCCTTGGGTCCCCATGGGTACTCAATATCGAAAAAACCTTCGTTGTGGATCACCGGCCGGTATATGTAAAAATAAAAGTTGTAACGCGGCATGGTCGAAAAGCGGGAAGTGATCATACGGGTGCCATCGGCGCCTTCCCATAGAAACTCGGCCTTGGGACTGTCGATGGAATTAACCCCGCGATAAAACATAATTAGGTCAATGTTGAACTGCTTGTATATCTGCGGAAGTTGCGAGATTTGCCCCCAGCTGAAAGGTGAATACCCAATCTTTGACACCCCGCCCAATTGCCTGCTTACCTTGTGCCCAAAGAGCAGGTTGCGAATCAAATTCTCGCCACCCACCTGGAACTCTTCAGGCAGAATATACCATGGCCCGTGCAGCAACCTGTTTTCCCTGGTTAGCTTAATGATCCGCTCGCGGTTTTGCGGTTTAATCTCCAAGTAATCCTTCAACACAATCGACTGGCTGTCGAGATGAAAGGCGCGGTATTCCGGTTCCTTTTCAAGAATATCGAGCACCGCATCGATCATGTCAACCAGCATCTGCCTGTTGCGCTGAAAAGGGAAACGCCACTCGCGGTCCCAGTGGGTGTTGGAGATGAGGTGGAAAGTTTGTTCGGAAAGATTCATTGGTTTTTAGGTGGTTATTATTTATGGTCGGAAGTCCGAAGTCGGAAGTCCGAAGCCTGCAAACTGGCAGGTCCGAAGTTTACTTTATACTTCTTTTGAAAGCATTCATCATGTTCATCAGGTTAAAAGCTGCATCGTAATGAATTTCAAAAACATCCGTTGAAATATAATTTCTTCTGATTGCCTTATGCAAACAGGTTATGGTTTCAGCAAGTGAACGAATAGCATAACTCATGAATCGTTTAAAATCAGCATTCGACTGACCAGTGGCTCCTTCTGAAATATTCAAAGCAATCGAATCAGCAGCTCTTCTGATTTGAGAGGTTAGATTGTACATTTCCTCTTTAGGAAAGCCCTTTGACAAATCAAATATTTCTTCGCCATAATCCATTGCTTTTTGCCAAATAATCAGTTTCTCAAACTTAAATTTAACCTCCATAAAATCGTCATTTATAATTTAACAACACCTTCTTATTCTTCGGCCTTCCGACTTCCGACTTCGGACTTCGGACTTCCGACTACTTCTCCAGAAAAAGCCCAAACTCCACCACCGCCTGTGGCACACCTCCGGGCAGCACGTGAGCGGCAGCTTCAAGGTTATGGGCAGCGGTCTGGGCAAATGGCACGGCAATGCAACAGCCAATGCCGGCGGCCCTGATAGCCACTGTGCCACTCTGGCTGTCCTCAAAGCCAATTGCTTTGTCGAAGTCGGCAGGAAGCAGTCCAACCTGGTGCAGGGCAATACTGTAAAGATCGCGGTGAGGCTTCAGCCTGATCTCGCTCGAGTCAGTGGCTGTAACAAACGCATCATAAACCAGGGAAGGATCCTCAAGATTTTTGAGGATCAATTCTTTGCGGTGTTCTGACAAGCTGCTTTTACTGATAAACTCACTGATAACAGAAAGCACTTCATGAATCACAATAACTGCCTCGTAGCGAATGGAAGAAGTGACCAGGCCAAGTTTTGCGGGCAGCTTTTGAAACTTTTTTCCAAGCCCCATTAATTGTTTTTCAATGATTAAAAGATCTTCTCCGGAAATTTTCCTGCCGGTTTTCTGATCATACTCGCGGGCTAGCGATGCTGCAAACAAACCGGCTTCTTCGCCCAGCCAGCCCTTGAGCAACGGAATCACAACCGGAATGCCAGGCATTGGCGAAATAACATGCTCATCGGCATCGCCAAGTATTTCCTTTTTTATCTGACCGCCTTCGCCCCTTTTCAGACGGGCAAGGATACGGTGGTACACTTCGTAATAAATGTCAATACCAAGGTTTACGCGGTTTCCAAAACCGGAAACATCAATCTTTTCTGCAAAAGAGCTGACTATTTCAACAGAGCTCTCGGCTTTCAGTATGGTTTCAAGCGATTCGTTCAGGCCAACTTTTTTCAGATTTTGCAGCACTTCTGCCTTACGGTTTGGATCCATTCCAAACTTCAGCGTCCACCAGGCAGCTTCCAGAAATGCCTGGGCTATATAGGTATCTATAAGCAGGCTTTCGTATTTATGAAGGAGATATTCCACATGCAGGGTGGTGCTGTTTCCAATGATATGGGGAAAGTCGGCGTCATGATCCAGGCCAGCCCATGCTGAATGGCTAAGTTTGCCGCACATACGCCTAACCATCTGCTCCAGCGAATGAATGCACAACACTTCGGTGGTGGTGGTGGTACCATCCATATCCATTAGCACGGCTTTGATTTCACTCACCTTTTTCAGGGCTGGCGCAATCGGGTAATATTCTTCAGGCGGAAAAACATAGGAAGGGTTCTTCACCACAGCATATTCCCCGCCGCGCAATTTGATCTTTTCAACAACAAAATCAGATTTTTCAATCATTATCGCAAATTAATAATTTCACACAAATTACTCAAACAGCTTTTTGCCTTCGGCAAGCAATAGCTTAACCTCGGCCATACTTTCTGCTTCGGCGTAAACCCTGACCATTGGTTCGGTTTCCGAAACCCGCAAAAGCAGCCAGCGGGGATTACCGTCGAGATGAAATTTTAGTCCATTGGTAATTCCCCTGCTGCTTATAAAGCTTTTCACAGCCCTTAAGGGAAAACCTGCCAGGCTTTTCGGTGGCTCTATTTTCAGAGAGGGCAAAACATTGTGCCTTTCGGGCTTGCTGGTCCAAACATCGATCCGATCGTAGTAAATACGGCCAAACTGATTTCGCTTTTTCCGGAGAAAGTCTGAGAGTTTCTTTTCACCTGATTCGGCCAGCATTTGCATCAGCATAAAAGCTGAATAGATCCCATCACGGTCAGGAAAATTATTATGAAATCCAAAACCACCTGATTCTTCAGCGCCAAAAAGGGCGTCAACCGCATACATAGCTTCAGAAACATATTTAAACCCAACCTGCACATCATGCACAATAACGGGCTTCCCATCAACCTGAAGCGATAATATTTTATCGGTGACTGAGGAGGTTTTCACTATTCCACCCATCGGCCCATACTTACCAAGCAAATATTCAGCAAGATACAGTATAACCTCTTGAATATTCACCCATATACCTTTTTCATCCATAACGCCAAGCCGATCTCCATCGCCATCAGTGGCCAGTCCTAATGAAAACCGTGAAATTGATAGGTTTTCAGAAAGGGGCTGAAGGTTTCTTTCAATGGGTTCAGGAGTTCGTTCGCCAAAATCTGTCTCGGGTTTTGAAAAAATTCCTTCACAGTAAATACGGTGCTTGTGACAAATCCGGGCAATAATATCCTGACCTGCCCCGCCCATGGAATCGACCACAACAGAAAGTCCTGCTTTTCTGATCAGGTCAAAATCAAATTGTTCATTAATATGCTGTAAGTATTTATTCAGGAAATCTGATTGCTGAGGGTTCTTATCGGTTACGGCCGGAATCTGCTGATCGAGCAAAGCCTCAATTTTGGCCGTTTCCTCTGTATAAAAAGGAGCTCCTGTTCCCGTTTTGAATTTTATGCCATTATACTGCGGAGGATTATGCGAAGCTGTAATCATAACCCCCGCTGTGCAAGATTCCTTCAGGGTAAAATAAGAAAGAACCGGTGTTGGAACCACCCCCTTTGAAATAATGGCATCAATGCCATTGGCCATAAGCACCCGACCAAACTCCAGGGCAAACAAACCCGAATTACGGCGACTATCAAAACCGATTGCGACTTTTCCATTTGAGGTTTTTCGGTTAATATATATGGAAAAAGCCTGGGCCACCCTACGAATATTATCCAGATTCAGCTCTTCATCAAGAAGCCCCCTCCAGCCATCGGTTCCGAAAATGATCTTCTGCATATTTCAGTTCTCAATATTATGAATCAGTGCCTGGCGAATTTGCACATAATCTGTTTCCCTGATTTTAATTCCGCTTTTTACTGCCAGAGCCGCAGTTGCGCCACAGGCTTCGCCCGTGGCAGCCGATGTGGGCATGATCCTTAATGCGGCGTGCCCTTCGCGGGTGGCGCCAATGCAACGCCCTGCCACCATCAGGTTTTCAGCACCCGTTACCAACAGTGACCTTAAAGGAATTTCATACCACTGTCCTTCCTGCAGTTCGTCCATACGGCTTTTCTCACCCGGTTGTCCGTGAATATCAATCCCATAGCAGCCGCGTGCCACTGCATCATTAAAACGAGCACCCTTAAGGATATCCTGACCAGTCACCATATAATCTGCCTGTGCGCGGCGTGTTTCCCTGACGCCAACCTGGGGTGCAGTATCAATCAGAAAGGCGTTCTCAAAACCCGGCACTTCCTGCTGTAAAAAATCGACGACCATGGCAACCTGGCGGTGCCCGATCTGCTCGGCTTTGGTCAAGTTTTCCGAACTGGATGCATCCACACCCAGTATATTGGTAGTATTGAAAGAGCCTTCGCCAGTCGAAGCCATGGTAGTAAAAAACACATATTCGATTTCCTCAGGAAGCCTGCCTTCGGCCTGTGCCTTTTTTATCAAACCCTTAAAACCAGCGATGGAAATTATTTTCTCAAAATTGAAATTGAAATCCATCCAGGGAAGAAAATCTTCGGAGTAGGCTTTGCTGTATTCGGCCGTGCGCTCCACATCAATGCCTCCCATGCGGAAAAATAGTGTCATGGCCTGCAATTTTCCTGTTCGTTCATCCCCTTTGAGCCAGGGGAAGCCACCCAGGGCAATCAGCTGTGCATCACCAGTAGTATCGATAAACTGGCTGGCAAAAACTTTTTGCAGCCCGGTTCGGCCGGCAATGGTAATGCTTTCAATAGTTTTTTCCTTCACGCTGACTTCCACTACATCGCTGCTGAAGGCAATGTCGGCCCCGGCTTCCTTTAACAAGCTGTTGGCCGTGGCACGAAAAGCCCAGGCGTAAAAGCCGTTATCGATCATGCCACCCATCTCGAGCATCCCTGCTTCCAGTTCGAAAAACACCCCTTTTACCAGGACTATTCCGCCTGTATGCGACTTCATAAAAGGTGAAACCATGCCTGCCGATGACATCCCGCCAAGGAAAGGGTAATGCTCAATGAGCAGCACCGAAGCGCCCATTGATGAGGCTTTCACGGCAGCGGCAATGCCTGCAATGCCTGCGCCGGCAACCACAATATCGTACTTATTTTTTAATTGCATCGACAAACCATTTTGTGATCAAATGCGGACGCGTAATGGCGCTGCCCACCACAACAGCCCATGCGCCGGCCTTAATGGCACTGGCAGCCAGTTCAGGGGTATTGATCCGTCCTTCAGCTATGACAGGATAATCGGGACCATAATACCTTACCAGGCTTTCGATCAGTTCAATATCAGGCCCTTCAGTTGCTTTTCCAGAAGTTTCGGGGGTGTAGCCGCTCAGGGTTGTTGAAACGCAATCGGCCCCTGCCCTGGCACAATCCACCGCTTCTTCAAAGGTGGCAATGTCGGCCATAACCAGGCATCTGCGGGTCTTTTTTATCTCCCGGATAAATTCCGGACCCGTCAGCCCTTCGCGCAGCCGCTGAGTGCCATCAACGGCCACTACATCGCAGCCGGCCTTGAGCAGCTGGTCAACCGAACTATATGAGCCCGTGATGCAAACACTCCCATCCGCGAAGGCGGATTTAACTAAACCAATTACAGGCATTCCGGTTTTTTGCACGATCATGGCTGCCTTTTCCACCCCTTCGGTGCGAATGGCCACGGCACCGCCCTGTTTGGCAGCAATGGCAAAGTCAGTTACCCCTTCCGGGGAATTAAAGGGCGAGTCGCCTTCGGCCTGACAGCTGACAATCAGACGGCCTTTTACTTTGTTAAAAAAATCACCCATACTCATTACCCTTACTGATAATAATCTCAGGCTGAACAGGAAGCATTAACAAACGTGCCCCGAATTCTTTCCAGATATATCTGGAGAAACGGTCGAGTTCAGCATTAAAAACCTTGTCCGTTTCGTTTAAAGGTACATTCTTTATTGAAAAACTGCAATAGCTTCCAATGGGTGTTTCGAATCGCCTGAGCAGGTGAAATCCGGATAAGATAATTGGCAATTCTCCGGTAACGAAACAGTGGATTTGCAGATCGGCTCTTTCTTCATTTTCCTCCGATAGAAAATCCGGGAAACGCATATCAGAAAAGCCATGTAGTTTTTTACCAAGAAGCGTGAAATGCCCCTGACGGCCAAAAAGATGAATTTGATTCACTTCCCCTGTTTCAACCGACAAGGCAATAACATGAAAAAGATAGTTGATTTTTTTCTCCTCAAGCACTTTCCATAACGTCCGTTTTATTGCCTCGGGATGCAGGAGCAAAAACTGGTTGTTTTCGAAAAGCACTCCGAAACGAAGATGGCCGACAATTTGCAATAATTCGACACGAAAACTATTTTCAGAAAATTCATTTTTCGAAAAAAGACAGGCCAGACTCTCTGTGGCAAGGCCGCCAGGGAAGCCAAATTTGTTTAACAGCATGGCCGACTGACCATTTTGAGTCAGCTCTGCGGCTTTGGCAATTCCTGAAATGCCTGCCCCAAAAATGATATGATCATAAACTTTTTCCATGTCAGCGTTTTTTAACGGCCAGCACCATGGCATTATCATTGGCTGATAAATCTTTCAAATCGAATTCGACCAGCGAAAGGATCTGCGAAAGTTGTATCAAACCTGATAGGTCAACAATTTTTCCTGAAACAACAACATATATGTCGGGCATGAGCTCACCGGCATCACCATATGATCTTAATTCCTCAATAAGCTGGCTTATAATGGTTTTCACACCGGTGACCGTGGTGCTTTTCCAAACAACACTTTCGAACCTTCGTTTAATGGTCCCATCGCGGGTAATCACCACCACCGGGGTCTTCTTTTCTTTCATAAGTCCAAAGAAATGCGACTTCACGGTTTCATAACCTGCTACCCTAAGCAAATTGGTTTTTCCGAAAATCTTTATCTTGTTTTGCTCCACCTTCAGCGCTTCAGCAGCAAGTATTTTCATTCCGGCTTCATCCAACTCGGTTGCCGCTTCACGGCTAGCCATATCGCTCGAACCGGATGCAATGGCCACAACTTTTTTGTTGGCATTGTCAATTTCAACCAGCACTTCGACAGATTCGGGCCGGGCACCCATCGCAATGACCGACTCTGATGCAGCCTGACGAATGGCGATTATGTCTTGTTCTGAAGGGTTAATAATTGATTTTTCGACGGTGTCGCGGATCATGCCCATAGCAGCGCCAATGGCCGAAATCACTTCCGAATCAGGCGCAATTTCATGCTTCATTTTCAAATATCCGGAAGCATGCGGTACCAAGGCACTTGCCCCACCCCCACCTCCAAAAAGGGTCAGGAAGTTCTTATCGAGCTTGTATTCCCTGGCCAGGGAATTAATGGTCTTTTCAATCTTCTTGCTGCAATTCATCAGGATGTCTTCTGCAAATTGCTCAGGATCGGCCTTAAGAATTCTGGCCACACTGGTTACTGCGTTCTTTACTGCTTCAAGATTGGCTTGCCCGTGGCCGAAATCCTTTACCAGACCCTTGAAATAAGAAGCAGCACTTGGCGTAATGGTATAATTGCCATCAGCACGCACCACTTTAAGGTAATCATCCGGATCACCTTTTTTAGGACAAATGGTTTCGACCTTAATCTCCGAAAAATCAGCGTTTTCAGAATAGGCAGAATAGGAAAGGTTGGCAATGTGCGCACTGCGGGGTCCCACATCCACGATTTTATTGCCTGCAATGCGGGGCACTGATCCACCTCCAATACCCAGGGTGCGCACATCAATGGTTTTTATGCTCAGCCGGTTTTTGCCTATCTGGGCGGTTTTTACCTGGGGCATGCCATTTTTTATCACCGAGATATCGGTAGAGGTGCCGCCCACCTCAACAAAAATACCATCAGAAATCTTGGCATACATCAAAGCGGCAGCCACGCCTGCAGCCGGCCCTGAAAGCATGGTAAGGATCGGCCTCTTGCGCATTTCGGCAATATCCATAATGCCACCATCAGAGCGCATCACCATTAGCGGGGCTTTTATGCCGCTTTCCTGCAAGGCCTGTTCTGTCAGGTTGGCCGTTTCGATCATTTTCGGCATCATGCTGGCGTTAACCACAGCAGTGCGGGTGCGGACCCTGATTCCGTATAACTGCGATAATTCGCAGGCCGCTGTCGCATTTAAGCCCAAACCTTCAGCCACTTTTACCACCAGCTTTTCATGGGCATTATCATCAGGACCAAACACTTCGGTGGCCACAAAAACTTTGGCACCCTCATTCTTCAGGTCAAGTAAAGCTTCCTTAACCTTTTCAGTTGTGATCTCAATACTTGTATTAAGATACCGGAAGAAAACAGGGAGTTTTTTGCCAGGGGCAAGAAATATATCATCGAGAAATGCCTGACGGCGCGCAATACGACCTTCAAGGCCTTTGCCAAGCGCGATAATACCAACGGGGGCCACATCGCCTTCGAGCAGGGCGTTGGTTGCCTGTGTGGTTGAATGGGCAATCAGCACAATATGGTCGGTATTAATACCGCTCTGCTCAATCAATTTTTGCATGGAGGCAATAACGCCTTCAGCAACACCCTGTTTGGAGTCGTGGGTGGTGGGCACACTCGCCTTGCCAATGATGCTGAATTTTTCTACATCTACCGCAACAGCGTGGGTAAATGTGCCTCCAACGTCAATCCCGACTTTTATCTTGCTCATGGAAAACCTGTTTTAAATCAGTAATAAATAATGGCGGCTGCGATGAGACCAAGCAGGGCAAAAACCCATGAATAGGGCAAGGTATTGTAAAGGATCTTCTGCACATCGATCTTCATTTCATTGGCAATCCAAACGTTTTGAAGATTGGTTGGATCAGAAATGCCCTGCAGTTGTCCGACTGACCAGAGCATGCCCAGAATGGCGCCGGCAGGCATTCCTGCAGCCATCATCACTGAAGCAATGCCAAAGCCCATACCCCAGACATTAAGCGGACCACGATAAAGGGCCAGGGGGGCCAGAATGGCAAAAGTGAGCACATATTGCCACCCTGAAGTGGGTACAATCTGTTTCACAAAAGGAACCATCAAATCACGAACCGGCCAGATCTCTGTACCATAATGAGCCATCATCACATCGAGTGGCATGGTGTTTGGCCCTTTTACCGAAACCAGTATCCAGCCAATGCCAAACATTAAAATTACTGCCGGCAAAACAATGGCCGAACCTTCAATTAAAGATTTTAAAAGCACGCTGATGTTGTCCTGCTTATAGGTTACCATGTAGGCATAACCAATGGCAATGATAAAAGCAGCCAGAAAGTTAACCTTGAAAAGAAGAATAAGGATTAGCGGTATTACAGGCGTAAAAATTGCTGTCCAGTGCAGGGGGTGGAAACTGCTGTTCCTAAAACGATAAGCCCTCCATGCAGCATTTAGAAACAGTAATAGAATAGCAGCCAGCGCCAGATAATATACAACCCTTCCTGCCAGGTGAAGTGCTTCGCGGGTTTCCGTTGCCAGTTCAGAAGAAACGGTCCAGCGGGTAATGAGCACAAACCCTGCCCCGACTCCTATCAATATCAGGAAGTTCTTAAAAATATTCCAAAAGGAGAGTGAAAAACCATCGCGGTAGAGCTGGATCACGATGTAGACCAATGACCCGGTAAACGCAATACCAAAAATGATAAAAATGAATTGCAGCACCTGCGCCTGGCTCAAGCCCAGTGAGGTCATATAAAGCGCCCAGTTGCCAACATTGAACATACCACCCAGACTCACCCCCATAAGCATGATAACGGCAGCTGTTAGCCGGCTAATGCCAACCGAAGTAAGAATTGGCAGTACTATTGCACCCACCATGATCATGGCTCCCAACCCACCGAGGGTGGTAAAAAGCAGGATGATGAAAATGAACATCACCAGGGCTATCACCAGCGGATTGTCGCCCGAAAGTTCTGCGCCTTTTTTTATGAAGCCCTCGGCAATGCCTGTTTTTTGCATCATAATGCTCAAAGCACCGCCAAACATGGAAATGACAATAGGCTCTGCCAGCATAAGAGAGCCCTCTCCTATCACGTATTTGAAAATGTCATCCACACGAATGCCTGCAATCAGCGATACTGCCACCGCCAATACAGGCAAGGCCAGCAAGGCAGGCCAGATGCGTTTCGACATCATGGCCGTTATGACAATAAAAACAATAAGTAGGGCTATACCCTGGAGCGTTTGCATGGGTTTGCCGTTTTATGGTTAATAAATTTTTTTTAACAATTCCTCGTAGCGGTATAGGCCTTCGTAAAAGAAATATACTTCCCCTTCAAGACCGTGCCTCCGGTTCTGGCTGATCTTGAACTCGAGCAGCTCTTCCGAAGGTTGCACCCCATCGACCCTGATCAGCACCCCGGGAACGAACAAATGTCTTTTCTCAGGCAGCACATATTCTATGTTGGCGGCAAGCGTGCGCGCATATGAAAGGCTGTCTTTGCGGTAAACCTGCGGAACGATCATGTCAACATAGCCGAAATTAATCCACGTAGGCCAGTCTTGAAGATATTCTTCCTTTGACCATGGAAAGATGCTGGGCGACATGGACACAATGCAATCTGGGTCGGCCAGTTTCACTTCCGTGTAAAGGCGCTTCATAAATTCATTGAGCTTTTCGGCACGCCATTGTATCCAGTTAAAATCCTTGTGGTATTCTGGCGGGGCCGCACCAAAATTGTCGCGTTTATAGGCCTCAATCACTTCAGGATTGTATCCGCCTTCCGAAGGCATGGCAGGCAGGCGGTCGTCGCCCTGGATGCCATCCACCTCGTAGTTGTTCACCACCTCAAGCACTAGCGACAAGATAAAATCCTGCACTTCACGGTCGAGGGCATTCATCCATTCGAAACCGTTTTTTGTGGTCAGGCCGCCTTCAGCATCGAGCGAGGCCCAGTGTGGCTTAAGTTGCAACAGCATGCCGCCATCCTCCTTGTAGGATGATGAAAACCCAAACTCAAACCAGGCAATGACCTTTATGCCGTATTTTCGGGCTTCGTCTATTACTTCCTGCAGGGGATCGCGACCGGTATTTCCGGGGTCAAGCGCCAGGTCGATCTCAAAACCGGTGAACTCTTTCATCACCTGGCTGCGATACATAGTCATGGCCTTGTTCCAGGTGACCACAAAAATGGTGTTGATACCGTATTCATGGCAACGGGCAACCGCCGTTTCAATATTCTCTTTGGAGTAAAGGGCATCAGATGCCACATTGGTGAGCCAAACCCCGCGAACCGGCTCGTTGTAGCCCAGCACATACTTTTGCTCCGGAGCCTGTTCTTCAAACTGTTGGCCGGAAGGCTTGCAACCCACGAAGAACACCAATACAAAAAACAAACTGATCAATGATCTCATAATAATCTTGTTTCAGGTTTTCCAAAATAATTTTTTTCTTACGGTGAAAACCGTAAGTGACACCATTACAGCGGTAAGAAGCAATCCGCGGATCAGGCCGGCCCATTTCCAGTGTTCGTGCATTCCATCCAAAGGGCCGAGCAGCTGAAGTGCAGCAATGACAGGCACAATAAGGTAAGCCACCGCCACATATGCCAGCATGGGGTTTTGACCAATGGCAACAAACGGATGCCACCAGGCATTTTCCTTTGAATCTTTATGCAGCATACTGAATGCCATGTATACAAAAATGGAAAAGCCGGAAGTAAGGAAAAAATAGCTGTACGTGGCCGAATCTTTTTTAATACCACCCTGCCAGGCTTCGAATACCAAGCCCAGCAGCGTCCAGAAAATGGCCCACAATGCAAGCTGACGCAGCATTTTTTGCCGGTCGAAATCCTTTCGCTTAAATTGCTGGTAAATTATTATCAGGAACAACAGGCTAATGATCAGGTTTAGCGTCAGCAATCGCGAATACAAGCCCACGAGGTTCATCACAATCAGGAGAATCATTGCCCCGGCAGGAATCATTGTTTTTGAAAGCGACGGAAAAGTAACAGCTCCTTTGAATCTTAAAACGAGATCGCCGGCAATGGTACCGGGCAGAACGATCATTAAATACTTGAGGTAATCGGAATGATAGAAAATGGTTTTTCCGGTTTCCAGGCCGATGCTTACTAGAAGGTTTCCGAAGGCCGGAATTTGTTCTGCAATCCACCATAGCGGCAGGAAGTTCCATAAATCCTGATTCCAAGAGCCTTCTACACCCTGGGTGAGGCGAAGGCCAAAATACAGCGAGAGGATGCCAAGCCTGACCAGTATGTTACTACGGGTAAAAAGCCAAATGGCCCCACCCCAGAATGCCATATTGGCCAGTACCAAAATGATTATGTCGTTTTTTTGCAGGGAAAAAGGTTCATCAAAAGCCCATTGCCTGATAAAACAAAGGGAGGTCAGCAGGACCAAGCCGGCGGCATTCCACCATTTCCCGTAAGGAGATAAATTTCGAAAATCGAGAAACGCCATAAAAAACCCGCCAAAAGCCAGTGCTGCAAGCAAATAGGACCAATAACCTGCCACTGCCGGATAATGAAAAACCGAAAGGTGCCCAAGCATTACGGCAAAGAACCAAAGCTTCAGCGAGCGCAGAAAAAGTTTCTTCATTATGGAAGTTTGGCTTTTCCCTTTATCGAGCAATTTTTGTATGGAAAGTGGAATGGCCATCCCCAAGGTAAACAGGAAAAAGGGAAACACCAGATCGACCCATGTGATGCCGGGATTGTTGGGATTAAAAACAAAATCGGGCGGCCCCACCTGTGCATGAAAAAGCCAGCCGGGCAACTCAGCATTGCGCGAAATGGTGCCCGAAAGCACCATCCCGAAAATTGCCATTCCCCGTAAAAAGTCTAATCCGGCATCTCTGCTCATAGAAGGGACTTACAAATTATTTATTCAACAAATCGGGAAAAATGGCCGGGCCCGGGTAAAAAGCCCTGATCACCTTTTTAATTCGCTCATCGGCAATTGGGGCATCATAAAAGAATGCTTCGCCGGTAATTCCTTTGCTGCGGTTAATCATAATTTTTTTGGCAATAAGATCGACATCGGTCAGTCCGGCCGAGCTCTGCAAAATTATGCCAGGTACCAGCCTGTAAAGGTTACCATCGCCGTGGCTATTGAAGTGGTTGAGCACCTCGTTAATGGTAGCGAGGTAAGCCGACTCGGTGTAGCGGTAACACTGAACAGAAAGAATCTCAACCACACCGTCATCGAGCCAAACGGGCCATTCCTGCATCAAATTATCAAAGGCCCATGGGTATGGGTTTGGCGATGAGGCAACAAAAATGTCGGGTTTAGCGGCTTTAACCGCATCATAAAGGTCAATGGCAAACTGATTGAGGATATTTGCACGCCACCTTACCCAAGCGGCATTGTTAAAGCTGGCCGGCGGATCAGCTCCGCCATGCTCGTCGCGGTAACGCTGTTTTGTATAATCATCATAGCCCGAATTTCGGGGCATGGCAGGCAAGCGGTCATCGCCCTGAACGCCGTCAATATTATAGTTTTCAACCGCCTCAAGGATCAGGTCGATCATAAATTGCTGTACCGCAGAATTGTAGGCATTGTAGTAGTAATCAGAATTGTTGTAGTTGGCCTGGGTACCGAAACTGTTAATTCCAACCCAGTCGGGGTGTACTGCAAGGATGACATCATTCTGGGGGGTTGGCGGGGTACTCCATTTTGACATAAAACCATATTCGTACCATAGAATTACCTTCAACCCTTCGGCATGGGCTTCTTCGATGAGGTCGGCCAGCGGGTCACCGCTTCCGCCGGTATAAGTTCCGAAAAGGGTTTGCTCAATGCTGGTGTATGATGAATTATCGAGCAATACCTGGCTGGGATACAAGGTCTTGGTCTGAGCCCAGGCGCAGACATACAGCGTATTGAAGTTCAGCTCCTTTGCCAGGGCCACACCATTTTTTATATGCTGATAGCTGGTCAGGAAGTTCGAATGCCAGGGCGGTGCGATCCAGAATGCCCTGATGCCGGTTTCCTGCGGAAGCACCGTAGTGGTGAGAACGAAAGAATTCTCCAGCCCCGATTCTGAAGTCACGGTTATGGTAAGTGGCGAACTGATATTGACCCGGCTGCCTGAAGCGGGGCTAGCCGTTGCAAATGGTGATATATGGAGTTCAATCATCACCTCCGAAAGATTGGTTCCAAAAGGCACTTCCAAAGCTATGTTTTGGCCCGAAAGGCTCCCTGTCCGGAACAATTCCGGAAACTTCGCGGCAAACAACTGGTTTTCGCTACTTTCGGCATAGCCAATATGCGCCATGTAGGTTACCTGCTTGTTATCCTTGCTTACGGTAAATCCAAGAGGTTGTGAAAAATCGTAGGCAAAACCCGAGGGCGGATTCAAAGTTGCACCTTCTGAAAAAGTAACCGTTGGCTTAATGTTGCTGACATTTCCTGTACGCGGAATACGGGCAGAGATTTTTTTTCCTTCGTGATCAATTTCTCCAACAACTACCGGGTCAAAGTCTGCAAAATTAAAGGTGAGTATCTTCAACTGCACCGTATCTGTCCCGTTGGGATCAGGATCGGGATCCGGATCCTTGTCGCAGGAGAGGAAAGCCGAAGAGAAAAAGAAGAGTGCGACTGCCAGCAACCAGTATCTTTTCATCGAAATGTGTTTTTGAAAAAAAGGGCTGCCTTTCGGCTTTGAATACAAAAGGCAGCCCCTGACTTATCTGCAAATCTAGTTAGAAAATTCCTGAACAATAAATCCGTTCAAAACGGTAAAAGCCAATACCCTTGGTTTACCCTGGGCCGAGAACGCCACTTCATTGGAAGCGCTAATCCACACATCGGCAATATTGCCAAATATTTTTGTATGAACTCTTTTAGAGGCAATATTGTCATCTGTCAAAGCCTGCAAGGCTTCCACCACATCGGCGCCTTCGGTAATATTAACAATCTGCACAAAAGCACCACTGGCATCCCATTCACGGTTAACGGTATACGACAGATATCGGCCACCATTGTAACTAAATACGTTGGGATCGAAAGCGCGGAACTGAATAACCGTTTCAGGCACTTCATAAAGCACCTGGCCCTGCTTGTTGATCACGGCAATACCCATTTCGGCTCCGCTAACAAGGAATTTCTCGGTTTCGCCCGGGATGGGATTGATTCGTCCGTACTGTCCAATCCTGGCGCCCTCCACCGGGTTCACTGTCCAGATTACCGGCTCAGCAGCAGGTGTCCCGTTTGTAAACTCCCACACATAAAACTGGTTTTGCGGATTACTGAACGGGAAATTTGAGACTATGATATAACCGTTGGTGGCAGGATCGCCAACAATGGACAAGGCGTCGCCCAGTCGGATTGCAACTGCAGGAGAAACGGGATCACCAACCACCCATTCGATTATTACTTCCGGTGTTTCGTCGGTTACACTGTCCCAGCGATACACTTTAAAAATCTGATCCTGGGCATTGACCATATTGGATACATAAACTGCATTACCCGCAAAACCTATATCGCTTACCACCCAAGTGCCGCCCGAAACGCCCGTCATGCTCATAGCTGTTTGGTCACCACCGGCATTCACGTCCCAGTAAAAAACATTGTTTCCTTCCTTACGGGAAGGGACCACCACATATTGCCCGTTAAAGGCGGCACCCCTCGACTCGTTGCTGTTTATTACCCCTGGCAGGAAGCCGGCAGCACTCGACTTGTCCATCAGGGTGGTGGTATTTTCAGGGTTAAACCCGGCCTGTGTTACATTTGCAATAAAGCTGTACTCGCTGGTGGTGCCGGCAAACGACAAGGTCATTGTGGGATTGGCAGCCAAGTCGATTACATCCGGAGCTGTAACCACAGGTGCGATGGCCCAGGTGGTACCGGCAGGCAAAACCTGTACGTTAGAAACTTCAACAACTTTCGACTGAAGGTTATTAAGCGTTACCGTTACCGTTTTATTGGGTAAACTGACTACAGTACCGTAAGTTTCGCCGGAACCGGCAGCCTTAACTGTAATTGCTGTAAGCACCGGACTGGTGGGCTGTGAACGCTCAACAGTCACAACAAAGGTGCTGGTCAAATCCCCGTTGGTAACCACAAAATTGCGCGGGTTTGTAAAATCAAGTTCGGTGCCCGAGGAGGGCACTACCGAGGCACCTTCTGAAACCTGTACTTCAACAATAAGTTTAGTTACATCGGTTTCGTAAGGAACTGCTACCAGAATGTTAGTGCCATCAATAACGCCTTCCATGCGCTGGTTAGCCTGGGCACCTGCATTGGTTACTGCAAAGGCTGTAATCTTTGCCTCTTTCGGTTCCGGATCATCCGGTTTACAGGCGTTGAACACCATCGAAACTGCCACAAGCAGTAAAATCCCTGAAAAGATTTTCAAAATTGTTTTCATATTTTATTGGAATTTGGGTTAAGGTCGGGTTTAGGTTTGGATTCTCTTAGTTAAACAAGGGTTAATTATGTTTTGTTAATTGCCGCCATCCCACCACATACGGGTGTATTGGGAGTCGCCACCCATTCGGGCAACGGCGGCATCGTAATTTGCAGCATTATACCGCCGTTCGTTAACAGGATATGGCTTGCGCCTGGGCATTTGTTCGTTGCCGGGGTAATAAAATACCAGGGGGCCCATTTGCGGCACACCGGTTTGCCGCACGAGCGCCCAGGCCTCCGCCCCGTTTGGATATAAGGCAATCCAGCGCTGGGTATAGATCTGGTCGAGGGCATTGACCGGATTAAAGGCTGCAGGGCCGCTAAGATAATCTTCAATGGCAGCCTCTTCGGTAATTCCAAGCTGTTGCATGGAAGCCTGTATCCCCTGCTCGTAAAAATCCTGGGCGCTGCCAGCAATAAAGCCTTTCTGTGCAGCTTCGGCTTTCAGGAAGCAGGCTTCAGCATAGGTGAACAGAAAAAGCGGGGTATCGTCCTGGATGAAGAAGTTACCGATATTGCAAAATTGCGGACGATAGTAGGAATTGTAGCGAAGGCTGAGGCTGTCCGGATTTTGTCCGTTCTGAAGCCCAACATACTGCCCACTTGAATTGGGATTGAACATGACCTGCATGCGCGGATCGTTCAGGCCGGAAAGAATATCGGACATGGTCTTGCTCATACGCACCTCGTTCCAACCAGAAACGTAAGCCAGGGGATTCTTCACATGGTAGGTCGGGCCATTTGGATCTGGCAAAATTCTTACCAGATCACCATTGCCCTGCATGGTTTCGGCAAGGTTAAGGCGTTGCAGATAGGGTTGGGTAAGGTTAGTCTGAGCCACATTCGAAACCCTCAGGGCAAGACGCAAGATCAGGCTGTTTCCAAACCGGATCCACTTGCTAAGATCCCCGTTGAAAAACACATCTGCCTCTGCATAACCTTCATAGCCCGCATTTTGGTAAGTTTTGACCTGCTGAACGGCCTCTTCAAGTTCCTTAAGCAGATCGGTATAAATATCCTGCTGAGAATCAAATGCAGGCCGAATGGATTGGAAAGCCTCAAAATAGGGAAGATCACCGTAAGTATCGGTGAGAAACTGAAACATATACACATTCCAAATACGGGCTACCCCCTCCTTAATTGGGTTTTCAAGCTCGCGCGATAATTTGATAACCTGATAATTCAGAAAAAGAGGCGCGAAATGCTCACGGGCATAATACCAGTCCCATTTGGTATTGCCCGGGGTGGGTTCATAATTATCCCAGCGGAAGTTGGGCTGAATATTGGCGAAATGCTGTGCCCAGTATGATCCGCTGATCTGGTGACTGTATTGCCAGACACCCACGCTGATACCACTGCCGGTCACTAGCGAGCGGGTGAAAAGATACTTCGGGTCAATCTGCTCAGCAGTAGTGGTGGGCTTGGCATATTCCTCAAAATCCTTGGTGCAGGCCGAAATGCCCAACGAAAAGGCCAGGAGGAAAAATACTGATTGAAATATTCTGGTTTTCATAATCTTTCCTTTTTATGTCCTTAGAATGCAACTTTTAAACTGGCCCCAATGGTGCGAAGCTCGGGGTATGAATACATTTCAATTCCGGTGGCATTACCTGTGCTGAATGCCGATTCGGGCGAAATGTTTTCGGTTTTCCTGAAAAGATAAACCAGGTTATTGGCAAAAAATGAGATACTCAACTCACGGGCTCCCACAGGAGCAAGTAATGCCGGATTCAGACTGTAAGAAAGGCTTACGCTTCGCAAGCGAATATATGAAGCATCGTAAACAAAGGCTTCGTCGATCCTCGAGAGGCGGTCCCAGTAACTCTGAGGATCAACGGGATATTCTCCTTCCACCCCGTTTTTCACGCCTTTTACAATAAAGCCGTCGGTTGGAGGAACACCGGTGATAGCTGATATCTCCAAGGCACGCTGCCATGCGTCGCGGCCTTCAACAGTAAATGCGAAGGTGCCGTATTCTGCACCTCTGAGGTTGGTAAGGGAGTATAATTCGTGACCAAGTTTACTGTCGATCTGCACACCCAAACTGAAGCTTTTGTATGACAAACTGGTATTAAAACCCAAAAGCCAGTCGGGATAAGCATTGCCAATTACATTCTCGGTATCGATGGCCCCATCGGCTGTGGTTTTTATTCTGGGAAGATTAAGGGCATCAACAATAATTCGCCCCTGTTCGTCGCGATCGAAGGCAGTTCCCATAATTTGTCCCACCGGCTGTCCGTAAAGCGCGGCAATATAAACCCCTTGCTGTATGCCACCAAGGTTCAGAAAGTCCACGTCGTCCGACAATTCCGTAACCTTATTCCATTGCCTTGTCAGGTTGCCGCCAAGGTTCCAGGCCAGCCCATTGTTGAAACTGAGCATGTACCCGGTCTGCAGTTCAATCCCAGAGTTTTTGATGTAACCCGAATTGATTATTCCGGAATTATACCCTGAAGAAGGTGCGAGGGGACTATTAAGTATCTGATCGCGGGTACCCAGTTCATACCATGAAATATCGAAATTGAATCTTGAGCCAAACATTATGGTTTGCAAGCCCACTTCCTTTGAGACGGTATATTCTGGCAAAAGACCGTAGTTGGGCCGGGTTGCATTTAAAAAGCCGTAGGGTAGCCCAAGATATTGACCGGGATTTGTGCCGAACTGAAAAAACCTCGGGCTGGAGAAATTGCCTCCGTTGCCCACGGCTGCCCATGATGCCCTCAATTTAAGCAAGTCAAATTGCCGGGGCAGGTCGAAGGTTTCTTCCAAAAGCCAGGCAGCGCTTACCGATGGGAAGAAATAGGACCAGTTTTCAGGGGCCAGCACGCTGGTCCAGTCGTTTCGGAAGGTCAGATCGAGAAAAACGGTCCTTTTCCAGTCGGTACTAACCAACCCGTAAACCGACTGAATCTCGCGCCTGGAATAACCCAGCGAACTTCCTACTGTCAGGAAGTTTTGAATCACATAGGGACCGTTGGGATTAATGAGGCCTGCTTCGGAGTTTGAACTGAGCGAACGGCCAACAAAATGCATAAGGTTGGCACCTGCCGAAACTACTGTAGAGAAGTCACCCCATTTGTTTCCGTATGTAACTAAAAGATCAAAATTGCGCTCCATGCCTTCGGAGCGGCTAAATGTGCCTGTTGCACGACCATCGGCTTTGTAGTATGTATTATGGGCGGTGATTCGCTGGCGATCGTCATTATAATAGTCCATGGCAAGCCTGAACTTCAGGTTGAGGTCGAAGTTCAGGTCAAACCACCTCTTGAAATCTACATTCATCTCACTGAATCCGATCAAGCGGTGGCGCAGATCGCGGTTGGTATTTAGGTCAACTGCCCAGAAAGGGTTTTGCAGCAGCGGTGAAGAAGCAAACGCAGGTCTTTCTTCATCCCATGCTACGGTGCCATCGGGGTTAACGCGGTAAGGGCTGTTCCAAACCACCGGATATCCATCTACCGTGCGGTATGTTTCGAGCTGGTTCAGTATTACTGAACGGGGCATTGAAGCCAGCAAGTAAATGGGGTTATCGGGCGAGCCGGCCAGGTTGGGCCTGTTGAGCACCTCCTGGTTGATATAGTTTACACGGGCATCAAAACTGATAAACTCACTAAGCTTCGAGTCGTAGCGAAGGTTAAACGACTTTCGATCGAAGTCGTTGGTAGGAATAATGCCATTATTTTGATTCCACGAAGCCGAAAATAAAATGCCGTTGGTTTCTCCCCTCTTGTCAATAGAAACGGTCTGGTCGAAGTTGCTTCCCTGTCTGAAAAAATCATAGGGATGCTGGCTGTTTAAATCCAGCACCTGGCTTTCCCCAAGAAAATTGGTCACCTGCTGCCCTGTCATTTTTGGTCCCCAGCTGCGCGTTCCCAATCGCTCAAAAGTTCTTGAAGATCCCTGACTGTATGCGTTATGAAAGTCAGGTTTGATTAGCGGGTTATCAAAGGAAAAGGAGGTCATGTAACTGATGCCAATGCCTTTGTCTCTACTCCCGCTTTTAGTGGTAATCATGATCACGCCATTCTGCCCCCGCGAGCCGTAAAGGGCAGAAGCGGCGCCACCCTTGAGTACGCTGATGTTTTCAATATCGTCGAGGCTAATGTTGTTAATGGCACTTCCGTAGTCGAAGCCACCGAACTGCGTGCCCCCGGCGCCTCCCCCGCTGCTCACCGGAACGCCATCCACCACAATCAAAGGATCGTTGCTTCCGGTAAATGAGCTCACCCCGCGAATAAGGATTTTGGTGCTACCTCCGGCCCCGCTTCCGCTGGAGCTGATCTGCAGCCCCGGAGCCAGACCGGCAAGGGCGTTGATGGGGTTTACTCGCGACATGTTCTGAATCTCGTCGCTGCCCACACTGGTCACGGCATAACCCAGCGCTTTTTCCTCGCGTTTGATGCCAAGTGCGGTAACTACAAACTCCTGCAGCACATCCATCGAAGGGAGGAGTACCACCTGCACCAAGTCCTGCCCTTCAGTGTTCACCATCTCAGTGCGATAGCCCGTAAATGAAATGCTTAGCAATGACCTTCCCTCGGGTAGTCTGATGCTGAAGTTGCCATCGAGGTCGGCGGTGGTTCCAATTAAACCGGTTTGCTGAGTGCCTTCAACAACAATGGTGGCTCCGATCATTGGCAGACCGCTTTCATCGACTACGCGGCCCCTTACTGTTCGTTCCTGTCCTAATGCCACACTGCTGCAAACCATTGCAACTAAAAGAAAAAAAACGGCCAGATTACCTTTCATAAGACTGGGATTTATTGTTTATCATTTATCAAGGCAAATCAGGGAAAAGACCTGTTATTTAATAAATTCAAAATGCTCGAGCACCAGGGCACCCGCCCCTTTCATACCTGCAAGATCGCCCATTTCAGAAAAATCGATCTCACAATATTTAAGTGGACTAACCAGGGCCGAACTGGCCATTCCGGTTTTCACGGGGTCCAACAAAATGTCGCGTGCTTTTGCAAACTTGCCGCCAATAATAATTAGTTCAGGATTCAGCAGGTTTATTATGTTACCCAAAGCCTTACCAAGGCGCAATGCCATTTGCTGCACCAGGTCAATGGAAAGGGCATCCCCGAGATTGGCGGCATTCAGAATATCGTCGTACCTTATCGAATCGAGCGAAATCTTTTCTGTAACCAAAGACCTCTCTCCTTGCTGAATACGCTCTTTAAATTGCTCCTCCAGCGTGTAACCTGAAACTTCATTACCAAGACAGCCTTTCTTTCCGCAAATACAAACCTTATCGTTCAGCCCCCATTGCATGTGGCCTAGCTCCCCGGCAAAACCAGCGCCGCCTTCTACAACAATATTATTGATGATAAGGCTTGTGCCCAGGCCACGACTAAGGTTTATGATGATGGCATTTGAAGCATTCTTTGCTTTGCCAATTATTTTTTCGGCCATACCAAAACAGCGGGTATCATTATTCAGAAAGACAGGTAGATCGAAAACCTCCGAAAGATGAGATGCAAGGGGCTGACCAAGAAAATTAAAAAAGGTAAGTGACTCTCCGTCCGATTTCTTTACCCGGCCGGTGATGCCAACCCCCATGCCAATTATTTCGCGCGAACTCACATTCGCATCGTTCATACATTCTTCAATAAAGGAAATTACCAGATTTAAGCTATCGGAGGTATTATCAAGAGTGAAGTCTGTTTTGTGTTTTACATAAATGGTATTCAAATGATTATCCAAAATGGAGAAAGAAACCCTTTTCATAAGAATCTCAACACCGATAACCTGGAAGTTTGATCCATCCAATGCATATAAGGCGGGTTTTCGACCAGCCCTGGTCTCTTTTTTCCCAACTTCGTTAATTATTCCTGCAGCCATAAGTTGGTTCACAAGCTTAATACAAGTAGGTGCAGTGATTTTCAACTCACTGCTGAGTTCTGGAATCGTCAGGGCCTCCCTTCGTTGAGAAATTGCCTGAACAATCCTCATTTTCTGTTCATTCAGCCGGTTACCGTTATTGTTTTCTCCCGTACTCAGGTAATGGTCAATTAGTTTCTTCATCGTGCGCTTTTTCTGAATAAGTTTTCAATTTTATAAAAAATTTTATAATATTCAAAACAATTTGTAAAAAATTATTTTTAACAATCCCAATTTGTTTCGAAAGGCCTTGAATAACAAGGCAAAAAGCCAATACAAAAATAAATAAAGATTTCCGAAAGGGAATTTTAATAAGTAATCCCGAAACTTACCATGATTGAACAAAGCAATTTAAAAAATGATTTTGAATGTGCATTACCAATTTTGAGTAATATGCTTATTTTTGGCCCATGAAAAAACAAAAAGTATTTGCAGGCATCGACATTGGCGGCACCAGTTTAAAGGCAGGCCTTTTTTCTGAAAAAATGGAGTTGCTGGCTCGGTTCAGCACCCCGGTAAATCGTGAAGACAAACCGAAAACTTCCGTTAACAATCTGGTATCCTGGCTCCAAAGCTCTGAAATAGCTGAAAAGGGCAAACTACATGCGGTTGGTGTAGGCATACCTGGCATTTTCGATCATGAAAAGGGTATGTTGACCCTGGCTGCCAACCTTCCACAATGGGTAGGTTTCCCCGTAAGGGATTTCCTGAAGGAGAACCTGGGCGTGCAGATAGTGATCGGCAATGATGGCAATATGGCTGCTTTGGGCGAATACCATGCAGGCAGCGGACGGGAGTTGGAAAGCATGATGATGCTTATGCTGGGAACCGGTGTGGGCGGTGCTATCATTGACAATGGCAGGATTCTGGAATACAACGGTTTCTCGGGCGAGATAGGCCATATCATCATTGATATTGACGGTGTTATTTGCCAGTGTGGCCACCGCGGCTGTCTTGAAACCATGGCTGCCAAATCGGGGCTGATCAGAATGCTGCATGAAACCCTTGAAAAAACTGAGTACAGCAAGGGAGCCTACGCCAATCTGTCTGAAATAACCCCACTCGACCTTTCGAACCTTGCCGCAACGGGCGATAAAATTGCCATGCAGGTTTACCGCACCTCGGGCACTGCCGTTGGAATAGGCATCAGCAACATCCTGAACATTTTGCGTCTTGACGGGGTGGTGATTGGTGGCGGTATTGCAGGTGCCTGGGAAGGGTTTTTCAAGTCCATTGAAGAAACGGTGGCAAAAACGGTCTTCAGCTACGATCCTGAAAAAATAAAGATACGCAAGGCAAGTTTGGGTGAAGATGCCGGTATTTACGGGGCTGGAGTTGCAGCCATGCAGGCGGTTGACTAGAAGCCCTGAAGAATTTCAACTTCCAGCCGGCTTTTTCTGATTTTAAGCACCTTGCAGCGCAAATTCCGGAATGGCGCCCAGCGATTGGCGGCTGCCTCGTCCACTCTTACCTTAATTTCCTCGCCCAGTTTGTCTTTAAGCACTATGACCTTTTGCCGGGTGCCATCAGAAAAAATATATTCTTCCAGGCGATCCACCGGGAAGTCATAAACTTCGTCTGGCCTGTAATGCGGGTGGATAGGTTCCAAAAAAGGATAGCCGTCGCCCATGGTGCCATCCACACGGCATTGTATTCGATGCCCTTTTATAAGGCGATAGTTTACGTAATATTTTTTTTGGAGGAGAAAACGCCTTCGGCTGCTGTCCTCCAGAATATAATAGGAAAACCCATCATCAGGATTCACTTTTTCTTCAGCTATGGTAAAAGCATAGGTTTTACCATCCTTTAAAAGAGGATGCTCAGGCGCAGGGCCAGCGAGTTGCAAATACAAACGCCCTTTTTTGATCCTTTCAATGCGGCAGGCCACCTTCTCGGGGAAATCAACCGCAGTTTTTGAAACCGGCCTATTTACCCGCCAATACCGACCGCCCCGGTCGCTGACTAAGTAATACCATTCGTGGTTGCCGGCAATATTTTTTCTGTGGCCATAACTCACCACATCAAACTCATACACCTCCCCTTCTTTATACCATGGGTTCTGAGGCTCGAGGAACATGCGGCCGTTGCAGTTGATTTTGTCCACTCGGCAAATAATCTCTTGCCCCTCGGTGAAGCCATAATTTTCGTAGAAACCGGCGGGCATCAGCATTTTGTAGCCCAAAGGGTCACGGAGTACAAAATACAGTTCACCCTTCCCAAACTCCATTTGACCCAGTAGCATGAATGGGTGAGACGTTCCCTCCGTCAGAAGAGAGTTATTAATTTTCAGGGGACGAAATTCCATTTATTTACAGGCTTGCAATATGGCGGCCGAGTGAATCATCTTTCCGCCTTTTTCGGTGATAGCCATTTTCATTTTCTCAAAACCTACCGGATCTATGGGGCGGGTTGCATCTTCAAAAACATAAGTTCTGAAGCCCAGCTCCAACGCATCAAGGGCGGTATATGCCACGCAAAAATCGCCGGCAAGACCTGCAATAAAAACCTGGGTAACATTGCGTCCTTTCAGGTAGGCGCCCAAGCCAGTATCTTTCAACTTCTCGTTGTCGAAAAAGCCACTGTAGCTGTCGATGCCCGGGTCGGTCCCTTTGCGGAAAATTGCCTCTATGGCATTTTGCGAGAGGGATTCGGTTAGCCCGGCGCCCTTTGTGGACTGCACACAATGATCAGGCCACAGCACCTGTTCAAGGCTGCCAAGCATAGTCGTTTCAAAGGCATTTTTTCCCTCGTGAGCAGAGGCAAAACTACCATGGCCGGCAGGATGCCAGTCCTGGGTGGCCACTACCAGTGGGAAGCAGGCCTGCAGTGCATTAACGGTTTCAATAATCTCGTCGCCGGCCGGCACGGCAAGGGCACCGCCGGGCAAAAAATCGTTCTGAATATCTACTATCAGAAGTGCCTTCATAAGATAAATTTGAGGATTTGAAAACTAGAAGATTACAAGGTGAAGAGATTAAATATCATAAATCGCAGATTATAAATTAAAGAGAATCGTGATGTTGTTGTATGATCTGGCTGCGAAGGTCGGATATTCGCTCGGTAATGCCCACCTTATAAATATGCGGAAAGTCGAAGCGCTGGTGTTCCTGCGGCAGTCTTTGCAGGCGTTGATATACGCGTTCGCGCAGCTCAAACAATGAGAGTGGCTTCTCGGTGGCTTTTCCATTCTCCATTAAGGGAAAATACACCTCTTCAAAATCACGGTCTTTAAGCACCAGCGACTTTTCCTTTTCAAACGGGTGAATCATTTTTTCGGGATGTTCTTCCTCCACCAGGGCCACACAATCTCCATAGAAACTTCCATCACTGTCGAGATACCTCAACACTTTTTTCCTGCCGGGAAGGGTGGTTTTCTGGACATTATCCGAAATTTTCAACCGGGCTTTTCCACCGGCTGATGCAAGTTTATACACTCCGTCGATGGCGCCATCGGGCCTGCCAATAACCATGCTGGTACCCACGCCAAAAATATCGATGGGTGCCTCCTGTTCGAGCAGGCTCTTGATTACGTGCTCGTCGAGCTGATTCGAAACCACAATCTTTACATAATCCAGCCCGTTTTCGTCGAGCATCTTGCGGGCTCTTTTGGAAAAATAGGCCAGGTCACCACTGTCGAGCCTAATGCCCTTGAGTCTTTGACCGCGGGTCTCGAGCTCATGGGCAACTATAATGGCGTTGGGGATGCCGCTTTTTATGGTGTTGTAGGTGTCGACCAGCAGCACGCACTGATCAGGGAAAGACTCGGCGTAGTGCCTGAAGGCATCTAATTCACTATCGAAGGTCTCGATAAATGAATGGGCCATGGTGCCCGAAGGTGGAATATCGTAACGCTCGGCTGCAAGCACATTGGAGGTATTGTCGAAACCGCCAATAATGGCAGCCCTGCTGGCATGTATGGCACCTAATGACTGAGCACGTCGAAGGCCGAAGTCACTCAACAGCCGCATGCCTGCCGAATGCCTTATGCGGCTGGCCTTGGTGGCAATCAGCGACTGAAAGTTCAGCATATTAAGCAAAAGGGTTTCGACCAGCTGCCCTTCGAGCAGGCTGCCTTCCACGCGCAATATAGGCTCAAAGGGAAAAACAATTTCGCCCTCACGCATACCGTAAATATTTCCACGAAAGCGAAAGCCCTCCAAATAATCAAGAAAATCAATCTGAAAGCCTATTTTTTTAAGGTATTTCAAGTCGCTGGGGCTGAAGCGCAGGCTCTCGAGCATTTGCAACAGTTCCTGCAGGCCTGCAAGCACTACATAGCCACCCTTGTAGGGTATCTTTCTGAAAAAATAATCGAAACAGGCCGGAATTTCGTGCTTTCCGTTTTTGAAGTAAGCCTGCCCCATGGTGAGCTGGTAAAGGTCGGTATAAAGTGGAGAAATGTTGGTATTGGGAATCATTGCTTATTTAAGGATAAGTGATTAGGGATTAGGGATAATCGTTAAATGTTAATTATCAAATATTTAGGGATTGGTAGGTACCTTAAACTTTAAACCTTCAATCCTGCCTGCCGGCAGGCAGGCTTAAACCTTGAACCCCAAACATCAAACCTTCACCACGAACACCTGCGAGGTTTCATATTTAATCACTTTAATGGCATCTCCCTTTTCGATGTAGCCGGTAAGGGCGGTAGCGTCGTAAACATCATCATCCACTTCAACTTTGCCGCTAGGCCTCAACACCGTAAAGGCAGTGCCGGTTTTTCCCAGCAAGCTTTTCATTTGGGCGTTGGCCGAAGTATAGCCCGATTCTGTTTCCTGAACGGTATTCAGGGCCAGTCCTTTGAATCGGCTGGTCTGGGTAAACAGCTTTTTGCCTATATAGAATGAGGTGGTAATGGACAGGAAGAAGGCTATGATCACAATCATAAAGGCCACCATAATCTCCCTGGCGGGAACGCCGGTGAAGTCCCAGCCATCGTTGCCCACCATGGCCATAGCCAAACCGGTAATGACAAAAACAGCTCCCAGCACGCCGGTAATACCAAAGCCGGGTATCACAAAAAGCTCAACGGCAATAAGTATGATGCCCACAATGAAAAAGGCAATTTCCCAGTGCGATGCCAGTCCTTCGATATACAGCGGGGCAAAATAAAGCAGTGCTGCTGCCACGGCCAAAAGGATAGGAAACCCGATGCCGGGAGTTTGCAACTCGAAATAAATGCCTCCCAGTATGAGCATGATAAGCAAGCCACTGACCAGCGGACTGATCAGAAAACCAATAATCCTTTCAATCAAGGAAAACTCCTGCTCAACAATTTCGTAATTTTCGATGCCGGCCGCCTGCAGCACCTCTTCAATATTTTCGGCCAGGCCTTCGCAGAAGCCAAAGCGCATGGCTTCGGAGGCGGTAAAGGTGAGCACCTTACCTTCTTCAATGATGCCCGGAATCTCAAAGCTGGGATCGACCATTGCCTGGGCAATTTCCGGATCGCGGCCTTTGGCTTCGGCCGTTGAGCGCATCATGGAGCGCATGTACGACTGAAACTTGTCAGGCACCACCTCGCCAGTCTGGTCAACCACCGTGGCTGCCCCAATATTGGCGCCAGGCCGCATATAAATGCGGTCGGAGGCAATGGAGATCAATGCCCCGGCAGAAGCCGCGTTGTTGTCGACAAACACAATAACCGGGATTTTAGACTGCAGTATGCGGGTGCGAATGGAATCAGCCGCATCAACCGCCCCACCGTAGGTGTTCATATGAATCAGCACAAAATCCACCCCCAGGCTATCGGCTTCACGAAAAGCCTTCTGCGTTTTGTAAACCGCCGGTCGGGCAATTTCTTCCTTCATTTCATACACATACACCCTGAACGTTTTTTCGGGTTCCTGTTCAAGGGCTTCGCTTATGCGATCGCTGCGCTGGGCAAAAAGGCTGACTGCAAAAAAGAGCATTGTAAGCCCGGCAAAAAGAATGCGAAAATTCCTCATAGCTATTATTAAGTCAATGGTTACTGACAAATGGTTTATGTTACGAAGTTAAACAAAATACCACAATAGCCCCTTCAGGCTTTTTTAAAAACATTTAATTACATTTGGACCGGTGCCGGGGTTGCCTTAACACCCGGGCAACCTCAAAAACTGTCCGCATGAAGAAAGAACTTATGATGACCGAAGACGGCTATGAGATATACCGCGAAGCAGGCGTGCCCCAATCGGCCCTTGATTTACTTCTGGAGAATTCGATCGGTAGCGCTGGCCTGGTATACGAACATTTAAATACCCCCGAACACGTAAGCCAATTGAGTAATCCAACTACCATTTCCCTGCAAAAATCTGGAAGAATGCTGGGCATAGGAATATTTTGCCAGGTGGAGGTGAAAGTAAGGCAGCACGCTTACAACTGCTATTATGTAAGGTACTTCAGCGCCTCACAATCCATAAGGGGACATGGACTGATGAAAAAATTCGGCGAAAAGGCCATGAAACTAATCCGCGAAAGCGAGAATATCCCTACCATATTTTATGCCTCTATCGAGAATATGAATATCAGCTCTTTTAAGGTTGTGAGTAATTCAGGCTACCGCACCATTCGCAACATAAGCACCATTGGTTTAAGCCGGTTTTTCCCAAAGAAAAGCAGCAAAATAAAAAAAGCCGAAACAGGGGCCGAAAAAGCAAGCATCCTTGACCATTTAACGGCCTTTTACAGTGGGCACTCCATGGTGCAGTTCACCAAGATTTTTCACCAGAATGACTATTACTACCTCGAAGAAAACGGAGAAATGGTGGCCGGGATGCAGGTACACCGGATCAACTGGCGGGTAAAGAAAATGCCCGGCCTTTCGGGAAAAATCATACTGAACGTGGTGCCTCATGTGCCGCTCATCAACAGGGTATTCAATCCCCGCAAGTTCGACTTTTTGGCATTGGAGGGCATTTGGTTTAAACCCGGTCATGAGCAACACTTCCACCAACTGCTCGAAGGCCTGCTGGCCGAAAACAAGCTGCACACCGCCCTCTGGTGGATGGACGAAAGCTGCCCGGTACTGCAACAACTAAAGCAATACGGCCAGTTCGGCTTCATACACCCATTCACCAAAAATGCCGGCACACATATTATGGCATCCACAAACAAGCTTTCGCAGGAAGAAATCAAAATGCTCGAAGAAAGCCCGGTGTATGT
>Ga0114946_10000029_pt1 | contig 61652 bp, 58 predicted proteins | sample WalLakDeSediment_FD_88676 | JGI IMG/M metagenome (GOLD analysis project Ga0114946, IMG submission 88676) | Lake sediment microbial communities from Walker lake, Nevada to study Microbial Dark Matter (Phase II) - Walker Lake 11/02/13 Deep Sediment | ecosystem: Environmental > Aquatic >... | reverse complement strand
TTCCGCACCGTGTTCCTCTACCCGTTCGCGCTGTCGTTCATGGTCACCGGCACCGTCTGGCGCTGGATGCTGCAACCCCAGGGCGGCGTGAACCTGCTCCCCACCTACGTCGGCCTGCCGCAGGGCGGCTTCGGTTGGGTCACCTCGCGCCAGCAGATCTGGCGCTTCGACTGGAACCTGGTGCCCAGCATCACGGCGCTCGTGGTGGGCTGTGTGCTGCTGGCGATCGCCTGGAGCGGGTTCCGAGCGGCGCGCCGCGGCCGAGGCCTGACCTTCGCGGCCGTCGGTCTGGCGTTGGTCGCGTGGGCCCTCGCCGGCGGCCCGGGCGTCGAGCTACTCCCCTTCCCCGAGCGGCGCGGCTTCAACCTGGCCTTGATCGGCATCATCATCGCTGCCGTCTGGCAGATGTCGGGCTACACGATGGCGCTGTACCTGGCGAGCCTGCGCGGCATCCCAGAGGAGTTGCGCGAGGCCGCGCGGGTGGACGGCGCCAGCGGCTTCCAAGTGTACCGCCACGTGGTCTTCCCGCTATTGGGGCCCATCACGCTCTCGGCCATGATCATCCTGGGGCACATCAGCCTGAAGATCTTCGACCTCATCTGGGCCATGGCGGGCGCCGACCTGGCCACCACCAGCGTGCCGGCGCTGACCCTGTACCTCCGCGCCTTCCGCGGGAACCAGTTCGCTGAAGGCGCCGCCATCGCCGTCATCTTGCTGCTGATGGTCGCCATGGTGATCGTCCCCTACCTGTGGAGCAGCCTGCGCGGCGAGGTGCGGCGATGAGGGCGGCGATGGGTCGCGTGCGCTTCCCGCAGCGCTGGCTCACGTACCTGCTGCTGATGCTGGCGACAGTCTTCTTCCTCGGACCCGTCTACCTGGTGGTCGTCACCGCGCTGAAGGAGCCCGCCGTCATCCGCCTCTCCACAGCCTGGCAGTTGCCGGAGGTGTGGCACTGGCAGAGCTTCGTGGTGGCCTGGGACGCCTTCGCGCCGGGGCTGCGCAACAGCCTGACGCTGGCGCTGACGGCCACGGTGATCTCGGCCATGCTCGGTTCGCTCAACGGCTACGTGCTCTCGAAGTGGCGCTTCCCGGGCGCGAACATCGTGTTCCCGCTGATGCTGTTCGGGATGTTCATCCCCTACCAGAGCGTGCTCATCCCGCTGTTCCAGTTCCTGCGCGACGCCGGCCTGTACGGTGGTCTACCGGGGCTCATCCTCACCCACGTGGTCTACGGCCTGCCCATCACCACGCTGATCTTCCGCAACTTCTACACCGAGATCCCGGACGAGATGCTGGAGGCCGGCAAGATCGACGGGGCCGGCTTCTTCGGGCTCTACGCCCGCATCGTCTTCCCGCTGTCCATCTCCGGCTTCGTCGTCGTCGTCATCTGGCAGTTCACCCAGATCTGGAACGAGTTCCTGTTCGCGGTCACACTGACCCGCCGCGCCAGCGCGCCGATCACGGTGGCCCTGGCGCAGCTCGCCGGCGGCGAGGCGGTGCGCTGGAACCTGCCGATGGCGGGCGCCATCCTGGCCGCCGTGCCGACGCTGATCATCTACTTGATCCTGGGGCGTTACTTCATCCGGGGGCTGTTGGCGGGGTCGGTGAAGGGGTGATCGGGCGGACGACGGGCCAGGACCGCGACGCGTACTCCGAGTTCGGCAGCGGGAGCCGAAACGTGAGCGGCCCCGCGGCTCGAGCCGCGGGGCCACCCCCCTCGCAGGGTTACCAGCGTCAGTCGTTCATTGGAACAAGAACGTCGGGCAGGTACGGCAGCAGCACGAAGTCGATGACGTGAATCACGCCGTTCGACGCCTCGATGTCGACGTCGATGATGTTTGCCGGAAGGACGCCCTCGAGAGACACCACGGCGCCATCGACCGAGACGGCGAGCGTGTAGCCTTCGAGCAACGTGTTGAACGCGGCCACCAGGACAACGTCTTCAGCAAGGAATGCACCGCCCACGACGTGATACAGGAGAACGTCCGTGACGTACTCCATGCCCACGGCGGCAACCAGGTCCTCTAGGTCCTCGACGAACCCGACGTCTCCGTCTTCGAGCCCGAGGATGTCGTTGACCGTGGCGATCAACGCGGCGAACGCCTCATCGTTCGGCGCGAAGACCGTGAACGGGCCCGCCTCCGGGTCGGCGAACGTCGCCACCAATTCGGCTGCGGTCAGCGCCGCCACCAGGTTCTCGAAGGTGCCTGCCTCGACCGCGATCTCGGCGATCGTCGGGAGCACCTCCACCTTGGGCTGCTGGCACGCCACCAGGCCCACGCTTAGGACGATCGCCGACAACCAGACCATGACCCTCTTCATGCTTCCTCCTTCGCACCATCACGGCGCGACGGACGTTCGGCGCCGTTCGGTGGTTACGTTGAGAACCGCATCACGTTGGCCGAACGAACACCGCCGCTGCACCGGCGGCGCCGCGCCGCGCCGTCCGCAACCGTGTCCACCACGATCGAGTGGCCTCAGCGCACGATCGGCAGCCCGGCCTGAGCCCACGCGATCATGCCGCCGACGACGTTCTTCGCGCCGCGCTTGCCGGCGCCGATCAGCACCTCGGTGGCGTAGGCGGAGCGGCTGCCGGAGCGGCACACCAGGTAGACGTTGGCGGCGTCGTCGAGCTCGTCGAGGATCGCCGCGATATCGGCCAGGGGCACCAGCCGGGCGCCCTCGATGGTGCCGTCCGCCGTCTCCATAGGATCGCGCACGTCCACGACAATCTTGGCCGGGTCGTCGTCGGCCACCAACGCCAGCACCGTCGCCTCGGGGAGAGGCGTCCAGCTCATCGCTCCACCGGCAGCCGCGCGGCGGCCCAGGCGATCATGCCGCCATCGACGTTGCGGACGTCGGTGTAGCCGGCCTCGACCAGGGTGCGGGCCGCGACCAGCGAGCGGTTGCCGGATCGGCACACCACGAACACGGGCCGGTCCTTCGCGAAGTCGTCGACGCGCGCGCCGACCGTCGCGAGCGGCACCAGTTGCGAACCGGCGACGCGTCCCTCGGCGTACTCGAAGGGCTCGCGCACGTCGAGCACCAGGGCGCCGGCGTTGGCGGCGGCGTGCAACTGCTGGACGGTGACGTGGCTGAGGGCGGCGGCCTGGGCCTGCGGGCGGGCCGCCACCAAGGCGATTGCGACGACGGCGATCGCGGCGATCACGACGACCCAGAACAGCGGACGGGAGAAGAGGTCGGCGGTCATGCCGGTACGATACCCCCGGTGGGTATCACCCGTCAAGCGGGCGGCGTCGCCATGGCACCGCGTGGGTCGCGCAGGCGCCGCCCGAAGCGCTCTGCCGGCGACGCCGTTCGCGGTACACCTGAAGCATGCAGACCACCGTCCTCCACGAACGCCTCGAGCGGATCGAGGCCGACGCCCTCATCGTCCATCTCTTCGCGGGCGTGAGCCGCCCCGGCGGCTCCACCGGCGCCGTGGACCGCGCGCTCGGCGGCCAGATCGGCGCCCTCGCCGAGCGCGGTGACCTGAAGGCCGAGACCGGTGCGGTCGGCGTGCTCTTCCCCACCGCCGGCGTCGCCGCGCCGCGCGTCGTGGTGGTGGGCCTCGGCGACGTGCAGCGCCTCGACGCGGAGGCGGTGCGGCGAGCCAGCGCCGAGGCGGTGCGCCGCGCTCGCGAGCTCGGGGCGAACCGCATCGCCACCATCGCCCACGGCGCCGGCCTCGGTGGGCTGGCGCCCGCCGAGGCGGCCCGCGCCACCGTCGAGGGCGCCCGGCTGGGCCTGTACCGCTACGGTGGCGACCACGGCGTCGAGGCGCTGTGGCTGGTCGAGGCCGACGAGGCGCGCCTCGAGGCGCTGCGGGACGGCGTCCGCTGGGGCGAGGCGACCGCCGACGGGGTGGAGTTGGCGCGGGAGCTCGTCAACCGCCCGCCCAACGTCGCCACGCCCGCCCACCTGGCCGAGGTCGCCGAGGGCCTGGCGCGCGACCACGGATTCGCCATCACCGTGGGCGATCGCGCCTGGGCCGAGGCGCAGGGCATGGGCGCCTTCCTAGGTGTGGCGCGCGGCGCCGGCTTCGAGCCCCGCTTCATCGTGCTCGAGCACGACCCGACCCGCGGGAAGGAACCACCGCTGGTGCTGGTCGGCAAGGGGGTGACCTTCGACAGCGGCGGCGTGTCGATCAAGGGCCGCGACGGCATGTCCGCCATGAAGAGCGACATGGCCGGCGCCGCCGCGGTGCTCGGCGCGATGCGGACGCTCGGCCGGCTGCGCAGCCCGCGCCGGGTGGTGGCCCTCGTGCCCGCGACCGAGAACGTGCTCGACGCCCACGCCTACCGCCCCGCCGACGTCCTCACGGCCGCCAACGGCGTCACCATCGAGATCATCTCGACCGACGCCGAGGGCCGCCTGCTCCTGGCGGACGCCCTGGTGTACGCCCAGCGGTTGCGCCCCAAGGCGGTGGTCGACCTCGCGACGCTGACGGGCGCCTGCGTCGTCGCGCTCGGCCGCGGCACCGCCGCCGGCCGCTTCGCCAACGACGAGGAGCTCGGCGCCCGCATCGATGCGGCCGCCGCCGCCACCTGCGAACGGGTGTGGCCCCTGCCACTGTGGCCCGAGTACCTCGACGACCTGAAGAGCGACGTGGCCGACCTGAAGAACTCGAGCGGCAAGGCGCACGGCGGAGCCTCGGTGGCGGCCGCCTTCCTGCAACGCTTCGTCGACTACCCGTGGGTGCACCTCGACATCGCCGGGATGGCGCTGCGGGACGACGCCAAGGGCTACCAGGTCAAGGGCGCGACCGGCTTCGGCGTGCGCCTGCTGGTCCACTGGGTCACCCACGGCTAACGAAGCGCGCCGGGCCGCGGCCGGGTCGCGGCCGCGCCGCGGGTACCATGGAGCCAGATGGACCCGCCCGCGGCGGCCGCCGCCGAAGCGCGCGCGACCGAATCCCCCGGCCTCGACGACCGCGCGCGCCAGCTCGCCTACGCCGGCGTGCTGGTGACGCTGTTCCTGGCGTCGACCAACCTCACCGTGGTCGGCACGGCGCTGCCGCGCATCATCGCCGAGCTCGACGGTTTCGACCTCTACGCCTGGGCGTTCACCGGCTTCACGCTCGCCTCCACCGTCACGACGCCGATCTACGGGCGCCTCTCGGACGCCCTCGGCCGCAAGCGGGTGCTGATGTTCGGGGTCGTGCTGTTCTCGCTCGCCTCGGTCGCCGCCGGCTTCAGCCGCAGCATGCCCGAGCTGGTCGCGCTCAGGGTGGTGCAGGGGATCGGCGGCGGGGCGCTGATGTCGATGGCCTTCGCGGTCATCGCCGACGTCTTCCCACCGCGCCAGCGCAGCAAGTACCAGGGCCTCAGCGGGATCGTCTGGGGCGCCTCGAGCGTGATCGGGCCGGTCATCGGCGGCCTCATCACCGACACCCTCGGGTGGCGCTGGGTGTTCTTCATCAACGTGCCGATCGCGCTGGTGGCGCTCGTCGTGCTGCGCCGCCACCTGCCCGCGGGCGAACGCCGGCCCGGTGCCCCGGTCGACGCCCTCGGTGCCCTGCTCCTCACGGTGGGAATGCTCGCCACGATGCTGGCGTTGTCTTGGAGCGGCGAGGCGACCGGCCGCGCCGAACCACGCGTGTGGACGGCCCTCCTCCTCGGGGCCGCGACGCTGGTGGCCTTCGCCCGCTGGCAGGCGCGCTCGCCGGCACCGGTCCTGCCCCCCGAACTGATGCGCGACCGCACGGTGGCACTCGCCAACGCGGCCGGGTTCCTGTTGGGGGTGGGGCTGTTCGGCGCCACCATCTACCTGCCGCTGTACGTGCAGGCGGTGGCGGGGTTGTCGGCGGCGGCCTCGGGCTTCGCGCTGACGCCCCTGATCACCGGGATGATCGTCTCGGGCAGCCTCGCGGGCATATGGTCGAGCCGCATCGGCCGCTACCGGCGCTTCGTCGTCGCGGGCCTGGGGGTCGCCCTGGTCGGCTACGCCCTAGGCGCCACGATGGGGCCCGGCACCCCGGTCGCCGCGATCGTCGGCTTCATGTTCGTGCTCGGCTTGGGGCTCGGCCCCAGCAACGCCATGTTCCTGGTGGCCGCTCAGGCGGCGGCCCCGCCCCACCTGCTCGGCACGACCACCAGCGCCCACCAGTTCTTCCGCCAGGTGGGGGGCACGCTGGGGGTCGCGCTGTTCGGCGCCCTGATGGCCCAGCAGGCGGCCCTGACCTTCGCCCGCGACATCGCGCCGGTCGTCGCCGACCTGCCCCCGGCGGTGGTCGCCACCGTCGCCTCACCGGACCTGCTGACCGACCCGGCGCTCGCGGCGGCGGCCGAGGCCGCCGTCGCCCCGCACGTCGGCGCCGCCGCCTACGCCGGCCTGGTCGAGGCCTGGCGGGCGGGCCTCGGGCGCGGAATCTCGCGCGTGTTCCTGGTCTCGGGCGCGCTCGCCACCATCGCCTGGCTGGCCACCTGGCTGCTGCCGCCGCTCCGACTCGCCGACCGCCAGCCCGACGCCGCCATGCCGGAGGATGCCCCCGCGCTGGCCGGCGGCCTCCCTAGTTGAGGACCCGCTGGGGCGGGCCCGCCCACGGGCGCACCCGCGGCCGACCCGCCTCGAACGACAGCCACCCCTCGTCGCCGACCGCGACCTGCGCAGGCGCGTCGCGCGGCACGACCTCGTACGCCCGGCCGGTGTCCGTCGAGTGCCACACCTGGAACCGATCGCCGACGAACTCGCAGCGCACGCGGAAGGCCGCGTCGAAGCGCGCGGCCGCGCGCGCGGCCGCCGGGTCCACCCGCGTCGCGCCCTCCATGTCCAGGTCGGTCTCCACGGGCCGCGCAGCGCCGCGCCACAGCCGCCGCAGCTGCGCCCCGGCGCGCCACGCCTCGGCCCACGTCGCGGCCCGCGCGCGCCACGCGGCGCGGCCTCGGGCGCTCCAGGGGGGGTCACGGCGCAGCGGCCGGTACCCCAGGGCGAGCGCGCCGCCGGCCACCAGCCCGACCAGCAGTGGGCCCCCGAGGACGCTGACCAGCGCGGCGCCGGCGAAGAAGGCCGCCATCGGAGCCAGCCAGCCGGATCCGGCGCCGCGCCTCATCGACACCCCCGCTGGCCACGTAGGAACGTCCCCATGGGCGAAGGGTACCGCGACCCGGGCGCGCCACCGGCGGCCCGTCGCAACAGCCGACGTGAGCGCCCTCGCGCCGCCGCGCACGTCCATCCGGTAGGCTCACCCGCATCGCACCGCGGCGGCCCCGGCCGCCGCTTGGAGGCCCCATGTCCCACCGTCTGGCCATCCCGCTCGTGTGCATCCTCGCGCTCGCCACCGCGCTCGCGCAGGGGACCGGCGCCTGGCGCATCGAGAGCGACTTCGACCTGTACAGCTACGGCGGCCTCGGATCGATTTGGCTGCCGGCCCTCCGGGCCCCCGCCGACCTGGCCGCCGACGACGCCCTGCTGGTCGTGGGCTGCGACCCGGGCGCGCCCCTGGGATTCGAGATCGCCGCCTGGGTCGCGCCCTCGGGCACGTTCCCGCTCGGCTCCGACATGCCGGACGTCGCCGTGCAGGTGCGCTTCGACCAGGACACCGTCCTGAGCCAGACGTGGTTCCTGGCGGAGGGCTTCTTCGCGACCGAGGCCGTGGCGTACTTCGGCCTCAACGAGGTTCTGTTCGAGGCCCTGACCGGCGCGAGCAGCCTGACCCTGCGGCTCGAGGCCGATGCGGCCCGCGGCATCGACGCCCGCACCTTCGAGTACGCGGTCCGTGGCTTCGGACCGGCCCTCGCCGAGCTGCGCTGCGGCCAGAGCGACGCGGTCCCGTTCGATGGCCCGGACGGGGCCGACGCTTCGGTCATCGGCGACTGGGCGTTCGACGGCTCCGACGGCATGGTGGCGCAGAGCGACCTGGGCGTGCTCGCCGTGTACTGCTCGGCCCCCGATTCGGGGGACGCCAACGGCATCGAGATCGAGGTCGGCGACTACGCCCTGGCCGCCGCCACCTACGACGTCGTGTTCCGCTCCGGCAGCGTCGACTTCCTCCGCACCACCGCCACGCGCAACGCGTTCGACGCCGCCCAGCTCGACGGCGACGACGTCGAGGACCGCCTGGTGCGCTTCCTGCGCGGCGTCCTCGACGTCACCGTCACGCTGACGCCGCGGCCTGCGGGGGCGCCGACCAAGTACACCGTGCCCACCACCGGCTTCAACGACGCCTTCGCCCGCCTCGGCTGCTACCAGGGCGGTCGCTGACGCCGGGCGACGCGCCCCCGCCGTCGGCCCACGGCGGGGCCGAGCCCGTGGTCGAGCTGCGACCGACCGTCCGCGCGCTGGTGCTGGACGCCGACGACCGGGTCCTGTTGCAGGCCTACTCCGACCCGACCGTGCACCGGCCGGGCCAGCCGCCCCAGCGCGGCCCGATGTGGATCGCCCCGGGCGGCGGGCTGGCGCACGGCGAGGACCCGGGCGAGGGCCTCGCGCGCGAGGTGCGCGAGGAGACCGGGCTGCGCGACGTCGCCTGGGGCGCCTGGCTGTGGCGCCGCACGGTCGAGCTCCACTACCAGGGGCGCGTGCGACGCTTCGTCGAGCACTACCGGCTCGGCCGGGTGGCCTCGGCGCGACCCGCGGTCGTGCCGACCGCCCTGGAGCCGCACGAGCACGCCGTGCTGCTCGGCCACCGCTGGTGGACGCTCGCGGCGCTGCGGGCGACGAACGACACGGTCTACCCCCCGCGGCTGGCGGCCCGCCTCGCCGGGGCCCTCGCCGGACCGCCGCCTGCCGCGCCGCTCGACATCAGCGCCGAGGGCTGAGCGAAGCCGCCGCCTCGCCGCGGCCGGCGCGCGCCGACAGCCCGTCGACCAACACGTCGATCATCGTGTGCGCCATGGTGCGTTGGTCCTGCGTCCCGTAGCCGCGTCCGTCGGCGAAGGCCACCGCGTCGAGGATGGCCAGCAGCGACCCGGCCAGCAGGTCGGGGTCGAGCGGCCGCGCCTCGCCCGCGACCATCGCCACCCGGAAGGCGTCGGTGATGGGCGCCATCAGCGAGGCGTAGGCCGGGCCCGAGAGCGCGGCCGCCTCGCCCTCCCCCAGGGCCGGCATGTCCGACGTCATCATGCGCAGGAAGTACATCGGCGCCTGGCCGACGTACCAGTCGGCGACCGCCTTCAGGCGTGGGCGCAGGCCCGGGGCCGCCGCCCGCAGCGAGGCCTCGAGGCCGGCCCGGTGGTGCGCGATCATGCGCTCGAACGCCTCGCGGTAGAGCTGCGCCTTGCCGCCCGGGGCGTGGTGGTAGAGCGACGCCTGCCGCATGCCCGCCGCATCGGCGATCTCGCGCATCGTCACGCGCGCCAGTCCGCGCTCGGCGAACAGGCGTTCGGCGACGGCCAGCATGCGTTCGCGTGCCAGCGAGGGCGCGACCACGGTGCCGGCCGGTTCCGCCATCAGGGCCTCACGATACAGCGGCGTCCGCGAGGCGCGCGGACCGGCCCCGCCGCGATGCCACCGCCGGGCGTTCGGCCGCCACGGCGTCCACCCGAAGCCGTCTGGGGTCTTCGCGCCTAGCCGGACCGGACACCCGCCCAGTCCAGCACCACCTTGCCGCACCGACCCGAGCGCATCAGATCGAAGCCCTCCTGGAAGCGCGCGACGGGCAGCTCGTGGGTGACGACCGGCGACAGGTCGAGGCCCGAGGTGATCAGGCCGGCCATCTTGTACCAGGTCTCGAACATCTCGCGCCCGTAGATGCCCTTGAGGAACAGGCCCTTGAAGATGACCACGTTCCAGTCGATGGCCACCTCGACGCTCGGCACCCCCAGGAGCGCCACGTGGCCACCGTAGTTCATGGCGCCGAGCAGCTGCCGCAGCGCGGCCGGGGCGCCCGACATCTCGAGCCCCACGTCGAAGCCCTCGGTCATCCCGAGGTCGGCCATGACGTCGGCCAGGTCGAAGCCGGGGGCGGTGGGGTCGAGCGCCCGGGTGGCGCCCATCTGGCGCGCCAGCTCCAGGCGGTACGGGTTCAGGTCGGTGACGACGACGTGGCGGGCGCCGACGAAGCGGCACACCGCCGCCGCCATGCAGCCGATGGGGCCGCCGCCGGTGATGAGTACGTCCTCCCCTACCAGGTCGAACGAGAGCGCGGTGTGCACGGCGTTGCCGAAGGGGTCGAGGATGGCGGCGAAGCGATCGGGCAGGTCGTCGGGCAGCCTGAACACGTTGCTCGAGGGCAACACGAAGCGCTCGGCGAAGGCACCGGGGACGTTCACGCCGACGCCCACGGTGTTGCGGCAGAGGTGGCGGCGGCCGGCGCGGCAGTTGCGGCAGTGGCCGCAGGTGAGGTGGCCCTCGCCGGAGACGCGGTCGCCGACCTCGATTCCGCGCACCTCGCTGCCGACGGCCTCGACGACGCCCATGTACTCGTGGCCGGTGACCATCGGCACCGGCACGGTGCGTTGCGCCCAGGCGTCCCACTCGTAGATGTGCACGTCCGTGCCGCAGATCGAGGTCTTGCGGATCCCGATCAGCACGTCGTTGGGGCCGACGGTCGGCTCGGGCGCGTCGAACGCCCAGATCCCATCGCGCGGCTCGAGCTTGGCGAGGCTGAACACGGTCCCTCCTAGCCGATCAGGCCGAACGCGCGGCCGACCCGGGCGAAGGCGTCGACGGCGCGGTCGAGCTGCTCGCGCGTGTGCGCGGCCGACATCTGCGTGCGGATGCGCGCCTGCCCGCGCGGCACCACCGGGAAGGAGAAGCCGACGACGTACACGCCCCGGTCCAGCATCGCCGCGGCGACCCTGGCCGCCAGCGCGGCGTCGCCGATCATCACCGGGACGATCGGGTGGTCGGCGCCGGCGAGGGTGAACCCCGCCGCCGTCATCCGCTGGCGGAAGTACGCCGCGTTGGCGTGCACGCGCGCCCGCAGGTCGTCGGAGCGCTCGAGCAGGTCGAGCACCGCCAGCGACGCCGCCACCACCGACGGCGCCAGTGCGTTGCTGAACAGGTACGGCCGCGAGCGCTGCCGCAGCAGCTCGACGATCGCGGCCGGGCCGGCGGTGTAGCCGCCGCTCGCGCCGCCCAGCGCCTTACCCAGGGTCCCCGTGATCAGGTCGACGCGGTCCATGACCCCCGCATGCTCGTGCGTCCCGCGGCCGCGCGCGCCCATGAAGCCGACCGCGTGCGAGTCATCGACCATCACGAGCGCGTCGTACCGCTCGGCCAACGCGCAGATGCCCGCCAGCGGCGCGACCACGCCGTCCATGCTGAAGACCCCGTCGCTGACGATCAGGCGGAAGCGGGCGTCGGCGGCATCGCGCAGCTGCGCCTCGAGGTCGGCGAGGTCGGCGTTGGCGTAGCGGAAGCGCCTCGCCTTGCACAGCCGCACCCCGTCGATGATCGAGGCGTGGTTCAGCGCGTCGCTGAGGATGGCGTCATCCGGGCCCAACAGCGTCTCGAACAGGCCGGTGTTGGCGTCGAAGCAGCTGCTGTAGAGGATGGCGTCCTCGGTGCCGAGGAAGGCGGCGATGCGCCGCTCGAGCTCGCGGTGTTGGTCCTGGGTGCCGCAGATGAAGCGCACCGACGCGGTGCCGAAGCCGTGCTCGTCGATGCCGCGCTTGGCGGCCGCCATGACGCCGGGGTGGTTGGCGAGCCCGAGGTAGTTGTTGGCGCACAGGTTCAGCACCCGCCGGCCGTCGGCGAGGGTGACCTCGGCCTGCTGCTGGCCGGCGATCTCGCGCTCGTGCTTGGTGAGGCCCTCGCGCTCGATGCCCTCGAGCTCGGCGCGGACGAAGTCGAGGTAGCGGTTGCGAGCGACGGTCACGGCGTCGACCTCCCGGCGCGGAGGCAGGTCGAGGACCGGGACCCCTGGCCTCGCCGGTGGCGCCGCGCTCGACGCCCAGGCTACCAGACGCGCTTCGGCGCCGCCGGGCGGGTCAGGGGTAGGGGATGTCGTCGCCACGGGCGGCAGGCCGTGAAGGCTCACCCGGCGGCGCGTCGGCCTCGTCGTAGCGCCCGGCGAGCTCGTCGAGTCGCATTCGCTCCCAGCGCGGAACGCCGGCGTGGTACGCGGCGCGTCCCAGCACGTGCGCCGCCACCGGCGCGGTGAGAAGCAGGAAGAAGAACACCACGAACGACCGCACGGTGATGCCGAGGTCGCCGAACACGACCGACGCGGCGCCCAGCACCAGGCCCGCACCCAGGGTGCCCGCCTTGGTGGCGGCGTGCATGCGCATGTACACGTCCGGGAAGCGCACGACGCCGATCGCCGAGACGAGGACGAAGGCGGCGCCCACCAGCAACAGCACCCCGGCGATGACCTCGCCCCAGTTCACTCGGCGTTCCCCCCCTGCCACTCGATGAAGCGCGCGAACGCGACCGTGCTGAGGAATGCGATCAGCGCCAGGGCGATGGCCGCGTCGAGCAGCACCGGTTGCTTGGTGGCGATTGCCATCACCGAGATCACCGACACGGCGAGCAGCCCCACCAGGTCGAGGGCCACCACCCGGTCGGGCAGGCTCGGACCGCGCATGACGCGCAGTGAAGCCACCAGGATGGAGACGGCGACCGCGACCATCGTCACCATCGTCGCCACGCTCAGGAACGTCCAGGGCCCCTCGAACAGGATCAACGGAACACCTCCTGGATGCGCTGCTCGAAGTCGCGCTTGATCGCCCGCCGGGTCTCCACCGGGTCCTCGCCGTACATCGTGTGGACGTACAGGCACGAGCGGTCCTCCGAGAGATCGATCGACAGCGTGCCGGGCGTCAGGGACACCATGTTGGCCAGCAGCACGATGGCGGCCTCGTTGCGCAGTTCGAGCGGCACGGCGACCACGGCCGGCGTCAGGTTGAGGGTGGGCCGCAGCACGTCGATCGCGACCCGGATCCCCGACGCGAACAGCTCCCAGAGGAAGAAGAACGCCAGCGCGACCGCGCGGTAGAAGCGCACGCCGTACCGCGGGTCGCCGAGCACGGGGCCGAGCAGGTGCAGCACACCGCCCCCGACGATGACCCCCATCAGCAGGCTCGGGAACGTCAGGCTCCCCGTCGCCATCGCCCACAGGACGGCCATCCCCAGGTGCAGGCCCAACAGCGTCATCGCGCGACCCCCTGCGCGACGAACGCCGCGGCGGCGGCCTCGCCGAGGACGGCCGAGACGTAGCCGGCCGGGTCGGTCAGCTCGGCCCCGATGCGCTCCGCGAGCGCGAAGAACGGCGCGCTGGCGAGGCCCATCGCCAGCGTCAGCAGCGCCAGCGCGATGACCGGGACGTAGAGCAGCACGGGCGCGGGGCCGGCGCGCAGCGTGACGCCTTCCGGCGCCGGCGACCAGAACGCGGCCAGCCAGATCTTGGTCATCGAGTACAGCGTCAGCAGGCCGACGAACAGCGCGACCGCCACGAGCGGCCACGCCTGGACCTCGAAGCCCGCGCGGATGACCACGAGCTTGGCCCAGAACCCCGACAGCGGCGGGAAACCGGCCAGCGAGAAGGCGGCGATCACGAACAGCACCGCCAGCAGCGGCCGGTGGCGGTAGAGGCCGCCGAGCTTCTTGAGCTCGAAGCTGCCGCCGTACCAGCGAGCGATGCCGGCGATCAGGAAGAGGTTCGCCTTGGCGAAGATGTTGTGGACCATGTAGAAGACGGCGCCACCGAGCCCGAGCGGCGTGAAGAGCGCCAGGCCCATGACCATGTAGCCGATCTGGCTGACGATGTGGAACGACAGGATCTTGCGGAACTCGGTCTGGGCGGCGGCCCCTAGGACGCCGGTGACCATGGTGATGCCCGCGATCCAGGCGAGCAATCCGTGCGTCACGGCCACGTCGGCGACGAACAGCAGCGTGAAGCCGCGCAGCAGCGCGTACACGCCCACCTTGGTCAGCATGCCGCCGAACAGCGCCGACACGGCGACGGGCGGCGTGTGGTACGAGGCCGGCAGCCAGAAGAACAGCGGGAAGATCGCCGCCTTGATGCCGAACGCAACCAGGAAGAGCATCGCGAGCGTGGTGGCGAGACCGACGGGCACCAGCGGCAGCTTCAGCGCGAGGTCGGCCATGTTGAGGGTTCCGGTGGCGCCGTAGACCAGGCCGATGCCGGTCAGCAGCAACATGGAGGCGACGAGGTTGGCGGCGACGTACTTCACGCCGCCCTCGAGCTGTTCGCGTCGGTTGCCGAGGGTGAGCAGCACGAAGCTGGCGATGAGCAGCAGCTCGAACCAGACGTAGAGGTTGAACAGGTCGCCGGTGAGGAAGGCGCCGTTCACGCCCGCCAGGAGCACATGGAACATGGGGTGGTAGCCCAGGCGCTCGCGGTCGGGGTCCATGTCGCGCAGCGCGTACACGGCGACCGACGACCCCATGATGCCGTTGACCAGGACCATGACCGCGGCCAGGTGGTCGGCGACGAAGCTGATCCCGAACGGCGCGTCCCAGCCGCCGAACTGCACGACCAGGATGCCCTCGGTGGCCACCCGGGCCAATAGGACGGCCGCCAGGACCAGCTGAGCTGCCGCCGAGGCCGTAGACAGCGCCCGCTGGGCCGGCAACCTGCCCTGCAGCAGCACGAGGATCGCGGCGGTCGCGAGCGGCCACACCACGGGGGCGACGAGCAGCGCGTTCAAGCCGTCGCCTCCTCGTCGGGAAGGCCGGGCACGGGCTGCGGGGCCTCGAGGTGCGCCTTCAGGTGATCGGTGCGCAGCGTCCCCAGGCGCTCGTAGACCCGCAGCAGCAGCACCATCGCGAACACCGTCAGGCCGAAGCCGATGACGATCGCCGTCAGGATCAGGGCCTGCGGCAACGCGTTGGCGACCTCACCGACGGGCACCGAGGCGCCGTCGGGGATGATCGGCGGCGCGCCGCGCGAGATCCTACCGGCGGTGAAGACGAGCAGGTTGACCCCGCTCGACAGCAGGATCAGGCCGAAGACGAAGCGCAACAGGTTGCGCCGCATGACGAGGTAGAAGCCCCCGGCGAACATGGCGCCCACGACGACGGCGAGGTAGGCCTCCACGTCAGCGCTCCTCGAGCGACAGCACGAAGCGCAGGATGACGCCGACGACCACGAGGTAGACGCCGACGTCGAAGAGCAGCGGCGTGCTGAGCTTGAGCTCCTGATCGCCGACGGCGATGACCCACCACAGGCCCGTCAGGAACTCGCGCCCGGCGGCCATCCCCAGCAGGCCCGCGACGACGGTCGCGGCCATGCCCCAGCCGACCAGCAGCTCGGGGCGGACGCGCAGCAGCCTGGCCGCCGCGTCGGCGCCGAACGCGATCGCGTACAGGGCCGCGGCTGCCGCCGCTACCAGGCCGCCGATGAAGCCGCCCCCGGGCAGGTCGTGCCCGCGCAGCAGCAGGAACACGCTGATCAGCAGGAGCACCACGATGATCGGTCGCGTGGTTGTCCGCAGGATGAGGCTGTTCACCGGGCACCACCTTCGGGTTCCCGCACGGCGGCGGACGCGTCGGCGTCACCGGCGCCCAAGCGGCGGCGCAGGAGCGCCGCGACGCCGGCCGCGGCCACGGCGAGGACGACCACCTCGGCGAGGGTGTCGACCGCGCGGAAATCGACCAGGATGACGTTGACGATGTTGCGGCCGCGCGCGGCCGGGTAGCTGTTGGCCTCGAAGAAGCGGGTGACCGCGCCGTCGAACGGCAGGCCGGTGACGGCCAGCAGAAGGCCCGTGATCAGCGCGCCGCCGGCGATCGCGACGGCGCCCGACAGCCAGCGGAAGTCGCGGCCGCCCTCCGACCGCAGCGCGCCCGACGGCAGCCGGATCAACACCAGCGCCGCGATGATGACCACCAGCGTGTCGACGAGGAACTGCGTGATCGCGAGGTCGGGCGCCGCGAACAGCACGAACACGAAGGCGACGCCGAAGCCGACGACGCCGAGCGAGGTGATCACCACCAGTCGCGAGTGCGAGCGCACCACGGTGGCAGTCGCCAGCAGGACGACAACGAAGTAGAGGAACTCGTGGAGGTAGGCGCCCTGCGGCGCCCACACCATGCTGTCCAGTCCACCGCGCCACAGCGCCACGCCGGCGGTGAGCACCACGGTGAACGCCACGATGGTGGTCAGGTGGTGGCGCAGGTCGTCCGACTGGACGAGGCGGGTCTGCACCTCGGCGAAGCGCAGCAGCCTCCGCCAGCCGCCCTCGTACACGGCGACCGGCCCGACGCGAACGCCGCCGAACCGCTCCAGGACCGCCGGCTGCCATCGACGCCAGGTAGCGACCAGCACGGCACCGAACGAAACCGTGAGCAGCGACAGTCCGAGCGCGAGCGTCAAGCCATGCCACAGGTAGAGGTCGAACGCGTAGGGCGTGCCGAGGACGGCTGCCGCCGCGGGCCGCATGAGGCCGTCCTGCACGAGCCCGGGGGCCAGGCCGAACAGCAGGCCGAGGGCCGCCAGCACGAGCGGACCGGCGAGCATCGAGGGCGGCGCCTCGTGCGGCGTCCGGGGCGCCATGACCTCGCGTCCGGCGAAGGGCACCCAGGCGACGAGCACCACCACCAGCACCAGCACCGCGCCGGCAACGATCAGCCCGACGAGCAGCCAGGGGGCGCCGTAGAGCCCCTCGTAGGCGAGCTCCTTGCCGACGAACCCGAGCATCGGCGGCAGGCCCGCCGCGCTGATGCCGGCGAGGCCCGCGGCCAGCCAGGTCCACGGCATCGAGCGCCCCAAGCCCGCCAGCCGCGTCACGTCGCGGGACCCGGCCTCGTGGTCGACGGAGCCGGCCGTCATGAACAGCGGCGCCTTGTACAACGCGTGGGCGAAGAGGAAGACGACCATCGCCTTGATCGCCGCGGGCGTTCCCACGCCGATCAGGAGCACCATCGTGCCGAGGGCCACGAGCGTCGAGTAGGCCAGCAGCCGCTTGCTGTCGCGCTGCATCAGCGTCAGGGACGCGGCGGCGAGCACCGTGGCGCCTCCGGCGAGGGTGAGCAGCCAGAACCACTGCGGGGTGCCGCCGAGGCCGGGCGCGAGGCGCGCAAGCAGGTACACGCCCGCCTTCACCATGGTGGCCGAATGCAGGTACGCGGACACCGGCGTGGGGGCCGCCATGGCGTTCGGCAGCCAGAAGTGGAACGGCCACTGGGCCGACTTGGTGAAGGCGCCGAGCGCGACCAGCACCAGCGCCACCGGGTACGCCGGGTGGCCGGTCAACGCCGCCGGGTCGGCCAGCAACGCGCTGATGCGGTAGGTGCCGGCCATCGAGCCAAGCAAGACGAAGCCGGCCAGCATCGCCAGGCCGCCGCCGGCGGTGACGAACAGCCCCTGGAGGGCATTGGCGCGGCTCTCCTCGGACTCGTGCTGGTAGCCGATCAGGAAGAACGAGGTGATGCTGGTGAGCTCCCAGAAGACGAACAGGAGGATCAGGTCGTCGCTGGTGACGACCCCGAGCATCGCCGCCATGAAGGCGAACAGCAGCAGGTAGAAGCGCGGCAGCTGCCGGTCGCCGTGCAGGTAGCCGCCGGCGTAGACGGCGACGAAGGTGCCGATGCCGGCGATCAGCAGCGCGAACAGCAGCGACAGGCCGTCCGCCCGCAGGGCGAGTTCGACGCCGAGCTGCGGCACCCACGCGAACCGCTGCTCGACCGGCTCGCCGGCGGCGGCGCGCGGCAGCAGGCTCAGGTAGAAGACCGTGAGGCCAGCCGGAAGCGACGCCAACACCCAGCCCGCGGCGCGGCCCAGCCGGACCGTCAGCGCCGGCGCCGCGGCGGCCACGCCGAACGCCAGCAGCAGTGCGTTCAGCACCGCGACCTCCGTCCGCGGGCGACCGCGCGGGCGGCACGGCGCGGGTGGCGCTGCGCGACGCGGTCGGCGGGGCAACCGGCGGCGATCGGGACGGTCATGGAACCTCCTCGTCGGCCCGCGGACCGGGCGGGGGCGTCATGGCGCGGCTCAGCGGCCGAACAACTCCTCGTACGCCACGCCGAGGTGCAGGCGGGCCAACTCGGTGACCCGCCCCTCCTCCTCGGGCCACGCCTCGTAGCGGGCCGCGCCGGCGGGTCGTCTGACGGCCTCCTCCACCCGCACGCGACCGTCGCCGAGCGGCGCCAGCCGCAGGCGCACACGCGTGCCCGTGCGCGGCAGCGTGCGCTGCACCACCTGCGTGCCGGAGAAGAGGTCGGGCTGCACCGCGTCCGCATCCGGGGCGGCCCGCAGGTCGGCCGCCGCGCGTGGCCGCGGCAGCGAGACGCCTCCAGGCTGGACCGCCGACGTCGGGCTGTGCACGGGCGTCACCACCTTCGTTTGGGCAGGTGCTCGAGGCGGCCCTCGACCCGGCGACCGGGCCGCTCGGCCAACCATAGCTCGACGCCGCCCCAGGTGGGATCGGCGAGCATCAGGACGACGCGGTGGGCTCCGTTGGCCGACGACCACGGTCCGCGCACGACCGCGCCGTCGTGCTCCTCGATGAGTTCCTCGAGGGCCTCGGCCAGCGACGCCACCTGTCCGGGCTGCACCACGAAGCACACGATCGCTGGTGCGATCGCCGCCTCACACGGTTGGGTCGAGGCGTGGAAGCGCTCCAGCAGCCCGTCGACCAGGGCCCGGAACGGCGCGGCGCCGATGGCCCGGACCGGGGCGCCTAGCGCCCCGACGAGGACGAGCGTGATGCAGCAGGCAACGAGTCTCCGCACGCGCCCACCATGTTGACACGGGGGCGCCGCCGCCGCCGGCCGGCGCCTACCCGGGCTACCGCTTGGCGAGGAAGGACCGCACCCGGTCGAGCGGCCAGGCGTTGACCACCTGCTCCGGCCCGAGCCAGGCGCGCCGCGCCGTGGTGACCCCGTAGCGCATGTCGCCGAGGCCCGCGACGGCGTGGGCGTCCGTGCTGACCACCACCCGGCAGCCCGCCGCGGCGGCGCGCATGAGCTCGACGTCGCCCAGGTCGAGGCGGTGGGGCGATGCGTTGCACTCGACCGCGACCCCGTGCGCGGCGGCGGCCTCGAACACGGCGTCGAGGTCGACCGCGATGCCCTCGCGCCCGCCGAGCAGGCGCCCCGTGGGGTGCGCCAGCACGTTGACCTCGGGGTGCTGGAGCGCGCCCAGCAACCGCTCGGTCTGCCGTGCCTGGGGCAGGTCCAGGTGGCCGTGAACGCTGACGATCACCAGGTCGAGCCGGGCGAGCCAGTCGTCGTCGAGATCGAGGCCGCCGTCCTTGAGGATGTCGACCTCGAGGCCGCGCAAGACCGTGGGCAAGGGCTCGCCGCCGCCGCGATCGGCGTCCTCCGCATCGACCTCGTCGAGCTCGGCCCACTGCCGCGCCAGTTTGGCGGCGTCCAGCCCGCCGGTCATGCGCAGCGCCTGCGAGTGGTCGGTGACGGCCAGGTAGGCGTAGCCGCGCGCGGCGCCGGCGGCGCGCATGGTCCGGATCGAAGCCGTGCCGTCCGACCAGGTGGTGTGGAGGTGCAGGTCGCCGCGCACGTCGGCGAGCTCCAGCAGGCGTGGCAGCCGCCCTGCGGCCGCGGCCGCCACCTCGCCGCGGTCCTCGCGCAGCTCGGGCGGCACCCAGGCGAGGCCCAGCGCGCGGTAGACGCCGGCCTCGTCGGCACCGGCGACGCGCTCGCCGCGCTCGGGGTCGTCGCGCCCGCCCTCGTCGCCGCGGAACAGGCCGTACTCGGAGAGCCGCAGGCCGCGGTCGATCGCCCGCTGACGCAGCACGACGTTGTGGGCCTTGGAGCCCGTGAAGTACTGCCAGGCCGCGCCGAAGGCGCCGGCGGGCACCACCCGCAGGTCGACCTGCAGGTCGCCCTCCAGGCGGACGCTGGTCTTGGTGTCGCCACTGGCGAGCACCTCCGCCACGTCCGAATGGCCGCGCAGGGCGGCCATCGCCGCGACCGGCGACTCGGCGACGGCCAGCAGGTCGACGTCGCCGACGGTGGCGCGGCCGCGGCGCAGGCTGCCCGCGACCTCCACGCGTTCGACGCCGTCCGCGGCCCGCACGGCCGCGAGCAGCGGCGCGAGGGCCGCCTCGGCGTCGCCCAGGCCCACGCGGCCGCGGTGCCGCCGCACCTGGGCCACGCCCGCGAGCACCTTCCCCTGGGTCTTCTCGCCGAAGCCGGCGAGCGCGGCCACGCGCCCCGCGCGCGCGACCCGCTCGAGGTCGTCGAGCGAGGCCACGCCCAACTCCCGCCACAGCGTCGCCGCGCGCTTCGGTCCCACGCCGGGGACGCGCATCACATCGAGCAGGCCGACGGGCACGCGCCCGGTGACCTCGGCCAGGGCGGGGATCTCGCCAGTGTCGAAGAGCGCAATGAGCGCGGCGGCGAGGTCCGTGCCGATGCCCTTCAGCTCGGTGAGGTCGGCGCCGCGTGCCCGCAGGTCGGCGAGCGCCTCGGGGTGAGCGGCGACGGTCTCGGCCGCCTGCCGGTAGGCGCGTACCCGGAACGGGTTCGCGCCGTCGATCTCGAGCAGGGCGGCGAGCCGCTCGAGTCGGGCGGCGACCTGGGCGTTGGAGAGGCGGCGGGCGCTCATGGGCGGCGGGTGCCCGCCGCGCGCGGGGACGGCGTGCATCGCTGCATCATGCGGGACCCTCCTGCAGTTCGCAAGGGTCCACGCCGCGCGCCTCGAGGTGGGCCAGGAAGCCGGCCTCGTCGACCACCGGGACGCCCAGCGCGGCGGCCTTGTCCCGCTTGGAGCCGGCGTCCCTGCCGGCCACCAGCAGGGTGGTGCGCCTGGAGACGCCGCCGGCAGCGCGGCCGCCGAGGCGCCCGACCAGGGCCTCGGCGGCGCCCCGGGTGAACCCCGCCAGCGTGCCGGTGAACACCACCGTCTCCCCCGCCAGCGCGTCGGAGGCCGGGGCGACGACCTCGTACGGGGCCACCTCGACGCGGCCGTCGAGCAGCCGATCGAGGACGCGGGCGTTGCGCTCGTCGGCGAAGAAGCCGGCGATCGCGGCGGCCATCACCTCGCCGATGCCGCGAACGTTCGCCAGGGTGGCCGCGTCCGCCGCGCGCAGCGCGTCGATGGTGCCGAACCGTTCGGCCAGCCCGCGGGCCACCGCGGGGCCCACGTCGGGGATGCCGAGCCCGACCAGGAAGCGTGGCAGCGTCGTGCGGGCGGCCGCCCGCAGCGCGGCCTCGAGGTTGGCCGCCGAGACCTCGGCGAAGCCCTCCAGTGCCCCGAAGTCCGCCGCCGCGAGGTCGAAGAGGTCGGGCAGCTCGCGCACCAGGCCGGCCTCGACCAGCAGCCGGGCGGTGACGTCGCCCAGGCCCTCGATGTCGAGCGCGATGCGGCTGCCGAGGTGGACGAGGCGCGCCACCGCCTGCGCGGGGCAGCCGAAGGCATTCGGGCAGACGGTGTACGGGCCGCGGTCGATCAGCGCGGTGCCGCAACTGGGGCAGGCGTCGGGCATACGGAAGGGCTCGCCGCGGGGCGCTTCGGTGGGCCCGGCGACGCGCTCGACCACCTGCGGGATGACGTCGCCGGCGCGCTCGACCCGCACCGTGTCGCCCTCGCGGATGTCCTTGCGCGCCAGGTCCTCGCGGTTGTGCAGGTTGGCGCGGCCGACCGTGACGCCACCGATGTTGACCGGCCGCAGCAGCGCCACCGGCGTCACCACCCCGGTCCGGCCGACGCTGGCGACGATGCGCAGCACCTGGCTGACCTCCTTGCGCGGCCGGAACTTGATGGCGAAGGCCCAACGCGGGTGGTGGGCGGTGTCGCCGAGGCGCCGGCGGGCGGCGAGGTCGTCGAGCTTGACCACCAGGCCGTCGACCTCGTAGGGCAGCGCGTCGCGGCGGGCGGCGAAGGCCTCGAAGGCGGCCCACACGCCATCGGCGTCGTCGACGAGGCGGTTCTCGGGGTTGACGGGCAGGCCCCAGTCCGCGAGGGCCCCCAGGACCTCCTGGTGGCGCGCCAGGGCCCCGTGGCCGTCCTCGCCGGCGCCCGCCTCCAGCACGTCGTACGCGAACACCGTCAGGGGGCGCGCGGCGGCCAGCCTGGGGTCGAGCTGGCGCACCGTGCCCGCCGCCAGGTTGCGCGGACTGGCGAAGGGGGCCTTCCCCTCCTGCAGCAGCCGCTCGTTGACGTCGTCGAAGGACCGCAGCGTGAGGTACACCTCGCCGCGCACCGACAGCGAGGCCGGCACCGGGCGGACGCGACCGTCGAGCTCGAGCGGCAGCGCGCGGATGGTCCGCACGCTGTGGGTGATGACCTCGCCCACGAGCCCATCTCCGCGGGTGACGGCGCGCTGCAGGCGGCCCGACTCGTACACCAGCTCGACCGACAGGCCGTCGATCTTGGGCTCCACCGAGTAGGCGATGGCCGCGCCCTCGCCGAGCGCGCGCCGCACGCGGGCGTCGAACTGGCGGAAGGCCTCCTCCTTGGCGGACGAGTCGAGGCTCAGCATCGGCGCCAGATGGGCGGCGGACTCGAGGCCGGCGACGGGCGCGCCGCCGACGCGCTGGGTGGGGCTGTCGGGGTCGATCAGATCGGGGTGGCGCGCCTCGAGGTCGCGGAGTTCGTGCCACAGCGCGTCGTAGGCTTCGTCGCTGATCTCGGGGGCGTCGAGTTGGTGGTAGAGGCGGTCGTGACGGGCGATCTCGCGCCGCAGCTCGGCGACCCGGCGGACGGGGTCGGCGGCCGGCGACGCGCCAGGGCGCTCGAGGGTCATGCCCTCAGTGTAGGTGGCGCCAGGCGCCCGCCGACCCCGCCGCTCGCGGGCGCGTGGGCGTGCGCGTCGGCGGATGGGCCCGCAGCGGCGCCGCAGACGCCACCCGCCCGCGCACCGGCCGCGCCGCGTGCGGGGCGCGTGCCCCGTTCCAGGCGCCCTCGACGACGTCGTACAGCGCGACCAGCGCGCCGCCGACGAGGACGACGGCGAGGAAGGCGGCGAGCAGCAGCACAGCGGTCATGCGGTCCTCCAGGGGCGCCCGGCTGGCCGGGTACCGTATTTGATACGGTATCCTCCCGGGCGCGCAAGGTTGTGAGTTGCGCGACACCTGCACCGGCGCCTCGCCCACCGGCCGCGCCGCATGCGACCCGGCGGCCCACCGGATGGCGGTAGGGTCGGGTGATGCCTGCGACCGCGTGTCCTACCCGGCCCAGGACGGGCCGCACCGCCCAAGCCCTCCTCGCCGCCCTGGCAGCGCTGGCCCTCTCGCTCGCCGTCGCGCAGCCGGGCCTCTACGGGCCCGAGGCGCCGAGCGACACCGCCTGGGTGCGCGTCGTCAACGTCGCGGCGCCGGGCGGCATCGGCGTGCGGCTGGCCGACGACGCCACCGTGGTGCTTCCCCTCGGGGGCGCCACCCGCTACGTGCAGGTCGCCTCCGGCGACGTGCGCGTGGACGTCGGCGGCGAGCCGATCGTGGTCGCGGTGGAACCCGAGACGTTCACCACCGTCGCCGCCACCGCCGCCGGCTTGGTGGTGGTCACCGACCCCGCCCTCCGTGACGCTTCGCGTGGGCTCCTGGGCCTCATGAACCTGACCACCCACGAGGCGCTCGACCTGCGCGTCCCGGACGGCGGGCGCGTGGTGGCTGCCGTGCCGCCGCTGGCGCACGCGGCGCTGGCCGTGGCGCGCGCCACCAGCGCGTTGCTCGTCACCGACGGCGAGCGGGTGCTGCTGCGGCTGGAGCCGCACACCTTCGAGCGCGGCGTGGCGTACGTTGTGATCGTGTTCGACACCGCCGACGGGCTCGCGGCACGGCTCCTGGCGAGCGCCGCCGACTGAGCGAGGGCGCCGGTGGTCTTCACCTCGACCGTCTTCTTGTTCCTGTTCCTGCCCACCTTCCTGGGCATCTACGCGCTGTTGCCGGCGCGCCGTCGGACGGCCGCCATCGTCGTCGCGTCGTACGCCTTCTACGCCTGGTGGCGCCCCGATTTCGCGCTGGTGTTCGCGCTCTCGACCCTCATGGCGGTCGCGGCCGGGCGGGCGGTGGCGCGGGCGCGCGGCACGCCCCGCAGCCGTTCGGCGCTGGCGCTGGGGGTGGGGGCGCAGCTGGCCACGCTGGCGTACTTCAAGTATGCGGGCTTCGGCGTCGAGAGCCTGAATGCGCTGCTGCTAGCGCTCGGCGTGCGGCCGCTGCCGATGCTGGAGGTGGTGTTGCCGATCGGCATCTCCTTCTACGTCTTCCAGGCCATCAGCTACCTGGCCGACGTGGCGCGCGGCGACGCGCCGGCCAACGCGCGGGCCGTCGACGTCGCCGCCTTCGTGGCCCTCTTCCCGCAGCTGATCGCCGGTCCCATCGTGCGCTACAAGACCATCGCCGCCGACCTGGCCGCGCCGCGCATGGACGTCGCCGGCCTCGCCGCCGGCGCCGAGCGCTTCATGCTCGGCTTCGTCAAGAAGGTGCTCATCGCCGATGCGCTGGCGCCGGTGGTGGACGGTGCGTTCGGGCTCGCCGCACCGACCGCGGCCGAGGCCTGGCTCGGCGTCACCGGTTACGCCGTGCAACTGCTGTTCGACTTCTCCGGCTACTCCGACATGGCGATCGGCCTGGGTCGCATGCTCGGGTTCCGCTTCCCCGAGAACTTCCTGCGGCCCTACCGGGCCCGCAGCCTCACCGAGTTCTGGCGCCGCTGGCACGTGAGCCTCTCGACCTGGCTGCGCGACTACCTGTACCTGCCCCTGGGCGGCAACCGCCGCGGGCGGCGCCGCACCTACGTCAACCTGGTCACCGTCATGCTGCTCGCCGGCCTGTGGCACGGCGCGGCCTGGACGTTCGTGCTGTGGGGCGGCTGGCACGCGGCGTGGCTCGTCGGCGAGCGGCTCGCCGGGGTCCGCGCCGATCGCCCCGCCTGGCCCGCGCCCCTCGGCACCCTCGGCACCTTCGCGGTCGTGCTCGTCGGCTGGGGGCTGTTCCGGGCGGCCGACCTGGCCGCCGCCGGCGCGATGCTCGCCGGCCTGGTGGGATGGCACGGGCTGGCGCCGGGGCCCGACCTGGCCTGGTTGCTGGGCCCGCGGCCGCTGCTCGCGGGGGCGATCGGCCTGCTGCTCGCGTTCCGGCCGCATCGCTACCCCGCCGCCCCGCCGCGCGCGCCGTGGTACCGCGCCGCCCTCGTCCCGCTCTTCGTCCTCGGCGTCGGCCGCGCGGTCGTCGACGCCGCCTCGCCCTTCCTCTACTTCCAGTTCTGATGCGCCCGCCCACGCCGCCGCCCGCCTCCGGCCCGCGATCCGCCGCCGCCTTCGCGCTGGTGCTGGCGCTCGGCTTCGTCGGCACGCTGCTGAACCCGGCGCTGCTGCACCGTCCGCAGGCGAGCGTGCGCGACGGCGGCTGGGCCCGCGCCTACCAGGCCGGGATCGACGCCGGCTCGCCGCTGCGGCCGCCCGCCGCGGCCCTGTGGAACGCCCTCGACCTGGCACTCTTCCGGCAGGCGCCGGCCGGCGTCGTGCTCGGCGCCGACGGATGGCTGTTCAGCGACGAGGAGTACGCGCCGTCCGCCGACCCGGAGGCGGCGCGGGCCGCCTGGAGCGCCCACGTCGCCGCCGTCGGGGCGCGCCTCGCCGCGGACGGCGTGCACCTGCTGGTGGCGCTGGTGCCCACCAAGGCCTCGCTGGTCGACGCCGGTCAGCCGCCGCTGCCGAGCGCGGCCGCCGCCCGCTACGACCAGGCGCTCGCCGACCTGAGCGCCCTCGGCGTCGACGCGGTCGACCTGCGCCCCGCGCTGGCGGCGCTCGGCGCGGACGCCTGGCTGCGCACCGACACCCACTGGACGCCGGCGGGCGCCGCGGCGGCCGCGGCGGCGCTGGCCGCGCGCCTGCGGGCGGTGGACGCGGCGCTCGCAGGGTCGGCGGCCGCGCGCCTCGAGCCGCTGGGCGTCTCTCCGCACGAGGGCGACCTCGTCGGCCTGCTAGAACTCGGGCCGCTGCGCGCCTGGGTCGGCCCGGAGCCCGACCGTCTGGAGCTGTCGCGGCTCGTGCGCCCGCCGGCCACCGGCGGCGACCTGTTCGCGACGGTGACGCTGCCGGTCGCCGTGGTGGGGACCAGCTACGCGGCCGATCCGCGCTGGAGCCTGGCCGAGCGCCTGGAGGCCGCGCTCGGCGTCGAGGTCCTCGACGCCGCCCAGGTCGGCGTCGGTCCGACGCGGCCGATGGCCGCCTTCCTGTCCGGCCCGGCGTACCGGAGCAGCCGGCCCCGAGCGGTCGTGTGGGAGATCCCCGAGCGCAACCTCAACGACCCGGAGGCACCGGCGGCCGGAGCGGCGGTGGCCCAGTGGGCGATGGTGCGACCGTGAGGGCCGCACTCGGCCGACGCCTGCTGGGCGCCCTGGCGTGGGGCGCCCTGGCGTCCGGCGCCCTGGCGCACGTCCCGCCCGGCGCGGTGTTGGGGCTCGAGTATCGGGGGGACCTCAGCGCCGCCGCCATCGACGCAGCGGTCGGCGGACGCTTCCGCGCCGACGGCGAGACGCCACCGCGGGCCCGCACGGGCGTCGAGGCCTACCTGCTGCGCTTCGCGACCACCGGCCCGGACGGTGGGCCCGCCGAGGCGCTCGCGCAGCTCTACGTCCCACTGGAGCCGGCCGACGACGCGCTGCTGGCCTTCGCGCCCGGCTCGACCGGCCTCGACGCCGCCTGCGGGCCGACCGCCGAGTGGCTGGCGACGGGCCGGCTGGAGACCTACGGTGCCACCGCGCTGGCGTACGCAGGTCAGGGGCTACCCACGGTGCTGCCCGACTACCTCGCCGACGCCGGCGGCAGCGGCCTGCAGCCGTACTTCGTGGCGATGGCCGAGGCGACGGTGGTGCTCGACGCGCTGCGCGCGGCCCGCCGCGCGCTGCACGGGGTGGCGCCCGCCATCGTGGTGGCGCACGCCTTCGCGTCCGGCTACTCGCAGGGGGGTCACGCCGCCTTCGCGGCCGCCGATCGGGCCGCAGTGTACGCCCGCGACGTGCCCCTGGCCGGTGTGATGGGCTTCGGCCCCAGCAGCGACCTCGACACCCTGTTCCGGTTCTTCCACTACACGGCGCCGTGGGTGGTGCGCGCGTACCAGGAGGTGTACCCGGGGCAGGCCGACGCGGCCGAGGTCCTGGCCGAGCCCTTCCTCGCCCGGCTCGACTCCGACGCGCGGCGCATGTGCGTGCTGAACGCGCAGGCGTCGTACCCGGCCGACCCGGCCGCGCTGTTCACGCCGGCGTTCTTCGCCGCCCTGGAGGCGGGCACGCTGGCGGCCGACTTCCCCGCCTGGCGCGAACTGTTCGACCGCAACGACACCGGCGTCCGGCCGCACGGCCTGCCGGCGGCCGTGTTCCAGGGTGTGAACGACCCGATCGTGCCCCTGCCCGCCCAGGACGCCTTCGTGGCGCGCCTGTGCGAGCTCGGGAGCCCGGTGCGCTACGCCATCTACCTGCGCACGCGGCACGAGACCCGCTACGTCGGCTTCGCCGACGCACTGGCCTGGTTGCGCGACATCGCCGACGGCCGACCGCCACCCGACGACTGCCCGGAGGAGCTCTCGCCATGAAACCCGTGCGCCCGTCTTGCCGCCTCGCGCCACGCACCGCCGTCGCCCTCGCGCTGGCCGCCGCCCTGGCCGCGGCCGCGCTGGCCCAGGCCCGGCCGCCCCTCCCGGCCTCGCTGGCGCTTCCGCCTTCCGAGCCGTTCCCCGGCCGCCTGCTCGCGGCCACCTTCCTGGAGCGGTGGGACGCCGCGGAGGTCCAGCGCAGAGCCGCGGTCGCCTTCGGCGCCTATGGTCCGCCGGTGGTGGAGAACGCGGTCGACCTGTGGCGGCTGCGCTTCGTCACGACCGGCCTCGATGGCGCGCACGCGGTCGTGACGGCGCAGGTCTTCACGCCGGTCGAACCGCCGCGCGGCGACGCCCCGCTGCTGGTCTACGGCGCCGGCACCACGGGGGTCGCCGCCGCCTGCGCGCCCTCGCGCGAGCGGCTGTTGCCGACGCCTCTGGGTTACTACCGCGAGCTGTTGGCGCCGTTCGCCGGCCGCGGGTTGGCGGTGGTCTTCCCCGACTACCTCGGCTTCGACGACCCCGACCGGCCGCAGGCCTACTTCGTCGCCGAGGCCGAGGCCCACGTCCTGCTCGACGCCGCCCGCGCCGCCGCCGAGCTCTACGCCCGGAGCGGCCCCATCGGCGCGTTGGGCGGCGACGTCTTCGTCGGCGGCTACTCGCAGGGCGGCCACGCCGCCTTCGCCGCCGCCGACCGCCACGCGGCCTACGCGCCGGAGCTGGCGCTGCGGGGGGCGATCGGCTTCGCCGCCACGACCGACGTCACCGCCCTGCTTGCCACCGCCGCGTACTACGCGCCCTTCGTGCTGCTGGCCTACCGCTCCACCTACGGCGACGCCATCGACCCGGCCGAGGTGCTGGCGCCCCGCTTCGTGCCGACGCTGGCGCAGGACGCCGGCAGCTTCTGCGTCGACCGCGCACAGCAGGTCTATCCCTACGACGGCGCCGCCACCTACACCGCGGCCTTCCACCAGGCGCTGCAGGCCGGGATGCCGGAGGCCGCCGCGCCCGCGTTCGCGCGCGCGCTGGCGGCCAACGCCACCGGCCTCTCGGGCCATGGGCTGCCGGCCTTGCTCGTGCAGGGCGGTCAGGACGTCATCGTGCGCGACGCCACGCAGGAGCGCTTCCGGGACGCGCTGTGCGCGGCCGGCTCGGCCGTGGTCTACGCCCACCTGCCCCTGGCGCGCCACCGCGACACCCGGCCCGCGGGCTTCGAGTCGACCCTGGCCTGGGTGTGGGCGCTGGTCGCCGGCGCGCCGCCCGCATCGACGTGCGCCGCCCCCTGACGCGGTAGCCTCGGCGCCGCATGGCGCCATGGGAGGCCCACCAGACCAGCGCGCTCGTGGTCGCCGTCGTCACGCTGGCAGGCGTGGCCTTCGGGCGCCTGCCGTTCGTGCCGTTGGACCGCGCGGGCTTCGCGCTGGTGGGGGCCGCGGCGCTGCTGGTCACCGGTGTGCTGAACCTGCACGAGGCGGCGGCGCTGATCGACGCCGAGGTGCTGGTGCTGCTGTTCGGGCTCATGCTGCTGAACGAGGCGCTCGCCGAGGCCGGGGCGTTCCGCACGCTGACGCGCTGGGCGACGCGCCGCGCGCGTGGCCCGCGGACGCTGTTGGTGGCGCTGGTGGTGGCGGCCGGCGGCCTGTCGGCGCTGTTCCTCAACGACACCATCGCGATCATGCTCACGCCGCTGGTGGTGCGGCTGACCCGCCACCTGGGCGTCGCCCCCCTCCCCTACCTGCTGGCGCTCGCCACGGCCGCCAACGTGGGCAGCGTCGCCACCGTGACCGGCAACCCGCAGAACCTGATCGTCGGCGTCCAGGGCGGGATCGGCTACCTGCCGTTCCTGGCGGCGCTGGCGCCGGTGGCGCTGGTGGGCCTGGCGGTGGTGGTGCTGGTCGTCGGCGCAGTGCACCACCGCGACCTGGCCGGCGGGCCGTTCCGCGTGCCGCCGCCCGAGTTTCCACCGCTGCCGCGGCGGCCGCTGGCCCTGGCCGTGGGCTGGGCGGTCGCCCTGCTCGTCGCCTTCGTCGCGGGCGCGGCGGTGGCCACGGCCGCGCTGGTGGTGGGCGCCGGGGTGCTGCTGACCGCCGGCGCCGCGGGCCGGCGGGTGCTGGCTCGGGTCGATCTGTCGCTGCTGACGCTGTTCGCCGGCCTGTTCGTGGTGGTCGGTGCGCTGGCACACTCCGGCGTGACGACGCTCGCGGTCGCCGCCCTCGGTGCGGGCTGGGCCGGCGGCGTGGCCGCCCTCACGGTCGTCACGGCCGTCGCCAGCAACCTTTTCTCGAACGTGCCGGCCGTGCTGCTGCTGGCGCCGCTGGTGGCGGAGGCGGGTGGCGGCCGGACCGGCTTCCTGACGCTGGCGATGGCCAGCACGCTGGCCGGCAACCTCACGCTGGTGGGCTCGGTGGCGAACCTGATCGTGGTCGAGGGCGCCCGCCAGGCAGGGGTCACGGTGGGCTTCTGGGCCTACCTGCGGGTGGGCCTGCCGATCACGCTGGTGACCCTGGCGCTGGGCGCGGCCTGGCTGTCGCTGACGGCGCCGCCACTCGGTTGAGGGCGCGCGGCTCAGGCGAGTCGCTGCACCAGGCTCGGGTCGTCGACCCGGGCGTTCCCGACCGCGCGGCCGACCGGGTACGCCTCGAGCCGCTCGCTGGCGCAGGGCCGCAGCAGGTCGGCCAGCGCCGAGACGTCGCGGACGCCCGCGTCGAGCCAGCGCGATAGGTCCTCGGGCTCCAGCACCACCGGCATGCGGTCGTGCAGGGTCGCCATCAGCGCGTTCGGCTCGGTGGTGAGGACGCTGACGCTGCAGTCCGGCTCCCCCGCGGAACGCAGCGCGTACAGGCCGGCGAGCGCCATCGGCGCGCCATCGCGCCGGTGGACGTAGTAGGGCTGCTTGGCGCCGCCCTCGGCCTTCCACTCGTAGAACCCGCTGGCGGGGACGACGCAGCGGGCGTGCCGGGCGGCGTCGCGGAAGGCGGGCTTCTCCCCCACCGTCTCGGCGCGGGCGTTGAACAGCAGGGCCCTGAAGGCCGGCGGCTCCTTCACCCAGGCTGGGACGAGCCCCCAGCGGGCGTCGAGCCGCTCGCGGCGACCGTCGGGCCGTGCGCGCACGATCGGGACGCGCTGCGTCGGCGCGATGTTGTAGCGCGGCGTCCAGCCGAACGCGTCCAGCTCGAACAGCCGGGTGAGGTCCTCCTCGTCGTGGTACAGGGTGTAGCGCCCGCACATGGCGCGCCTACCGCGGTTCGAGGCGAACGGGGGTCACGGCGCCGCCTCGCGCAACTCGGCCAGCAACCGGTCCCGGTCCTCGGGCAGGTACTCGGCCAGCAGGTCGCCGTGATCGACGAAGGCGACGGCGTCCTCCAGGTGCGGCGGGAGGGTGGCGAAGCCATGGGTGGCCAGCACGTCGAGCCGGCTCAGCTCGTAGAGGGACCCCTGCCATCCGTCGCGCTCGATGCGCTCGAGGGTGAACTTGTGCAGCGTGGCCTGCATGAGGGTGTGGACCAGCTGCCGCTGCTCGTCGCTCATCGCCTGCCAGGCGGACCGCCCGCGCTCGCGACGCTGCTGGTGAAAGCCCTCCTGCAGGCCGGCCACGATGCCGCGCACGGCCTCGCGCGTGAGCCGAGCGTCGCCGCCCTCGCCCTCGCTGCGCGGCGGTTCGATCCCCTGCTGCAGCAGGCTGTGCGCGAAGCCGGCCAGGTTGGCGATGGGGCGGCCCGTCTGCTCGGCCTTGCGCTGGAGCGAGCGGGCGTAGCCCACGATGTCGATGACCCGCTGCGGCCCGTACTGCTTGACCGCGACGTCGGGGTCGAGCGCCCAGCCGATCTCGCGCAGGGCGTCGGCGGCGTGCAGCGCTCGCAGCTTCGCCTCGCCGTCGCCCTCCCGCTTGACCCGCCGCGCGATGCTCTCGGGCAAGCGCACGCGCGGCTGGAAGACATCGTTCTTGTCGATGAAGATCGACACGTGCTGGTACTTCCGCCCGATCTTGCGGCCCTGGTAGTCGAAGGTGAGACACGTGTAGCGCCGGAACTCGTCGCGCGCCCTGTCCAGGACGTACATGAAGTCCTTGAAGCGCTCGTACTTGCCCTCCAGGCCGAGGCGCAGCTTGAGGTCATCGACGTCGAAGTCGAGGTGCCGCTTCTCGCCGCCGTAGCTGGTGGTGTAGAGCACCTCGAACAGCCGCATGCTGTTGAACGACTCGAAACTCAGCAGCTGGTCGGTGGGGATGATGCTGAAGTCACGGCGCAACTGCAGCAGGAACGGCTTGAGCTTGTCGTGGATCTTGAGCTCGATGCACGCGAGCTTGTCCTTGCTGTCGCGGCCGCTGTCGTAGCGCGCCTCGCTGACCCACTGGAACATGACCCAGTCACCGTTGCTCTCCTTGACCTGGACGGTCTGCTCGAGCAGCTCGCGGGCGGAGTCTTCGATGCGGTTGTAGATGCTCTTCCCGCGGATGTTGAAGATCTGGGCGTACTCCCAGGCGGTGATGCGGATCGGCTCCAGGTCGTGGTCGTCGCGGGTGATGTCGGAGAGGGCGAGCACCAGCAGCCGCTTGGTCAGCAGGCCCATCTCCTGGCGCGACAGCGCCAGGGGGTTCGCCTGCGTGACGGCGACCCGACCGCCGGTGCGTCGCTCGATCGCGCGCCGGGCAGCGACCTTGGCCGCCGACTTCGGGCCGGCGCGACCGCCCTTGCCGCCACGCGCCTGCGGCCCACGCGCGCCCGACCGAACGGCGCCGCGGTCCCGCGCCTGCTCGCGCTGCGGCCTCGTTTCGCCGTCCGCCTCACGCGCGTCGGCCACGACCGGCGGCGCGGCCAGCGGCGTGTCGGCATGGGCCAGATCGCGTTCCATCGTCCCCCTCACGGCATCCAGCGAACCATACGCTTGCGGGGAACCTTGTGTCAATGTTCACCACATCTCTCGACAAGCGGGGAACCATGGTCCCGCAATTTCCCCGGTTCGGTCCCCCGGGCCTCCCACTCGGTCCCGCAGGATCCCCACCTGGGTCCCCCTACCTCCCCGCGAGGGTACCCCATCTCCCCCGCCCCGGTCCCGCCTCCTCCCCGCTTTGGCCACAGTTACCGCGTCCCACACGCCGACAACGCCGATCCATCAATGGGAAAGTCAATGACGATCTTGAGAATCCAACAGGCAATGCCGCGCGGCGCGCGGGCGCGCCGCTGTTGGTGAGGATCGGTTGGTCCGACCTCAACAGTCCCCCCACCCCCGCATCCGCGTGGCGGCGCGAGTGCCTGACACCGGCCCTCGGTGGTCGGGCGCCACGGGCGGCCCGCCGCAGCGTGGGCCGGGTCCCCCGCCGCCACCGCTTCGGCCCGAAGTGGGAATCGAAGGGGACTGTGGCGGCGCCAACGTGAGTCCCGTGGGTTTCCCTCTCGTGGCGGCCGCGAGGGTGGCTGTCGTGGCCGGTGCGTGCTCGGTCCGCGTGCCGATCATGCGAGAACGCTGTGTGGTACGATCATTGGCGCGCGCGCAAGAGAAGACGTCGGCCTGCTGAGTCCCCTAGGTTCCCCGCTGCTTCGCGTGCGCGGGGGCTGGTGCGGGCGCTGCGCCGACGCGGGCGTGGGCGGCGACTGGCCGTGCCGTGGCGATCCCACACGGGGGCCGCCGCCTCGGTCAGCGGCCTGGCATGCGGGCGTGTGCGTCCTGTGCGACGTAGAGGCGTCATCGGGCAACCGCGGGCGGCGAGCAGGCGAAGTGGGAAAGCGGGGGGACTGCGGCGGCCATCCCCGCCCCCGCGCCCCGCATGCGGGACGGATGGGGGACTGAGGCCCGGGGGTGGGTGGCCGCAAGGACGGTCGCCGCCATAACGTTATGGCGGGCTGGGCGGCAGGCGGCGTGGGCGCGTCCTGGGGCGGCCTGCGTCGTGTGGCTGCGGGCGGCTGCCGGCCATCCGGGGGCCGGCCGCGGGTCGGCGGGTATGATGCGCGCACCGCGGGACCGGCGCTTCTCGGACCGGCCCCAGGCAGGCGGGGGTCGCGACCATGATGGTGCTTACCTTCTTCAACCACGCCGGCGGCGTCGCCAAGACCAGCACGGTGCGCGACGTCGGCTACGTCCTGGCGGAGGGTGGGCGCCGGGTCCTGCTCATCGACATGGACCCGCAGGCCAACCTGACCAAGTGGCTCGGGGTGGACGACGACATCGGACTCGAGCAGACGGTCTACCCGGCCATCATCGGCGGCGATCGCGACGATGACGATGAAGACGCCGGCGACGACGAGCCCGACCTGCGGCTGCCGCCGCCGCTGCGTGTCCACGGTATGGACCTCATCCCGGCACAGCTCAACATCGCCATCATCGAGCGCGAGATCCTCACGGTGTTTCTCGGCGTGTTGAGGTTGCGGGACGCGGTCCGCAAGCTCGCGGGCTACGACTTCGTGTTGATCGACCCCCCGCCGAGCCTCGGGCAGTTGTCGGCCCTGGCGGTGGTCGCCTCCGACCGGATCGTCGTGCCGTTGCCCACCAACCGCAAGGGGCTCGACGGCATCCCCACGGTGGTGAAGATGGTGCGCGAGTACAAGAAGGCGGCCCGTGATCTCAACATCGCGCTCTTCGTGCTGACCCAGCACGACCGACGCACCCGGCACGATCGGGAGAGCCACGAGATCATCGCTGCCCAGCTGCCGGCGGTCGCGCCGATCTCGTCGCCGCTGGCGAGCCGGCCGGCGATCTACAGCGACGCCCAGGTCGAGGGCCTACCGATTCCGCTGTACGCCCCCGGCTCCGAGGCCGACCGCGAGGTCCGCCAGGTGACGGGCCAGTTGCTCGCCGCCTTGGGGATGTCGGCGTGAGCGCACGTCGCCGCCGCACCGACCTCGACCGCGCCGCCGTGTTCGAGGCCATCCTGGGCGACCTCGGCCAGGAGGACGCCGGGGTGACCGAGGCCGGCAGCATCCCGATCGATGAGATCGTGTTCCACGACCGGCAGCCGCGCCAGTTCATGGACCCGGCGGCGCTGGCGGCGCTGGCCGCCTCCATTCGCGAGCGCGGGGTGCTGGAGCCGGTCCTGGTGCGGCGGGTCGAACGCGGCTACGAGCTGGTCGCCGGGGAACGGCGGACGCGCGCGGCGCGCGACGCCGGCCTCACCCGCGTGCCGGCGATCGTCCTGGACCTCGACGATCGCGAGGCGCTCGAGATCTCCATCATGGAGAACCTCCAGCGCGAGGACCTCAACGCGGTCGAGGAGACCGAGGCCGTGCTTCAGCTGATCGAGCTCAGCCTCGAGCTCGATCGCGCCGGTGCGCTGGCGCTGTTGAACGAGCACGTCCAGGAGGCCCGCGGCCGGGTGCCGCAGACGCGCTTCAGCGTGGGGCAGAAGGGCGCCGTGGTCGAGCTGTTCGAGCGCTTGGGGCGCTTCACGGCCGCCTCGTTCCTGGCCAACCGGGTGCCGATCCTGGGCTTCCCCGGCGAGCTGCTGGACGCGGTCCGCGAGGGCCGCCTGGACTTCACAAAGGCGCAGGCGCTGGCGCGTGTGGACGACCCCACCGATCGCCGGCGGCTGCTCGACGAGGCCGTGGCGCAGGAGCTGAGCCTCAGCCAGATCCGGCGCCGCATCACCGAGGTCCGCGCCGACCGGCGGGTGGAGCGCCGCCTGGACGACGAGGTGCTCGACCGTATTCACACGGCCCGGCGGCTGCTGCAGCGCCGTTCGCTGGCGCGCCTGTCGGAGGAGCGATTGCGGCGGGTGGGCAGCCTGCTCGACGAGCTCCTGGTCCTGCTCGACGGCGACTGATGCGGAGCTGCGCTCCGGGCGCCGCGGGCGCGGCTGCGCGGGCGTGGCGCGGTGCCGTGGCGTGTGGGTCTCCCCTGCCCCGCCCCTGAGGGCGGGCCCGCCCCCGCGGGCGGGCCCGGCGGCGCGCGGGCCACGCCGGTCGCCATGCGGCTTTCCACGGCGCGTCGCCGGGCGCAGGGACCCCGCACGCGGCTACAGTGCCGCGGCGTCGGCGGGCGTAACCTCGAGGGTCGGAGGTGCACGATGCTCGAGGTGGGACAGATCGCGCCCGACTTCAGCCTGCAGGACCAGGATGGCCAGACGCGGTCGTTGGCGGACGCTCGTGGCCGGTGGGTGGTGGTGTACTTCTACCCCAGGGACGACACGCCGGGGTGCACCAAGGAGGCCTGCGCTTTCCGAGACGGTCTCCCCCGTTTCGGCCGGCTCGATGCGCTCGTGTGGGGGGTGTCCGCCGACGACGGGCGTGCCCACCAGAAGTTCGCCGCCAAGTACGGCCTGAACTTCCCCCTGCTGGTCGACGCCGGCAGGTCGATGCTGGAGGCGTACGGGGCCTGGGTCGAGAAGAGCATGGCTGGCAGAAGCTACATGGGCGTGCAGCGCATCACCTACCTGATCGACCCCGAGGGCAAGGTGGCGCGGGCGTGGGCGAAGGTCAAGCCGGAGGCGCACGCCGAGGAGGTCGCCGCCGCGCTGGTCGAGCTGCAGGCCTGACGGGAGACGGCTAGGAGGGATATACGCCGCGTGCGCGGTGCGTGGGAACCGAACGCGACGCCCCCGCGCTCTCCTGGATGGGCGCTGCCATAACGTTATGGCAGAGAGGTCGGGGCGATGCCGGCGCGGTCCGCGGGAGCGGGATGACGGGTCGCGGGGCGGGGCGTCAGCCGTAGTGGTAGCCGCGGACGGCCACCGGCGCCGGCAGGGCGAACAGGCGCTCGGCGCGCAGCGAGAGCTGGTACCCGGTGTCCTCTACCACCACGTCGGCCACCAGGATGGCGGCGTCGCGGAGCAACACGCGCTGCCGTGACCAGAGGTCGGGCGAGATGATCAACTGGCCGCGGGCGGCCCCGTCCTCGAGGACGAAGAACGCGAAGCCCTTGGCGGTGCCGGGGCGTTGGCGCCCGACCACGAGCCCTGCGGTGCGGTGGCGGCTCTGGCGGGCCACCCGGCGGAGCTGGCCCAACGAGACGGCCCCGAGTTCACGCAGCTGATCGCGCACGAGATCGAGGGCGTGCAGCTCGAGGCTCGAGAGGCGCGCGACCGCGTGGTCCCACACGTAGCGCTCTGGCTCGGTCAAGGGGGCGAACGCCGGGACGTCGGGGGGCGGGTGGAACAGGGGGTCCTGGTCGGCCGTGGCCGTGGGCGGCGCGGCCGCATGGACCAGGTAGAGGGCGTCGCGTCGCGGCGAGGTGGCATCGAATGCGCCGGCGCGCGCGAGGGCCTCCCAGGCGGGGGCCGGAGCGGGCACGCGCCGCATGGCGGAGATCACGTCGCGGTAGGGCCCGCGGGAGAGGCGGTCGCACATGATGGCGCGCGCGAGCGCGGGTGACACGCCCTTGACCGCCGCCAGCGGCGTACGCACGGCCCAACGCCCGTCCGGCCCACGCTCGACGCGGTAGTGGACGCCGGAGCGGTCGATGTCGATCGGCAGGAGGGGCACGCCCCAGGCGCGTGCCTCCTGGCGCTTGGTGGACGGGGACCACATGCCGGGCTCCTCGGTGAGGATGGCGGCCAGGAAGGCGGCTGGATGGTGCACGCGCAGCCACGCCGAGGCGTAGGCGTGCAATGCGAACGCCCAAGCATGGGACTCGGCGAAGCCGTAGCCCTGGTAGGCCTTGACGGCGTCGAACACGACGTTCGCGTCGGCCTCGGTGGCGGCCACGGTCTGCTGAGCGCCCGCGACGAAGCGCTCGCGGTCCGGTTCGATGTCGGCGAGGTCACGGAAGCCCGAGACGCGCTTGCGGAAGCGGTCGGCCTCCGTCCAGCTCATGCCGGCGAAGTGCACGGCGATGCGCAGGACGTCCTCCTGGAAGAGGAGGACGCCGTAGGACTTGGCCAGGATCGGCTCGAGGCTGGGATGCCAGTAGGTGACGGGCTCGAGGCCGCGGCGACGGCGCAGGTAAGGGTGGACGGTGCCGGATTGGATGGGGCCGGGTCGGATGAGCGCGATCTGGTGCGCCAGGTCCTTGAGGGTGCGTGAGCGCATGACGCGGGCGGTGTTGACCTGGCTGGGACTCTCGATCTGGAACAGGCCCATGGTGGCGCCCGCGGCGATGAGGTCCCACACGCGTGGATCGTCGGGCAGCGCATCGAGGTCCAGCCAGGTGCCCTCGGTGCGCAGGACCTCTTCGCGCGCGCGTTCCAGGGCGGCGAGCATGCGTAGCCCCAGGAGGTCGAGCTTGATCAGGCCGAGGGCCTCGGCGTCGCCCTTGTCGAGCTGGAGGAGCTTGAGGCCGCCGCTCGAGCGCTGGAGCGGGCTGTAGTGGGTGAGGGGGTCGCGGGCGAGGACGACGCCGCCGCTGTGGGGTGCCAAGTGGCGCGCGTGGCGAGGCTCCATGCGCGTGAGCAGGCCGAGGAGGGCGGCCTTCGCCGGCGCGTCGGCGAGGACCTCGTCGAAGGCGGGCGCGGCCTCGCGCGCGCGATGGGGCGGGAGGTGACGGAAGTCGCGCCCCAGCGCGCGCGTGAGCAGGTCGCGCTGCTCTTGGGGGATGCCGATCGCGCGGCCGAGGTCCTGGATGGCCAGGGGGAGGCGGTAGGTGATCTTGTTGGCCACCATCGCCTCGGTGGTGGCGCCGAAGCGCTGCTCGACCCAGGCCAGCAGTTCGTCGCGGCGGGCGGAGGAGACGTCGATGTCGACGTCGGGCATGGCGGTCTTGCCGGTGTGCAGGAAGCGCTCGAACAGGAGGTCGTGTTCGATTGGGTCGGCGCGCGTGATGCCGAGGAGGTAGCAGCAGATCGAGGCGGCGGCGGAGCCGCGGCCGGCGGCCAGGATGCCGTGGCGGCGGCAGTGGTCGGTGACCTCGGCGGCCACCAAGAAGAAGTCGGCCAGGCCGAGGGCGCGGATGGTGGCGAGCTCCTCCTCGAGCTTGAGGCGTGCCTGGGCGAGTCGGTCCCCCTGGTAGCGCTGCAAGAGGGCCTCGTAGCAGCGGCGCTCGAGGTGCTCGGCGGGCGAGAGGCCGGCCGGGACGCGGGCGCTGGGCGGGACGAGGCGCTCGGGGAGGAGGTCGAAGGCGGCGCGTTCGGCCACCCAGGCGGCGTTGAGGGCGGCCTCGGGGAAGGGGAGGCGGCGCTGCACCTCGGCCGGGCCCGGGAGTGCGCCCGCGTCGTTCTGGGGACGCTGGGGGTGGGGTTCGTCGACGGTGATGCCCAGGCGTGCGCAGGTGAGCGCGTCGAGCAGGCGGTGGTCGGCGGGCAGGGCATGGCGCACCTCGGGGGCGGCCACGGTGGGGAGGCCGACGTCCTGGGCGAAGCGCCGCAGCACGCGGGCGCGCCGGCCGTCCCAGGGGAGGCGGTCGTGGAACAGCTGGACGTAGAGGCGGTCGGGGAAGGCGCCCTTGAGCTCGCGCACGCGGCGGTCGAGCTCGGCGACCTGCCGGCGCGCCAGGAAGCGGGCGGGCAGGCCGTCGCGCGCACCGGTGAGGCACACCAGGTCGTGGGTGTGGGCCAGCAGCACGGCCCACGGGACGGCGGGGGCGTCGGCGGCGTGGGCGTGGGTGATCAGCTCGTTCAAGGTGGCGTAGCCGGCGCGGGAGGCCGCCAACAGCACCAGCGGCACCACGTCGCGGTCGTCGAGCCGCACCGGCACGGTGGCGCCGATCAGGGCCCGCAGGCCGGCGTCGCGGGCCGCCTGGAAGAGCTCCACCGCCCCCGTGACGTTGAGCAGGTCGGTGAGCGCCAGGCTGCGGTAGCCGAGCTCGGCGGCGCGTCGCACCAGGGTGGTGGGGGTGGCGGTGCCGGCGCCGAAGCTGAAGGTCGAGCGGGTGCAAAGCAGCGCGGTCAGCCGTTCGCCCGCGATACCCACCACCGCCCGTCCTCCCGGTAGACCTCCAGCCAGCGCCCGTCGTCGGCCTCCAGCAACTGGTAGTGGCGGCGGATCTCGGTCGCCCACCAGTGGCCGACGTAGTCCCAGTCGTCGATGACGCGGACGACGCGGGCCACCCGGGGCGCGCCGTCCGTTCCGGTCCAAAACACGTTCAGCACGGAGTCATCGCGCGTGCGCATCTCGGCGGGGGCCATCACCGGTCGCATGCCGGCCTCACGCGTGGCCCGTCGGCGAGGGCGCCGCCACGGGCCGCGCCGGCCCGGCCGGGCGCGTCGCGGGGTGCACCGGCGGGCGGGCCCACGGGCGCGCGGTCCCGAGGGGCGCCGGCGCGGCGGTCGCGGGGGGGCCGCCACCAGGGGCCGCGCCTGGAGTCCGGGCGGGCGCCTCGGCAGGGGAGGGGAGAGGTGCGGCGGGCGCGTCGGGGGGGAGGGGTCGCGTCACGCCGGCGTCGATGCGCGTGCCGATGGGCGGCGCGGCGTGCAGGGCCGCGGGCGGCACGGCGCCGAGCGGGGCCTCGAGCAGGGCCTGGGCCGGGCGCCCGCGGGCGCGGCGCGCCGCGGTCGGGTCGCCGGCGCCGCTGGTGACCGGGCGGGCGCCATCCTCCAGCGCCGCCCACCGCCAGACCCGGTCGGCGGCAGGGGCGTGCGGATCGTCCCAGCGCACCCGCACCAGCGCGTGGGGGTAGCGCTCGAGCACGGCGTCGGCCGCCGCCTCGTGCTGGCGCCGCGCGTCCCACAGGCCGACCGCCTCGGCGAGCCGCTCGGGGGCGGCGAGCTCGACCGTCAGCCCCGCGATCCCGCTCGCGGCGGCGCCGGTGTCACGCAGCGCGAACAGCGCCTGCTGCCGGATCTGGCCGGCGGCGCGCAGCGGGCGCTTGGCCAGCCGCGAGGCGCGGCGGGCGCCCGCGCCGCCCTCGGTGGCCACGGTCAGGTGGCGTGCGGCGCGGCCGTGCAGCTCGAGCGCCAGCGAACGCGCCAGCCGGTCGAGCGCCGGCTCGAGTTCGGCGGGTTCGAACAGCGGCCGTTCGAACGCCAGCGTGCGGCGCAGTACCGCGGGGACGGCCCAGGGCGCGAGCCGTCGCCGGCGCGGCCCGTGCAGGTAGGGGAGGAGCGCCTCGCCGGCCTCGCCCAGGAAGGCGCGGACCTGCGTCCGGCTCCAGCCGGCCAGGTCGCCGGCGGTGGCCAGGCCCAGCCAGTGGAGGCGCGTCAGGTCGCCCTCGCCCAGGCCGACGCCGCGCAGGAAGCGCAGCGGCAGGCGCCGCAGGAAGGCGTCCGCCGTCCCCGCCGCCACCACCCGCGCCTGCCCCGGCCGTGCCGCCAACGCCGCCAACTCCGCCGTCTCGGCGTCGTCGGCGACCCCCACGCGGGCGTTCAGGCGCGCCGCCAGCTCCGCCGCCTCGTCCTCGCCCAGGCGTGCGAAGGCGCGGCCGCGCCGCCCGGCATCGAGCCAGGGGGTCCAGCCGAGCAGTTCGCGCACCAGCTCGCGCCAAGCCTGCGCCATCCCCGGCTCGTCGCTGGCGGCGACCTGCAGCCCCGGCGCCCGCAGGCGGGCGCCCGCCAGCCGCATGCCGCGGTCGATGCCCCCGCGGCGGGCGGCCGGGTTGGCGTGCAGGACCCGCCCGTCGTCGCAGGCCACCAGCGGGGTGCGGGCGAGGGTGGGCGTGCGCCGCTCCGCCAGCCACAGCGGGAAGGGCTCGACGACGACGGCGGCGAGGCGGGTCGGGGCGTCGGCGCGGGGTGTCGCGTGGACCGGCGGGCCGCCGGCGGCCCGCGCCGGTCGTGGGGTGGGGAAACGCGTGTCCATCGTGCGTCCTTCGGGTGCTACGATGCCCACAGCACCAGGGGCGAGGCGTGCGCGCTGTGCACGTCGGCGTCTCGGGGCGGAACGAGGGCGCGTCCTCCCTGCTTGCCGGCTCGGGGATGCGCCTTCGTCGTCGTGGAGGGGAGGGGTGCGGACCCCGTTGGGCCTCAGCCGGCGGCACCTCCCTCGACGAGCAGGTCGCGCAGCACGTCGCCGCGCAGGAGCCCGCGGTAGACGCCGTCGACGCGCAGGTCGCCGGGCGCCACCTCGAGCGTGGGGTAGGCCGGGTTGTGGGGCCGCAGGCGGTAGCGCGTCGGGCGGCGCGGCGGCCCCGACCAGGCGAGGTACTTCAGGGTGCTCTCGTCGTCGCCGACCCGCACCGCGCAGATCTCGCCCTGCCGCTCGGGGGCGCGTCGCTGCAGCAGCACCACGTCGCCCTCCTCGATGCGGTCGGCCATCGAGTCGCCGCGCACCCGCAGCGCGAAGCGGTCGTCGCGGCCGCGCAGTGCCAGGAAGCCCTCGGCCTCCGGCACCTCGCCGACCGGCAGGCCGGCGGCGATCTCCCCGTACAGCGGCACGCCGCGCGCGACCCCCAGCAGCATCACCTCGGGTGGGCGGCCGGGTCCGCGGGGGGTCACCCGCAGGTGCCCCTTCGCCGCCAACGCCCCCAGGTGCTCGCGCAGGGTGGGGTAGCGGATGCCGAAGCGACGGGCGAGCTCGCTGAGCTCGGGCAGCCGTCCATCGCGCGCCTGGGCCTCGCGCAGGGCGTCGAGGATCCGGAGCTGCTTGAGGGGTGGGCGCGGCATCGGTCCTCCTTCAATGACCCTGAGTTACGCAGGGTAAGGACCACGATAGGCCCGCGCCGACACCCCTGTCAAGCGCCCGCCGTCACCGCTCTCTTGGTCGCCTCTGAGGCGTCAGGGACGCACGCGCGGCCCCGGGCTCGCCTCCAGCGGCACGGCGGCGCCGTTGGCCGCCAGCGGCACCGTGTCGCCCACCCGGACGCCGCATTCCGGCCCCGTCTGCACCACCAGCCGCAGCCCGTCGCCCTGCAGCAGCTGGCAGGTGAAGGTCAGGTCGTGCCCCTTGAACTCGCGGTGCAGCACCCGCACCGGCACGCCGTGGCCGCCGGGCCGGAAGGACAGCGCCTCCGGCCGCACCGACACCATGACCTGGCCCCGCGTCGGGCGCGACAGCGGGAGTTCCCCCAGCGGCGTGCGCGCCACGTGCCCCAGCCCCTCGCCGCGCAGCAGGTTGGTGCGGCCCAGGAAGCTGGCCACGAACGCCGTCCGCGGCCGGGCGTACACCGCCTCCGGCGGGCCCTCCTGCTCGAGGCGCCCCGCACGCATGACCGCCAGCCGGTCGGCGAAGGTCAGCGCCTCCTCCTGGTCGTGCGTCACCAGCACCGCCGTGGTGCCGGTGCGCTTGAGGATCTGGCGCACCTCGTCGCGGGTGGTGCCGCGCAGCGCGGCGTCGAGGTTGCTGAACGGCTCGTCGAGCAGGATCACCGCGGGCTGCGGCGCCAGCGCCCGCGCCAGCGCGACCCGCTGCTGCTGTCCGCCCGAGAGTTGATGCGGGTAGCGCCCGGAGAAGATGGTGAGGCCCACCAGGTCGAGCACCTCGGCGGCGCGCCGCCCCCGCTCCGGGCGCTTGGCGTCGCGCAGGCCGAAGGCCACGTTCTGCAGCACCGTCAGGTGCGGGAACAGGGCGTAGTCCTGGAACACGAAGCCGATGCGCCGGCGGTCCGGTGGCAGCCAGACGTCGGGACCCGCCACCTCGGCGCCGGCGATCCGCACGCGGCCCTCGTCGGGGATCTCGAAGCCCGCGATGAGTCGCAGCAGGGTGGTCTTACCACAGCCCGAGGGCCCCAGCAGGCACACGATCTCGCCGGACGCGACGTCGAGCGACAGGTCCTCGACCGCCAGCTGCGCCGGCCGCAGGTAACCCTTGGTGAGGGCCTGCAGCTCCACGACGGGCGGTGGGGGAGGGGAGGGGTCCATGCGCGGCGGCCAGTGTACCGGCCCGCGAAGCCGGCCCGTGTCGGGGCGGAGCCGCCCGCCTCACCCTCGTCCGTGGCGCCGGGGCCATCGCGTATGGTGACCCCATGGCCCTCCTGAGCGCCGACGCCTACCACCGCGCCCGTGCCTTCCTGCTGGAGCGGGCCCGTCCGCTCGAGCGGCGGGCGTTCGAGCACGAGTTCGAGGCCGCGCCCGCCTGGCCCGTCCTCGACGAGCTGGCCCGCTTCCAGAACCCCGACGGCGGCTTCGGCCACGGCCTCGAGCCAGACGCCCTGACCGGCGCCAGCGGCGCCCTCGCCACCAGCGTGGCCCTGCACCGCCTCGCCGAGGCCGGGGCGGCGAACGATCACCCGCTGGTGAGCGGTGCCGTCGCCTACCTGGCCCGGGCGCTCGACCCCACCGCCCGCGTGTGGCGCATCGTCCCGGAGGCGACCGCCGACGCCCCGCACGCCCCCTGGTGGGCGCAGGACGGGCTCGAGGAGCGCTTCCACGGCTTCACGCTCAACCCGAAGGCCGACCTCGTCGCCCAGCTCTACGCCCTCGGCCCGGCCGCCGACGAGGGCTGGCTCGACGGGCTGGCCGAGGACGTCGTGCGCGAGGTCGAGGCCCGCGCGGCCGCCGGCCTCGAGATGCACGATCTCATCGGCGTCGCCCACCTGCTCGACGCCCCCCACCTGTCGCCCGGGCTGCGCCGCCGCCTGCTGGAGCGGGTGGTCGCGCTGGCCGAGGAGGGCGTGGGCCACGGACCCGAGGACTGGGTCGGCTACGGCCTCAAGCCGCTCGCGCTGGCGCCCCGGCCCGACACCGCGTTGGCGTCGGTGCTCGCCGGCCCGGTGCAGGCCCACCTCGATCATCTGATCGCGACCCAAGGCGACGAAGGCGCCTGGTGGCCGAACTGGTCGTGGGGCGACGACGCCGATCCCGAGGCGTGGGCCGCGAGCCGCGTCGCCTGGGCCGGCATGCTCACGCTCGACGCGCTGCGGCATCTGCGGGCGTTCGGGCGATTGGCTGGGGCGTAGCCCGCGGCGCGCGGGTCGACGCCCAGGGGGTCGTTAGACCGGCGCCAGCGTCCCCGTCCAGATCATCCAGCAGAGCACCGACTTGGCGGCCAGGCTCAGGATGATGTACGCGCGCTCGCCGTAGACGTAGTCGCGCCAGGGCCCGACCTTCTTGTACTGCAGGACCATGTTGACGGCGAAGATGTTGAAGAACACGAACAGGGTGGGGATGATCGCGTAGACGAATCCGGGGGGCCCCTGGTCGCCGGAGTTGACGGCGCCGTAGAAGTACCAGAAGATCACGATCCACGGGACGATGCCGGCGACGCTGCCGTAGATGAACGCGGTCCAGTCGACCCGCTTCGTGTAGTAGTTGTGGTACTCCATCATGATCCCGAAGAGGTTCATGGTGCCGTTGAGCGCGAAGATCAGGATGATGGCGCCCAGGTCCCAGATGCCGGTGAGCATGCCGATCAGCACGATCATCACCGACGACGACAGGGCGTACTCGTAGAAGCGGACGGGGTTCATGCCGCGCCGCAGGTCGCGGCCGTAGCGCTCGAAGCCGAGGGTGGCCAGGTACCCGTGCGCGACCGCCGAGATCAACAGGAAGGTCGCCACGGCGGGGCCGAAGGGGAGTTCGTAGAACAGCTTCGGGTCCGGGGTGAGCCGGAGGGCGCCGTCGACGAACCGGGCGCCGAGGAAGTTGGTGAAGATCGGGTAGGTGGTGGCGTTGCTCACCGCGATCATGAACACGCCCTGAAGGAGGTGCAGGACGCCCATGACGGCGTTGAAGCGGCGGAGGCCCCTCAGCCTCTCGTCGCTGACGGGCACGCGGTCGGACACGGGCATGATGGCGGTGGTCATCGTCCCTCGCAATCTCGGGTCTCGGCAGGTCCCGCGGCTAGCCTACACATGATTAGGGGCCCAGGAATGGCGGTCGGGCCCACGGTCTCCGGTTCGCCCGCGGCGGGGCGCAGGCAGGTCAGCGGGCGGGCCGCTCGATCCGGGCGACGGATACCACCGTCCGCCACGGCACCACCTGCCCGGCGAAGCGCGCTCGGTAGCGGCGGGCGACCTCCTCGATCTGCGGCGGCTCCAACTCGGCGGCGAGCGCCCGCTCATACGCGCCCGGCGCGTCCGGGGCGCCGAACCAGCGCGCGACGACGTCCGCGCCCAGGCGCTGGTCGCCGTGGACCACGACGTCGAGCGCGGTCGCGAGCGTCAGGCCGGCGGCCTCGGCCAGGGCGTCCCAGCGCGGCTCGTCCCAGGCGTCGGCGCCCGCGTACAGCGTCTCCTCGCACGCCCTGACCCGGGCGCCGAGCGCCTCGGCGCCGGTCCAGTCGACCAGAGCGGCGAGCCGCTGGGCGCGCGCCGGGTCGTTCTCCGCCAGGAGGATCGCGCCGCCCGCGGCGAGCAGCCCCGCGAGCCCCGACAAGAAGGCCGCCGCGTCGTCGACCTCGGCCAGCGCACCGCGCCCGAGCACCCGGTCGAAGCGGACGGCGGGGTCGAGGGCCGTCACCGCGTCCGCAACGGCGTCGACCGACGCCTCCAGCACCCGCGGCCGCTCGAGCTCGTCGAGCCGGGCGGCCTGCTGCCGCAGCGCGGTGGCGTGCGTCGGGTCGTGGGTCGCCGCCCACACCTGGCCCTCGGGCGTCCTGCGGACGCCTTCCCACACCAGCAGGCCGCTGCCGGCCGCCACGTCGAGGAGGAGGTGGTGGCGCTGGACGCGGGCCTCCTCGAACAGGGCGTCGCGCACGCGGGCCAGGCGTGCGCCGGCGGAGGAGACGGTGCGCTGTAGCCAGCGATCGCGGGCGCGGTCGGCGGGGGAGGTGGTGAGCACCTCGACGGGCGGGCGCGCCTCCTCCTCGAGCATGGCCGCGAGCTGCGCCTCGCGCCGCCGCGCCACCTCGTCGCGCACGCGCGCCTCGTAGCCCTGGCCGGAGGGCTGGTAGAAGACCTTGGCCTGCAGCGCGTCCGGCAGGTACTGCTGGGCCACCCAGTGGTCGCGGTAGGCGTGCGGGTAGGCGTAGCCGGCGCCATGCCCGAAACCCTCGGCGTCGCGGCTGGCGTCGCGCAGGTGGTTCGGGACCTCGCCCTCGCGCTCCTTGCCCACGGCGTCGAGCGCGTCGAAGAAGCCCATCGCCGAGTTCGACTTCGCCGCCGTCGCCAGGTACAGCGTCGCGTGGGCCAGGTGGTAGCGGCCCTCGGGCAGCCCCACGTAGTCGTAGGCCTGCGCCGCGGCGGCGACCACGCCGAGGGCGTGGGGGTCGGCCAGCCCGACGTCCTCGCTGGCGAGGATCAGCAGCCGCCGCAGGACGAAGCGCGGGTCCTCGCCGGCGTACACCATCTTCGCGAGCCAGTACAGGGCCGCGTCGGGGTCGGAGCCGCGGACGCTCTTGATGAACGCGCTGATGGTGTCGAAGTGGGCGTCGCCCTCCTTGTCGTAGAGCACCGCGCGCTGCTGGATCGACTCCTCCGCGACGCGGCGTGTGATCAGGATCACGGCGTCTCCATCGACGGACGTAGTTTCGACGGCGAGCTCCAGCGCGTTCAGGAGCGAACGGGCGTCGCCGTTCGCGACCCCTACGAGGTGCTCGAGGGCGTCGCCGTCCAGCCGCACCGACCGCCGACCGTAGCCGCGGTCCGGGTCCGCCAGGGCCTGGGCGGCGATCGCCCGCAGGTCGTCGTCGGTCAACGGCTTCAGCTGGAACACCCGCGAGCGCGACACCAGCGCCTTGTTGACCTCGAAGTAGGGGTTCTCGGTGGTGGCGCCGATCAGCACCACCGTGCCGTTCTCCACCCACGGCAGCAGCGCGTCCTGCTGCGCCTTGTTGAAGCGGTGCACCTCGTCGATGAAGAGGATCGTGCGGCGGCCGGCCCGCTGCTGCTCCTGGGCCTCGGCGACGGCCTCGCGGATGTCCTTCACGCCGCCGAGCACGGCGTTGAGGGAGGTGAAGCGGGATCGGGTACTGTTGGCGATCACCCGCGCCAGGGTCGTCTTGCCGGTGCCGGGTGGCCCGTAGAGGATGACCGAGCTGAGCTGATCGGCCTGGATCGCCCGCCGCAGCAACCGGCCGGGACCCAGGATGTGGGCCTGCCCGACGAACTCGTCGAGGGTGCGCGGCCGCATGCGGGCAGCGAGCGGCTCGTCCGCGGCGCGCTGGAACAGGGTGGGACCCGACGGGTTCACGACGCCCCCAGCCTACGCCCGCGACCAACGACCGGCGCCTGCCACCGGCCGCCGGGGCCGCCGCCTGCTGCCGGCGGCCGCGTCAGAACAGCCACCCCTGCGCCGCCCTGCCGGGCACCCGGAAGTGCTCCGTGGCCAGGGGTGGCCAGTCCCGTTCGAGCCCCGCGCGCCGGCGGTGGAGCTCGAACAGCCGGCGCAGTTGCCCGACGTAGGTCCCCTGGCCGCGCATGCGGTGCCCGAAGCGGCCGTCGTTCAAGCGGCCGCCGCGCGCCTCGCGCACCCGCGCGAGCACCCGCTCGGCGCGCAGCGGGACCTGCGCGCGCAGCCAGTCGACGAACACCGCCTCCACCGCCCCCGGTAGCCGCAGCAGCGTCCAGGCGGCGCCCTGGGCCCCGTGCTGGGCCGCGGCCGCCAGGATCGCGGGTACCTCGTGGTCGTTCAGCCCCGGGATGACGGGCGCCACGGCGACGCCGACCGGCACCCCGGCGTCGGCCAGCGCGCGGACCGCGCGCAGCCGGTCGGCGGCGGTGCTGGTGCGCGGCTCGAGGCGCCGCCGCAGGTCCTCGTCGAGGGTGGTGATCGAGACGGCCACGCGGGCGGCACCGAACCGCGCCAACTCGGCGAGGAGGTCGAGGTCGCGCGTCACCAGCGCGTTCTTGGTGATCACACCCACCGGCTGACGATGCGCGGCCAGCACCTCGAGGCAGCCGCGGGTGATCCGCAGCCGGCGCTCGATCGGTTGGTAGGGGTCGGTCACGCCCGACAACGCCAGGTGCTGTGGGAACCACGACGGCTTGGCGAGCTCGGCGGCCAGCAGCTCGGGGGCGTCTGTCTTGGCGAACAGCATGCGCTCGAAGTCCAGCCCGGCGGAGAGGCCGAGGTACTCGTGGCTGGGGCGCGCGTAGCAGTAGGAGCACCCGTGCTCGCAACCGCGGTACGGGTTGAGGCTGGCGTCGAAGGGGATGTCGGGCGAGTCGTTGCGGCTGACGACCGAGCGGCTGGCATCGCGGAACACCCGCGTGCGCACGGTGGGCCCCTCACCCGCCGCCGCCGCGTGGTCGAGCTCGTCACCGTCGAGCAGCAGCTCGTGGCCCGTGAAGCGCTGAACGGGATCGACGCCGGCGCCGCCGGGGCGGTAGGGGAGTCGCGCCATACCTCGGATAATACGGTATGATGCGCGTGGTCGTCCGTGGCGAACTGCGGCCCGACGCCCCCCGAGAGATACATCGACTCATGTCGATAGATGGTACCGTGAGCGCAATGGTCACCGAAGCCCCCGACACCCTCGCCCGGCTGAAGGCCGTTGCCGATCCAGTGCGTTGGAAGGCCCTGCAGTTCCTCCATGACCCGGCGCCGTCCACCTGCAACCCGCGAGGCGGCGGGGTCTGCGGCTGCGACTTCGAGACGGTCCTCGGGCTCGCCCAACCCACCGTGTCGCACCACCTGAAGGTGCTGGTCGATGCGGGTCTGGTGACGGGCCTTAAGCGCGGCCGGTGGGTCTTCTACCGGCTCGTCCCGGAGGCCTTCGTGGAGCTGCAGCGCGAGCTGGCGGCCTTCGTCTCGCCCGCGGGCGAACCGCCTTCGTGAGCGGAAGCGGCCGCCCGCTGCCGACGCCCGACGCCGAGGACCTGCGGGCGTCCGTCCGCGACTACTACACCCGGCGGCTCGACGACGCCACCCGCAGCGGGTCCGGTTGCTGCCCTCCCGGCGCCACCAACGTCGTCTTCGACGCGTCGCCGAACCCCATGCCGTCCTTCGGCTGCGGCGACGCTCACGCCCTCGCCGCTGTGGCGGTCGGCGAGAGCGTGGTCGATCTCGGCAGCGGGGCTGGGCTGGACGCCTTCCGGGCGGCCGAGGCCGTCGGTCCGACGGGCCGCGTGATCGGCGTCGACATGACCCCGGCGATGATCGCGCATGCCCGCGCCGCCGCCGGGCGCCTCGGCCTCGCCCAGGTGGCGTTCCGCGAGGGGCGCATCGAGGCGCTGCCGGTCGAGGACGCCGTCGCCGACGTCGTGATCTCCAACTGCGTCGTCAACCTCTCGACCGACGTCGAGGGCGTGCTGCGCGAGGCGTTCCGCGTGCTGCGGCCCGGCGGCCGCCTGCGCATCACCGACACGTTCCGCCGCGGTCCGGCCGTCGCCGATCCGACCTCCGGGGGCTGGTGCGCCTGCGTCGATGGCGCCCACGATCCGGCGACGTTGGCGGCGCAGGCGCGCCGGGCGGGCTTCATCGAGGTGGCCGTCGTCGGCGAGCCGCCGGGTGCGCCGGCCTGCGGCGACACCTTCTCGGCGACGCTGTGCGCCACGCGGCCGCAGATCGAGGCGCTCGCCCCGAGTGACCTCGCCGCCGCCGGTGCCCTGCTCGAGGCGGTGGGCCTGCCGACGCAGGGTTGGTCGGCGCCGACGCTGCTCCACTGGGGCGTCCGGCGCGACGGCCGCTGGGTCGGCGTCATCGCGCTCGAGCGCCATGGCGAGCACGGCCTGCTGCGCTCCTGGGCGGTCGCCCCGGACGCCCGCGGCAGCGGCGTCGGCGAGGCCCTGCTGCGGCACGCCCTGCGCGCCGCGGCCGAGCTCGGGCTGCGCAGCGTCTCGGGCCTGACGACGACGGTTCCGCAGCGGCTGGCGGCGGCCGGCTTCCGCGAGGTCGCCCGGGGCGCGCTGCCCGCCGCGGTACACGCCTCCCCGGAGCTGCAGGGCGCCTGTCCGGACCATGCGCGCGCCTTCCTGCGGGAGGATCTCGGGTGACGGCCCGCGTCCTGGTCCTGTGCACCCACAACAGCGCCCGCAGCCAGATGGCCGAGGGCTGGATCCGGCACCACGCCGGCCTCGCCGGTGCCGTGCTGGAGGTGTGGTCCGCCGGCACCGAGGCCACCCGGGTCAAGCCCGACGCGATCACGGTGATGGCCGAGGTCGGGATCGACGTCTCCGGCCACGGGAGCAAGGTCTTCGCCGACGTCCCCGACCCCTGGTCCTTCGACGTCGTGCTGACCGTGTGCGACGCCGCGAACGAGGCCTGCCCCGTCTACCCGGCGCGGACGACGCGGCTGCACGTGTCGTTCCCCGATCCCAGCGGCCACGACCTGGCGCGCTGGCGCGAGGTGCGCGACGCGATCGGCGCGATGAGCCAGGCGCTGGTGGCGGCGTTCGCCGGGGGCGGCGTCCCGAGCGAGGACGTGCTGCGGCTTGCGCTCCGCGACGCCGCCGAAGGGGCGGGCCATGCCTGAGGCGGCGGCCACAGCGAAGGGCCTCGGCGTCTTCGAGCGCTACTTGACGTTGTGGGTGGCGGCGTGCATCGTCGCGGGCGTGGCGGTGGGGCAGTTCCTGCCCGCGATTCCGAGCACGCTGCAGCGGTTCACGTACGCGGAGGTGTCGATCCCGATCGCGGTGCTGATCTGGTTGATGATCTTCCCGATGATGCTGCAGATCGATTTCGCCAGCGTGTTGGGGGTGCGGCGGCAGCCGAAGGGTCTGACGATCACGCTGGTGGTGAACTGGTTGATCAAGCCGTTCAGCATGCTGTTCTTCGCGTGGTTGTTCCTGCGGGTGATCTTCGCGCCGTTCATCCCGGCCGAGTTGGCGCTGGAGTACGTGGCGGGGGCGATCTTGTTGGGGGCGGCGCCGTGTACGGCGATGGTGTTCGTGTGGAGTTACCTGACGCGTGGCGACCCGAGTTACACGTTGGTGCAGGTGGCGGTGAACGACCTGATCATGCTGTTCGCGTTCGCGCCGATCGTGGCGCTGCTGTTGGGTGTGAGTCAGGTGTTCGTGCCGTACGACACGCTGATTCTGTCGGTGGTGCTGTACATCGTGGTGCCGTTGGTGGCGGGGTACCTCACGCGGACGACGCTGATTCGGCGCCGGGGGCGGGTGTGGTTCGACGAGGTCTTCCTGAGGCGCTTCGGGCCGACCACGATCGTGGCGTTGTTGGCGACGTTGGTGTTGTTGTTCTCGTTCCAGGGCGATGTGATCTTGGCGAATCCGTTGCATATCGTGTTGATCGCGGTGCCGCTGGTGGTTCAGACGTTCGTGATCTTCGCGATCGCGTATGGGTGGGCGTGGGGGTGGCGGGTGCCGCATCGGGTGGCGGCGCCGGCGGCGATGATCGGGGCGAGCAACTTCTTCGAGTTGGCGGTGGCGGCGGCGATCGCGTTGTTCGGGGTGACCTCCGGCGCGGCCTTGGCGACGGTGGTCGGGGTGCTGGTGGAGGTGCCGGTGATGCTGGTCTTGGTGCGGATCGCCAACGCGACACGCGGAGGCTTCGCCTGGGACGCGGCGCCGGCCGAGGCGCGCCTCGCCGGATGAACCGGCTCGGCGTCGCCTTCGGCCAGGGGCTCGTCGCGTACCTGGCGGCGCACGGCTCGGCGGTCACGCTGCGCGGCGCCACGAGGCACGGCTGCTGCGGTGGCACGGTCGCGGTGCCCGTCGCGGAGGCGGGCGCGCCGGCGGCGACCGAGCGCTACGAGGTCGTCGAACGCGACGGCGTCCGCGTCTTCATCGAGCGCGAGTTGGCCGCAGGGGCGTCTGGCACGCTGACGATCGGCGTGGAAGGGTTCGCGCGCTGGCGCGCGCTGTGGGTCGAAGGCCTCGCCGCGCGCATGGCGTGACGCGGTCCGGCGCGCGCACCCGCGAGCCATGACCATACGCGGCGCGGGATGAACTAGGCTGACTCGGGTGCGGCCGGAACCTTCCGGGTGCGTCGCAGCAGCGCGGGGCGCATCCCCGCACGCCGTGGGCGTGGCTACCCCACCCGCACCCCCTCGTTCCGCCGCTCAGCGCGTGACGCCGACCGCCAACGAGCCCTGCCGCGTCACCCCATCGGCGTAGCGCACCTCCGCGGTGATCACCCAGTCGCCGACCATGTCGAAGGCGAAGCCCTCGCTGCGGTAGATGCCGCCGCCCAGCGCGACGACGGTCGGGGCGACCACGGGCACCATGCCCGCGTGCGTCATGTCGCCGACGAGCCGGACCGCGGCCCCGTTCGCCGGCGCCCCGTCGACCGTCAGCCGCACCTCGATCGCGGCCGGCCCGACGCGGGCCGGCGTCGTGAGCAAGACGACCTCGACGGGTCGCGCGGGGTCGGCGCGCTCGGCCGGGGGCTTGCAGGCGGTGAGGGGCAGGGTCAGCGCGAGCGCCGCGACGGCCCACGGTAGGAGCCTCGTGGGCGGCCGATGGGTCGTGGGTCGCTCGCGGTTCATCCGGACTGCAGTGTAGGGGAGGGCCGGTGGCGCGGACGTGGCGGGGCGGACGGGGCGCCCCCGGCGCGCTCGCTGCGCTACGCTGGCGGCGTCGTGAAGACCTTCTACCTGCTCGACGGGCACGCCCAGGTGTTCCGCGCCTACTACGCCCCCTTCCGGCCGCTCACCAGCCCCTCGGGCGAGCCGGTGAAGGCGGTCCACGTCTTCACCCAGCTGCTCCTCAACCTGATCCTCAAGGAGCGGCCCGACTACCTCGCCATCGCGTTCGACGTGGCCGACGCCACCACCGAGCGGGCGAACGACTACGCCGCCTACAAGGCGCAGCGCGAGGAGGCCCCCGACGACCTCGGTCCGCAGTTCCAGCGGGTGTTCGAGGTCGTGGCCGCGCTGGGCATCCCGGTGTTCATGGTCGACGGCCAGGAGGCCGACGACGTCATCGCCTCCATCGCCGAGCGCCTGCGGGCCGCCGGCGAGGACGTCGACCTGCGCATCGTCAGCAAGGACAAGGACCTGCACCAGATCCTCACGCCCCGCGTGCGGCTGTGGGACCCGACCGACGGTTCGCTCGTCGGCCCCGACGAGCTGTGGGAGCAGAGGGGTTACCGGCCCGAGCAGGCGGTCGAGATCCAGACGCTGGTCGGCGATCCCACCGACAACGTCCCCGGCATCCAGGGCGTCGGCGTGAAGACGGCCGCCAAGCTGATCGAGAAGTACGGCACCGCCGACGCCGTCATCGCCCACGCCGACGAGCAGACCCCGAAGCTGCGCGAGAGATTGCTGTCCGGTGCGCCCGGCCTCGCCCTCACCCGCCGCCTGGTGACGCTCAAGCGCGACGTGCCGCTCGACTTCGAGCTCGAGGCCTGCGCCACCCCGCGGGTGACGAAGTCCGACGTCCGCGGGCTGTTCGAGGTGCTCGGCTTCCGCGGCCTGCTCGACGGCGTGCCCGACGACCCCGAGGCCCCCGCCTCGGCCGCGCAGGCACCGCCGGCGGCGCCGGCGCAGGTCCGCTACCGCCGGGTGACCACCGCCGAGGCGCTCGCCGAACTGGTCGCCGCCTTGCGCGGCGTGAAGGCCTTCGCGGTCGACACCGAGACCACCGGGCTGAGCGTGGTCGACGACGATCTGGTCGGCTACGCCCTCTCCTGGGAGGCGGGGACCGGTTGGTACGTCCCCGTGCGCAGCCACGTCGAGCGTGTCCTCGAGCCGGCGCTGGCGCGCGAGGCGCTGCGCCCGTTCTTGGAGAGTGACGATGTTCTAAAGGTCGGACATCACCTGAAGTTCGACCTGAGCGTGCTGGAGCGCGAGGGCATCACCGTCCGTGGGCCGCTGTTCGACACCCTCATCGCCGCCGCGCTGCTCAACCCCGAGCGCCGGGGGAACGCCATGGACGACCTCGCCCGCGACCTGCTGGGCCATACCACGATCCCGATCCGCGACCTGATCGGCAAGGGGAAGGACCAGCGCAGCATGCTCGACGTGCCCCTCGATCAGCTGGTCCCCTACGCGGCCGAGGACGCCGACGTCACCTGGCGGCTGCGCGAGCGCCTGCGCGTCGACCTGACGGCCACCGACGCGGACCTCGTGCGCCTGTTCGAGGACGTCGAGATGCCGTTGGTGCGGGTGCTGGCGGCGATGGAGCGCGCCGGCGTGACGATCGACGTGGCGCGCCTGGCGGAGTATCGGGAGAACCTCCGGGGCCGCATCGAACAGCTCAAGGAGGCCGCGCTGGAGGCCGCGGGGTGCGCCTTCAACCTCGACAGCCCGAAGCAGCTCGGCGAGGTGCTCTTCGGCCGCCTGGGCTTCCGCGTCGTCAAGAAGACCAAGACCGGCGCCAGCACCGACGCCGAGGTGCTGGACACGCTCGCCGCCGAGACCCGCCACCCGCTGCCCGAGCTGCTGCTCGCGTACCGCGAGCTCACCAAGCTGCTCGGCACCTACGTCGACCCGCTGCCCGGCTACGTGTCGCCCACCACCGGCCGGGTGCATGCGTCGTTCCACCAAACGGGCACCGCCACCGGGCGCCTGTCGTCGTCGAACCCCAACATCCAGAACATCCCCATCCGCACGGACGCCGGGCGCGAGATCCGCCGCGCCTTCGTGGCCCGCGACGACGACCACCTCCTGTTGTCGGCCGACTACTCGCAGGTGGAGCTGCGCATGCTGGCGCACTTCAGTGAGGACGAGGCGCTGCTCGAGGCCTTCCGGGCCGGCCGCGACATCCACGCCTTCGTGGCCGCCCAGATCTACGGCGTGCCGATCGAGGCGGTGGACCCCGCCCAGCGGCGGGTGGCCAAGACCGTCAACTTCGGCATCGTCTATGGCCAGACGGCCTACGGGCTCGCGCGCACCCTGCGCATCCCGGCCGGCGAGGCGCAGGCCTTCATCGCCGCCTACAAGGCCACCTACGTCGGGCTCGACCGCTTCCTGCAACGCTGCGTCGAGGAGGCGCGCGAGCAGGGCTACGTGCGCACGATCCTCGGCCGCCGCCGGCCGATCCCGCAGGTGCGCTCCCGCAACGGCGCCGAGCGCGCCCTGGGCGAGCGGCTGGCCATCAACACCGTCATCCAGGGCTCCGCCGCCGACCTGATCAAGCTGGCGATGGTGCGGCTCGACGCGCGCCTGGCGCGCGAGCGCACGGGCGCGCGGATGCTCATCCAGGTCCACGACGAGCTGGTGCTCGAGACGCCGAAGGCGCATGCCGAGCAGGCGCGGCGGGCGACCGTCGAGGAGATGCAGGGCGCCTTGCGACTGCGGGTGCCGCTCAGGGTGGACGCGGCGCTGGGGCAGAACTGGCTCGAGGGGAAGGGGTAGGGCCGGGGCGGGCCCACCCGCGGGCCTCGCCGCGCGTCGTCCAGCCGCCGGGTCTCGCCCTGGTGCGAACCGGCGTCCCTCCTCGCCCGTCAGCGAAGCCGGTCGATGAGGACCCGCAGGGCGGCCGCCGAGATCTCGCCCACGTGCAGGTCGACCAGCCGGCCGTCGGCGTCGAAGGCGAACGTGGTCGGGAGGCCGGCCACGTCGAGGGCCGCGCCCACCTCGCCCGCGCGGTCGAGCAGGACCCCGTCCTCGGGTAGGCCCTGGGCGGCCAGGTACGCGCGCACCGTGTCGTGGCCCTCGCGCTGGTTGACCAGCCAGATGCGCACGCCCGGGGTCTCGGCGGCCGCCGCGCTCAGCAGCGGGAGCTCCCGGCGGCACGGGGGGCACCAGCTGGCCCACACGTTGACGATGGCAGGCGCGCCGGCCTCCGCGAGGCGCACGGGTGCGCCGGCCATCGTCGGCAGCGTGAGGTCGGGCGCAACGACGCCGAGGGCCGACGGCGCGGGGGAGAGCAGCCCGGCGGGCAGCCACCAGGCGAGCAGGGCGGCCGCCCCGAGGGCGGGCGCCGCCCGCCGGACGGCCGGCCGCCGCCACACCTCCAACACCCCGTACGCGGCGCCGGCGGCCACGCCCCAGCAGGGGGCGAAGCCCCCCTGCCAGAACGCGACGGCGCTCCAGGGCACGGCGGCGTAGTCGGCCAGGTTCGACAGCACGAAGCCGACGCGGGCGCCGGCGAAGGTGATGATCGCGGTCCGCCACGCCCAGGTCGACACCGCCGGACGCCCGCGCCGCGCCCACAGCTCCGCCGCGACGACCAGGACGAGGAAGCCCAGCGCGGCGTAGGCCCGGTCGAGCGACAGGACCAGCGGCCCGAGGGTCAGGGCGCCCACGCGCGAGCGCTCCCCAGGGGGTATGTGCCAGGATGGAACATGACGCGAGTATACCCCACTGGGGTACGCGCGGTCGGCGCGCGCCATTCGCCACCGGCGCGCCCGCGGTAGCATCGCCGAGCGATGCGCATCCTGGTCAGCAACGACGACGGCGTCTACAGCCCCGGCATCCACGCACTCGCGCGGGTCGCCCAGGACTTCGGCGAGGTTCGGGTGGTGGCCCCCGACGTCGAGCAGTCGGCCATGAGCCACGCGATCACCATCCGCCGGCCGCTGCACTACGCCCGCGTCAGGATCGACGGGCTCGAGGCGTTCAAGGTCGACGGGACCCCCGCCGACTGCGTCGCCCTCGGCGCCCACCACTGGGACAAGGTCGACCTGGTGCTCACCGGCATCAACCTGGGGCTCAACATCGGCCACAACATCTGGCACTCGGGCACGGTGGCGGCCGCCAAGCAGGCCAGCTTCCTGGGCATCCCGGCGATCGCCTTCAGCGCGCCGAGCGCGGAGGCCGCCTCGCCCCACGAAGGCGAGGTCGACTATGGCGTCTACGAGCCCTACCTGCGGCGGGTGCTCGAGCTCTTCCTCGCCCACCCGGACCTGCCGCTGCTCAACGTCAACTTCCCCGAGCGGCCGCGCGGCCTGCGCTGGACGAAGATGTCCGTGCGCCATTACGACGGCTTCGTCATCCCCGGGCAGGACCCCATGGGCCGTACCCACTACTGGTTCGCCGACGAGCCGCGCGAGCGGGTCGAGGAGGGCACCGATCGCTGGGCGATCGAGCAGGGCTACGTCTCCCTGACGCCGCTGCGCCTCGACCTCACCGACGGCGAGCGGTTGGCGTTGGCGCGCGAGGTGGCCGGGGACGCCGCCGGCTGAAGCCGGCTCCGCTGCAGTACGCTCTGCCCATGAGGTTCAAGCGCTTCCGCACCATGGTCGAGGAGATGGTGCAGGAGATCCCCGACGCCTTCTTCCAGGGTCTGCAGGGCGTCCACGTGATCGAGGCGGCGAGGCCGGAGGAGGGCTACGTCGACGTCTGGCGCCTGGGCGAGTACCTCGATCCCGGCCCCGAGGACTTCCTAGGTGCCGGCGAGGGGCTCGGGCGCCACGTGGCCCTCTACTACGGCAGCTTCGTGGCCGTGGCCGAGGGCGACCCCGACTTCGACTGGGAGGAGGAGGCGTGGGAGACGCTGACGCACGAGCTGCGTCACCACGTCGAGTCGCTCGCCGGCGACGGCCGGTTGATCGGGCAGGACCTGCTCGACGCCCTCGAGTTCGAGCCCGACGACCGCTAGGGTCCCGCGAACAGCTCCGGTTGGACCACCCGCGCGCTGCGGGCGATGAGCCCGGAGGCGGCGACGCCGATCAGCCGCACCGCGCCGGCCGGTCGCGGGGTGGCGAAGGCCAGCCGTTCGGCCACGCGCCACAGCTCGCCGGCGTCGGCGACCGGGTTCGGGGGCGTGGTGCTGCGCGTGACGATGCGGAAGTCGGCGTAGCGAACCTTGACGGTGACGGTGCGCGCCGCCAGGTCGGCGCGCTGCAGCCGCCCGCCGACCGCGGCGCAGGCCTTCGCCAGCTCGGGCGCCAGGTCGTTCGGGTTCAGCAGGTCGTGCGCGAAGGTGCGTTCGGCGCCGATCGACTTGCGGGTGCGGTCGGGCACCACCGGCCGCGGGTCGTCGTCGCGCACCACGCGGTACAGGAAGTCGCCGAGCTTCCCCAGCAACTGCTGCAGCTCCTCCGGCGACCGCTGCCGCAGGTCGGCGCGCGTGGCGATGCCGGCCGCCTTCAGGCGGTCGGCCGTCTTCGGGCCAACGCCGAAGAAGCGCTCGATCGGCAGGTCGGCCAGGAAGCCGAGCGCGTCCTCCGGGCGCACGACCGTGAGGCCGGCCGGCTTGCGCGCCGCCGAGGCCACCTTGGCCAGGAACTTGCCGGTCGCCACCCCGGCGGACGCCGTCAGACCGACCTCGTCGCGCACCGCGGCCACGACCTCGCGCGCCAGCGACGCGGCGTCATCGACGTCGGCGATGGTCGGCGGCGACCCGCCATCTCCCTCGTTCGGGCGGCCGATCGGGTGGCTGAGGTCGAGGTAGGCCTCGTCGAGCGCCAGCGGCTCCACCAGGTCGCTGACGCGGTCGAACACCGCCCGCACCGCCTTGGAGGCCGCCTGGTAGGCCTCGAACCGCGGCGGCACCACCACCAGCTCGGGGCAGCGACGGCGTGCCCAGGCCGTCGGCATCGCCGAGCCCACGCCGAACGCGCGCGCCTCGTACGAGGCGGTCATGACTACGCCGCGCTCGCCCCCGCCGCCGACCGCCACCGGGCGACCCCGCAGCTGCGGCTGATCGCGCTGCTCCACCGACGCGTAGAACGCGTCCAGGTCCACGTGGGCGATGAAGCGTCTCCCCTCGGTCACGGCATCAGGCTACCGGCTCCGCGCGCACGGGCCATCATGGGTGCATGCGCATCGACGAGATCGAGCTGCGAGAGATCGCCCTGCGGCTCAGGTTCCGCTTCGAGACCAGCTTCGGCGTCGAGCAGGACCGCCGCGTGCTGCTCGTCACCGTCCGCGGCGAGGGCGGCGAGGGCGTCGCCGAGTGCGTCGCCGGCGAGTTCCCCGGGTACAGCTACGAGACCAACGACACCGCCTGGGGGGTCATCCGTGACTTCGTCGCCCCCGCCGTGCTCGGGCACGACTTCGGCACCCCCGCGCAGGTGCTGCACGCCGTGCGCTTCGTCCGGGGTCACAACATGGCGGTGGCGGCCGTCGAGATGGCCTTCTGGGACCTGTGGGCCCGCTCGCTCGACCTGCCGCTGTGGCGGCTCCTGGGTGGCGTGCGGACCGAGGTGCCGGTGGGCGTGTCGCTCGGCATCCAGCCCTCGCCGGCGGCCACCGCCGAGCTAGCCGTCGCCCACGTGGCGGAGGGCTACAAGCGCATCAAGCTCAAGATCAAGCCGGGCCACGACGTGGAGGTGGTGCGCGCCGTGCGCGAGGCGCTGCCGGACGTCGACCTCACCGTCGACGCCAACAGCGCCTACCGGCTGGTCGACGCCGCCACGCTGCGGCGGCTCGACGACTTCGACCTGGCGTACGTCGAGCAGCCGCTCGCCTACGACGACCTGGTCGACCACGCCCAGCTGCAACGGCAGCTGCGCACCGCCATCTGCCTCGACGAGTCGATCCACTCCGCCGAGGACGCCCGCAAGGCGCTCGTGATCGGCGCCGCCCGCATCCTCAACGTCAAGGTCGGCCGGGTGCGCGGCTACGTCCAGGCCAAGCGCCTGCACGACGTCGCCGTCGCGTTCGGCGCGCCCGTGTGGTGCGGCGGCATGCTCGAGTCCGGCGTCGGGCGCGCCCACAACCTGCACCTCTCCAGCCTCGAGGGCTTCGTCCTGCCGGGCGACACGTCCAGCGCCAGCCGCTACTGGGACGAGGACATCGTCGAACCCCTCCTCGACGCCGTGGACGGCGTCCAGCAGGTGCCGCAGGGGCCGGGAAGCGGCGTGACCCTCAAGCGCGGCCTCATCGAGCGGCTGACCCGCAAGCTCGAGACGCTGCAACCGGCGTGAGGCGGGCGGCGCCGGGCGGCCGCGCGGCGGCCCCCCCTGAACCCGCCGTGCGACGGCCCCTCACCGCCCCCCGCCGACGCGCATCAGCACCTGCAGGGCCAGGCGCGCGTCGTCGGCGGAGCGGTGCGACTGGCGATGCCCGGCCAGGACGCCCGTCTCGTGCGCCGCGCGTTCGAGCTTGGCGCGCCCCTGGCGCAGGCCGCGGGCGAAGGCGTAGGCGCGCATCGCGCACTCGAAACCCGTGAGGCGCTCGCGGCGCCCCCAGGTGACGGCGGACTGCCGCACCATGCGCTCGTCGAAGGGGGCGTTCCAGGCGATCACCCGGCGCCCGCGGGCGAGCTCCAGCAGCGCGTCGTAGACCTCGGCGAAGGAGGGGGCGTCGACGAGGTCGTCCATCGTGATGCCGTGCACGGCGGTGACCGCCGCCGGGACCGAGCCGGAGCGCGGCCGCACCAGCGACGAGAGGCGTTCGTGACCGTCGGGGCCGATGACGCCGATCTCGATGACCTCGGCCCCGTAGCCCAACCCGGTGGTCTCCGTATCGAGGACGACGAAGTCGTCGAGCAGCAGCGCGCGGATCCAGGCCAGGGCGCCGGCCGCTGTCGAGGCGGTGTCGCCGTCGGCGCGCACCAGGTTGCGCCGCAGGCTCCCCGCCCCCGGCAGGACGACGATGTCGCGGCGCACCCCCTTGACGGCGCGGGTGCCGGCGCTGCCGGAAGCTCGGTCGGAGGAGCGCGACGGGTCGACCGAACCGCGGGGCGGGGGCGCGGGCCTCGCTGCGCGCGGCGCCGCGTCCGCCTCGCGGTACAGGGCGACCTCGCGCCCGTCGAGCAGCAGCCACGCCGCGGGGTCGCCGCGCGGCTCCAGGCCGGCGAAGCGCAGGTCGTTCTCGGGCCGGAGGCCCACCGGCACCTCGGCCCAGGAGGTGAAGCGCGGCGCCCCGCTCACCCCCCGAACCTACCGCGGGCAGGGGTCGGCGGTCGCCGAGTAAGAACGCCGTAAGAGCCCCTGCGTAGACTCGAATCGTGGACTAGGTCTCCTCCCAGGGCCTCCCACCCTCTTCCGAACACGGACCTCGCGCCTCCCACGCGGGGTCCGAACCCATTGGGGCCACGGTGCCGGCGCCGGCGTCAGCCCCCCGGGAAGAGCGGCCGGTCCCACGGGATCGACACGATCACGGCCGCCAGCGACAGGCCGAACCACAGCAGCGTCCGCGCGTGCTTGGCGCGGTCGTCTGGTGCGCGGCGCGCCAGCGCGCTGCCGACGTGCGCCAGAGCCACCGCGACGATCATGACCCCGATGTGTTCGACGGCGTAGAAGCGCAGCTCGTGGACGCGCATCGCCGCGCCCAGGTCGCGCAGCGCCGCCTGCACCAACGGGCTCACGATGTAGAGCGCGAGGCCGATCACCAGCTGCAGGTCCATGCTGGCAACGAACGCGAGGTTGGCGATGCGGTGGCGCTTCTCGAACGGGCGCCGCCCCAGCCAGCCCTGGGCCGCCCAGACGAGCGCCACGAGCGCGGCCACGAGCACGATCCAGCGGGTGAGGTTGTGGGTGTGCAGCAGGGCGACGTGCATGGCGGTGACCTCCGGATCGGCGATCGCGCGTGGCGACCGGCGCGTCGCGTCAGCCTACCCGCTCGCCCGCGGCCCCGGGGCCGCCGGACCGCGTGCGGGGGCCGCGGTACCATCGGAGCCACGGAGGTGTGGCGATGGCGCTGGTGGTGGTGTCCGAGTGGATCGACGAGACCGCCGTGGCGCGGTTGGCGGCGCACCACACGGTGGTCAACGAGCCGCGACTGTTCGCCGACCCAGCGGCCCTGCACGCGGCGCTCGCCGAGGCCGAGGGGTGGGTCGTGCGCAACCAGTCGCGGGTGGACCGGGACGCCTTGCGGGCCGCCCCGCGCCTGCGGGTGGTCGGACGCGTCGGCGTGGGCCTGGACAACCTCGAGCTGGACGCCCTGCGGGAGGCCGGCGTGGCCGTCACCTGGGCGCCGGGCAGCAACGCTGCGAGCGTCGCCGAGTACGTCATGGGGGCGCTC